>ERZ831634.3627-NODE-3627-length-11314-cov-4.724309_pt1 | contig 11314 bp, 11 predicted proteins | sample MGYA00519953_ERZ831634 | MGnify/ENA primary metagenome ERZ831634 (study PRJEB31850, sample SAMEA3708718) | human gut metagenome | biome: human gut; feature: human-associated habitat; material: faeces | place: China | collected 2014 ...
TTCTCCTTGCCGCTGTAAGCACCACTGCCCTGTACATAAGTCACACCAATGTCCAGCTCCTCCAACAATCTCCCTGCGATTTTTTCCGCATGGTCGCTGATAATATAGATCAGCTTCGCCTCATCACGACCGTACAATACCACATCCAGCACCACTGATGTGATAATGACCACGATACCGGCATACAATGCCTTGTCAATGTTCCGGAATACAAACGCCGATGCTATGACGATAACCACATCTGTCAGGAAAAACAATGCTCCTGTCTTGAGGTACGGGAACTTTAGTCGCAGCAGCTTGATAATAATATCTGTTCCTCCCGTAGTGGATCCGGCCTTGAACACCCAGCCCATGGATACTGCCATCAGGGCACTTCCGGTCAGAGAAGCAAGCAAAGGATCTGTGGTCACTGCTCCTACCGGTGTCAGCAGGTTCGTAAACAGAGAGGTCATTGCCGTACAATAGATTGTAGACAGAATAAACCGCAGTCCGAATTTCCAGATACCGATCAAAAGGATCGGTATATTGATGAGCAGCATCCAGGTACCGGTCTCAATGCCGAACAGACGATTTAAGATAATAGCGACACCGGTGATTCCACCGGGTGCCAGGGAGTTCGGATCCAAAAATAAGCTGACGGATACCGCATAGACAAAGGATGCCACCGTGATCATCACATAATCCCAGAGCATCTGTAAGGGTGTCTTTTTGTCCAGTCTCTGTATTTCCAGTTCTTTTTCTGTCTTCTTTGCCATAACTTTTTTCTCCATTCCATACAAAAGCCGCATATCTATAATATGCGGCTTTTATCGGTGATACATTCACTTCTTTTCAAATCTTAAAACTTAGATATTGGCTCTTACCACTTTGGGCTGATAGCCTTCTTTTTCCAGAGCGGCAATGATCTCATTCTTATGCTCGGTGCCGAATGCTTCCAGTGTGATACGCAGTTCCACAGCAGCACTGCGGTTGATGGATACAAACTGGTTGTGCTCCAGCTTGATGACATTACCGTTGACTCCGGCAATAATACCGGATACTCTGCACAGCTCACCGGGCTTGTCGGGAAGCAGTACGGATACGGTGAAGATACGGTCTCTTAAGATCAGACCCTGCTGTACTACGGAAGACATGGTGATGACATCCATGTTACCGCCACTCAGGATAGATACAATACGCTTATCCTTCACATTTAACTGCTTTAAGGCTGCTACCGTCAGCAGACCGGAATTCTCCACGATCATCTTGTGATTCTCTACCATATCCAGAAAAGCTACTACCAGATCCTCATCCTCTACGGTGATCACATCGTCCAGATTCTTCTGTAAGTACGGGAAGATCTTGCTGCCAGGAGTCTTTACCGCGGTACCGTCTGCGATGGTGTTGACCTTGGGCAATGTGGTAACCTTGCCGTTCTTTAAGGATACCTGCATGCAGTTAGCTCCTGCGGGCTCTACGCCGATGACCTTGATCTTCGGATTCAGCAGTTTTGCCAGCGTTGCAACACCGGTACAGAGTCCGCCGCCGCCAATCGGAACCAGAATATAATCAACGGTCGGAAGCTCTTTGATGATCTCCATCGCGATGGTTCCCTGACCGGTGGCTACGTCCAGATCGTTGAACGGATGGATAAAGGTATATCCGTGCTCCGCTGCCAGCTCATTTGCATATGCCAGTGCCTCATCGAATACATCGCCGTGAAGAACCACCTCTGCGCCATAGCTTCTGGTACGGTTTACCTTCATGAGCGGCGTGGTCGTCGGCATAACAACCGTTGCCTTGCAGCCAGCCAGTTTTGCCGCGTATGCAACGCCCTGTGCATGGTTTCCAGCCGATGCGGTGATCAGACCGCGCTGTTTCTCCTCATCGCTCAGGGTGCTGATCTTATAAAATGCACCTCTTACCTTGTAAGCACCTGTATACTGCATATTTTCCGGTTTTAAATATACTTTATTGCCGGTCAAATTCGAAAAATATTCACTGTAAACCAGTTTTGTCTCGGAAATAACCTTGCTGACAACCTCGGTTGCTTCTTCGAATTTCTCCAGCGTCAGTCCCTGCGGCTCAGCCTGTACTGCCTCTGCTGTCTCTTCCTTTATTGTCTCACTCATTGTCTTTCCTCCATTTATCCGTATTTCTCAGAATGCGCCCTGCTTTTGCCGGTTCTCTGACCAGACAATCTGCCGGGTGTGTCCTGTTTATCTGAATCTGCGGCTTAAGCAGATTTGTTCTCCGCCAAACCAGTTTCAGCCGTGGCATGCTCAGCTATTTTTAGCTTTATTCATTCTCTGTCAATGCTTCATTTCTCTTAAACAGTGCATTGACGAAATCATTCGCATCGAATTTCTGTAAATCGTCGATTTTTTCGCCGATTCCGACGTATTTAACCGGAATACCAAGCTCGGACTGGATCGCAACCGCGATACCGCCCTTTGCCGTGCCATCCAGCTTCGTCAGGATGATGCCGGTGATATCCGCCACCTCCATAAACTGTTTTGCCTGTGCAAGCGCGTTCTGACCGGTCGTTCCGTCAAGGACAACCAATGTCTCACGGTAGGCGTCCGGATATTCTTTGTCGATGATCCGGTTGATCTTCTTTAACTCTTCCATCAGGTTTTTCTTGTTGTGCAGACGACCTGCCGTGTCGCAGATCAGCACATCGGCATTTCTTGATTTTGCCGCCGCGATCGCATCGTAGATAACAGCTGCCGGATCAGAACCTTCCTGCTGGGCGATCAGCTCAACGCCCGCGCGTCCTGCCCACTCCGTCAGCTGCTCAATCGCTGCCGCACGGAATGTATCCGCCGCTGCCAGAATGACCTTCTTGCCCTGATCCTTTAACTGACCCGCCAGCTTGCCGACCGAGGTCGTCTTCCCGACGCCGTTGACGCCGATCACCAGCACAACCGACTTGCGGTTCTCAAATTCGTAAGCATTTTCGCCCAGATCCATCTGCTCTTTGATGCTGGCAATTCCCTCGGCCATGTTGGACGCTTCTGCGTCTATGTCTGGGAAATCGATCAGGTCAAACAGGAGCAAGCCGTTGTCCTCCGTTGTAACGACCAACGGATACACTGCGCTCTGCGGCTGCGCGGTAAAAAGATCGCCGAGAAGGGCTACAGCTTCCTGTTTGTGCCCATCCAGTACATGTGCATAGGTGTCCAGCGTGAAGGATACGGAGTAGTGACCCATGATTTCAGACAATGTTTTTGGATCCATACCCTGTTCCATCGCTCTGGAGGCGAATCTGTGACGAAGCGCATGGAAGGTGAAGTGGCAAAGTCCGCTCGCCTGCAGGATCTGATGGTAATAATCCTTGAATGTACGCGGTTCGATCATTCCGCCAAGCGGATTTGTCACAATGTAGCCGCTTGCATTGTACTGATCTCCGGCAAGCTCTGCATCCTTCTGCTGGACATACTGCCAGCCCTGCAGCTCCTGAAGAACGGCAGGCAGAAGCGGGATCGCACGAATGGAATTTTGACTTTTCGGTGTCTGGATCACAATTTCCGTCGTGGGCTCTCCGGGCTGCAATGGCCGCTTCATTTTGTTCAGCCGGTTCAGCGTCCGGCGGACATGCAGAATACCGGCGCGGAAATCAATATCCTCCCAGCGCAGGCCAAGCAATTCCCCAAGCCGCAGGCCGGTAAAAAGAACGAGACGGACAAACACGCCGTAGCGGTGCTGATATCATAGGATCTTCAGCGGTACAAATAAAGTGACGTATGAAGATGTTCGACGCGTTTATACTTTCCCAGAAACATTATTTGCAATGAATATGCTGCAATGCTATGCAAATGGCGCTGTGGTATTCAATGCAGAACATCCATTCTATTGCACGGGCGTAAATGATAAAGCGTCGTGGGCCCTTAAAGAATCTATCCTGCCAGCTTTTCGCTATATCACTGAAAAGCCAGCAGCGTCGAGAGACGCTGTAGCTGCCGAAATCAAAGCGGGAATCTTCACTAGCAATAAAACGTACTTACCGCAGAATTATGCAGCAGGCCTATATGGAAATACTTCGGATACGAATATTCTACAGTATAGTGGCCGCTACCGTGTTTTGCCGCTTTTCACTAATCGTGTTCAAGAAAGTGATGTTCCTGCTCACATTTGGAACAACAAATTGTACGTGAGTGACTTCAACGGGAAGACAGATGCCTATAAGCAGGGGAAGCTGAACCCATTGTATCCAGAAGTGTCAACAGGCGATGCATTTGTAGAGACGTTGCTTGGCGGGAATGAACGTTGGTTGGTCATGAATAGTTCTTTTAACGACAATACAAATCAAACGGCTGGTATTATTCCCGCAACTGCCGCTTTTGCATCTTCGATGAATTTCACGCTCACACCGCATACATACTTAGTTGTAGAACAAGATACAGATAGTCTTAGCATTGAGTTGAACAATTTCCGAACAGACAAAGACGAGCTATGGGTTGCCGGGAAGAGCTCTAATCCCGATTGGACTTCCTATGGTACGGACTGGAATGGAGACAACAAACTGTATGTGCAGGAATACATGAATTACCACATAGACAATCCAAAGCTTGATAAACGCGATACTGAGAGATATGATCTTCGTGACACTGTCATCTCACTTAGCGTATCAAACCAGCCTACTCTATCGATCGAATTTATCGGAAGCGGTAGTACACAGCACACCTATACAGAGTCTTATGTGGATGGGATTTATACTCTAACCATTACTCATAATGGACGGGTTAAGGTGACTTTAACGTAACTCTTGCATCGTTTTGATTTCTTTTCTGTGTTTGCCCTCAGCTAGAGTTGGCCCTTCAAGCTGCGCCGTGGTGTCGCGGCGCTGGTGACAGCAAAAGCGCGGACGTTCCCCTTGGCGGGGAGCGTCCGCGTTTGCTATTTTACCCCATTTATAATGTATAAGTTTGATGTGCAGCTTCCGTTTTCACGGTGGCGGCGCTGGCGCTCGATGTATCCGGCACGTTCCAGATCGTTCAACGCCCTTTGCACTGTGCGCGGCGAGAGGTGCAGGTCACGGGCAATGGTTTTCACACCCGGCCAGCAGCTCCCGCCGCCTGCGCGGTCACGGAGATACATATAGACCGTCCGCGCCCGATGCGGCAAGTCCGAATCGGCGTAAATCGAACCGAAGAAGCTCATGCGCCTTCATAGCTGCTCATATAGTCGCCCTTGGCGACCTTGACCGGCGCTCTCTGCGCGGCAAGACTTCGTTGAATATTCATCAGCAATTCCTCCTTTCCCGCGTAGTAAACCTCGCGCTGGGCGCGTTCCGGTGTCTGATATGGTTCTTCAAACTTGATTCCCCATTTGAAATATAATTGCAGCTTGGTACGCATCGGGTGCGTGCCGGTTTTCATGACAACAAATTCTCCCTTCGGGAGACTTTTCAGTTCGTCCGGTGATAGAAGCGCACGCTCTGCCATCTGCAAGCTCTGGCTGTTGCTGTCCTTTCCCTTACTGATGGAGCCGGTAAGGACTGTCCGGCTGCCGAGGGCTTTGGACAGCGTTTCCGCCGTCTGGCTGTTGGGGGCAAAGCCGCCGAAGATCGTGTCCTGACAGTTATCGGCTATGATCTCCGCGCCCTCCTTTCCGTAGTTCTTTTCAAGCTGCGCAAGGCTTTGGATGATCGGCACGAGCGTCAGCTTGCGGCTGCGGCCTGCGGAGAACAGCGGCAGAACATCAAAGGGCGGCATCGTGCCGAATTCGTCGCAGTAAAATACCACGCGCTTTTTCAGTTTTCCTTCGTTCGCGTCCGCAATGGAAAACAACTCCCGCGACAGGTTTTGGATCATAAGCCCCGCCATGAAGTGTTTCGTCGGATCTTCCTCCGGGATGATCAGAAAAATTGCACACTTCTCAGATGCAAAGTGTTCCGCATCGATTGGACTGTCGTAGCAGAGCACCTGCTCCTGCTCGGAATCGATGAATGAATTCAGACGGGAAAGCACCGTGGACATGACGGAAGCCATGCCTTGTTCGGAGGAACTGGTTGCTGCGGTCGCCATCCAGCCTGCCTTATGCGTATCCGGCAGGCTGTCTATCAGAACCTGAAATCCATTCTTCTTTCCCATGGGAGCCATCAGTTCCTTCACCAGCTTGAATACAGACATGATGTGCCGCTTGTCATGCCCCGCGCTGTCCGGCGGAATGAACTCCGACAGCGTCATGATCACGGTTGCCAACACGCCCTCTGCTGCGTCATAAAAGTATGAGTTCTGTCCACGATCCTGCTTGTCGCCGCCCGGATTGACGATGGTTTTTGCGAGGATCTTCGCATATTTTTCTGCATTCGCCCGTGCTGCAAGGTTGTCCGGATGCTCACGGGCCACGTCCATGTAGCGGTTGACCAGTGTCATCAGATTATTTCCATCCGAGTGGATCGGGTTGCGCAGGTCGACCACTGATACGCGATAGCCATAGTACTTCTGCGCGATCCTTCCGCAGTTGCGCGCGAGGTCGCCCTTCGTATCCAAAATCAGGAAGCTCATACCACAAGCGCAGGCAAATTCAATATTGGGATATAGGAAGAATGCAGTCTTGCCGACACCGGATGCGCCGATCATGAGGCAATGCACATCGTCGCAGTCCACCAGAGCATCCAGTCGTTTGCCGCGCTGCACACTGCCGAGGACCAGCCCCTGCACGGTCGGACGCTTCTTCCCAGCGCGCCATGCTGCAACGTCAAAGGGAACCGTGACGTAGGCTTTTCGGATCTCCTGATCCGTCGCCCAGCGTGCTGTACCATACTGACCGTCGCCAACGGTTTTGGATTTGATATTGTTCAGCGAGTAGTTGTTCGTAAGAAGCGAAAGCAGAAGAATGAATAATGCGCCTATCACGCCGACCGCAACCAAAGGGGTCATAGACTCAGGCATGGCGCAAGTTCCTCCTTCTGAGTATGAAGAAGATCATCGTTCCAGTCTTTCAATTCCGGCACGAGCCGCTCCGCCATGATGCCGCGTTCACGCAGAAGCTCTGCCATCCGTTCGCTGGCTTTGTGCCCAGCATCGTCGTTATCAAGGCAAAGATAGACCATCTGCGTCTCCGGTTTCAGCATTTGCATCACCGGAATCGGAGACGTGCCGCAGCAGGCAACGTAGCTATGCTCCTGCCACTGATACGGGTTTATGGAGATGTACGAGAGCATATCAATGGGTGCTTCGAACACATAAAGGCTCCCGTCCGTGCCGGTATGATGAAAGCTGTAACGTGGGTCGCTGGACTCGACATTCAGCCGAAAGGCTTTGCCAAAGCTGTTTGTGCTGCGCAGATGCGCGTGGCGCGGGCAGCCACCTTCGTCTGTGCCAATGAACACGGCATTATGATGCGCCCCGTCCTCATAGAGCATTTTCTTGCGAGCAAAGAACGAAACCACGTCGGCATCTAACCCGCGCGTTTTGAGCAGATACGCGAACACGCGGTGCATATTCGCGTTTGGAACGGGCGGTGCGAAGGGCTTTTGCTCAGTCGGCTCCTGTTTTTTTGCCTGCGGATAAAACGGCTCCATGCTCTCACCAAGCAGCATGGACATGGCTTCAATGTAGCTTTTGCCGTAATATTTTTGTACAAAACTGACAGCTCGACCTCCCTCGTTCGAGGCATGGTCGAACCATTCGCAGCCGCGAACCGTGATGCTGTGGTCGCTTGCCAGCCGCTTTTCACGTCCGGACTTGATGAGCTTTTCTCCTTGCCGAAGGAGAAATTCTTCGAGGTCAACGGTTGCGGCGCGTTCTTTCTGTTCCGGGGTAAATTCAATAAATTTGCTGATTTTTCTCACCACTATTACAATAAATTTGGACAGGAAAGCCGGGCAGCCAGTCCGGCTTTCTTTCCATCTCATGCCTAAGCTACAATAAGGGGAGCAACTGGCTGACCAATGCCTCCTTGGGCTTCTATGTCCGTAACAAAGACTGTCAGCCATCCCCTTATTGCAGCGTTCGATTTGAGCAGGTTGAGCCTTGGAGTTCGCGTCACCCAATAGATTGAATCGGCAATGAGAAAAAGATGGATTCCGGTTGCAAATTCGTGTTGGAGGAATGCAAATGAACTCTGTTGGCATCGACATTTCCAAAGGCAGGAGCACAATTGCCGTCATGCGTTCCTTTGGAGAAGTCGTCATCTCACCCTTTGAAGTCCGTCACACCGGCAGTGAACTGAGCTAGCTGGCAAAGCAGCTCAAAAGCCTGGACGGTGAGACTCGTGTGGTCATGGAGGCCACAGGAAATTATCATGCGTCGGTGGCAAAGCTGCTCCACGACGCAGGACTATATGTTTCCGTTGTCAATGCAAAGCTGGTGCACGGCTACGGGAACAACGAATTACGGCGTGTCAAAACCGATAGGAAGGATGCTGTCAAACTGGCTAACTATGGCCTTGACCGCTGGCTTACTTTGCCGAGGTATATCCCAGAGGAAGATACCCGGCTGCTGCTGAAGAACTGCTACCGCCAGTACCGGCAGTATTCCAAGGTGCAGACGGTTCTGAAGAACAATTTGATCTCGCTGCTGGATACGGTGTTTCCAAACGCCAACCGTCTGTTTTCAAGCCCGATCCGTGGGGATGGGAGTGAAAAGTGGGTGGATTTTGTGGCTGAATTCTGGCATTGCCGCTGCGCCAGCGAGAAATCCGAAAGAGCTTTCACAAGCAAATACCTGCGTTGGTGCAGGAAGCACGGCTACAACTTCAGGGAAGCAAAGGCGCACACAATTTACGCCGAAGCCAGCGGACATATTGGCGTCATGCCAAAATCCGAAACAACGAAACTGCTCGTGAAACAGGCTGTATCCCAACTTAGGGCGACTTCTACCGCGCTTGCGGCTCTCAAGCAGGAAATGCAATCATTGGCTTCCGTGCTGCCGGAATATCCCGTTGTCATGGATCTGTTCGGCGTAGGCCCGACGCTCGGCCCGCAGCTCATAGCTGAAATCGGGGATGTGCGCCGCTTTTATTCCAAGAAAGCGCTCGTAGCCTACGCTGGGCTGGATGCTCCGCCAAATGATTCCGGCGATGTGACCGGCAGGCACAAATCCATGAGCAAAATTGGTGCATCATCTTTACGGCGGACACTCTTTCTTGTTATGAGCGTCTATTTGCAGACCGCACCGCTGGATGAACCGGTCTGCCAGTTCATGGACAGGAAACGCGCCGAGGGCAAGCCCTACCGCGTCTACATGATGGCTTTCGCCAACAAGTTTCTGCGGATCTACTACGCCACTGTAAAAGCCTATTTGGAGTCATTGGAACACACCGCCTGATCTTCGCCATAAAGCCATTGGCTGGCCGCCGTTTCATTTTGAGATGCAAAGCGGCTTGGTTTGGTGCGGCATTTTTACAAGCTGCATTGCCTTGAAATTTCTACTTGACTTTTCTTAGCAGGTCTTTTTTGTGTGATTGAAAAGCGCTTTCACTGATAAAACGTTATGAGAGATCAAATCGTTTCCCGCTCCGGCGGAATTTTTTTGCAGATGTCGAATCTAATCTGAATTTTACACCATTTTTCGTGTTTTTGCCAAAAAGCAGGAATCTGCTTGCAAATTACGGTCCAGCCCTTTACAATGGGGCATCATAAATCAGAAAGGGTGAGCGTATGGAATTTCACGCGAAGGAGCAGCTGCCCGGTCTGCTGGACTGGATGCGGCAGCAGATGAAGGCCTGCGGCGGAAAGACCGCCGTGATCGGCATTTCCGGTGGAAAGGACAGCTCCGTGGTGGCGGCGCTGGCGGTAGCGGCCTACGGAAAGGAAAACGTGGTGGGCGTGCTGATGCCTGACGGCATCCAGCCGGACATTGACTATTCCAACGGTCTGGTGGAATTTCTCGGAATTCGCCACTATGTATTCAACATTCAGGGCGGCACCGGCGGCATTTTGGATGAGATGGCGCGTTTAGGCATGAAGCCCAGCCGCCAGACCACGGTGAACCTGCCCTCCCGGATGCGGATGGTGACGCTGTACGCCATCGCCCAGAGCGAGGACGCCGGCATCGTGCTGAACACCTCCAACCTCTCGGAGGACTGGGTGGGCTACTGCACGGTCTACGGCGACGCCACCGGAGCCTTCTCCCCCTTGGGAATGTACACCACGGAGGAGGTCATCGCCCTTGGTGCGGAGCTGGGCCTGCCGGAAAAATTCCTGATCAAGCCCCCCTCCGATGGTCTCACCGGTCTGACGGACGAGGACAATCTGGGCTTTACCTACCGCGCTGTCAACGAGTATGTCCGCAAGGGCGTCGTGGACCCGGCAGTAAAGGAAAAGATTGACCGGCTCCACCGGACCAGCCGCTTCAAATTCCAGCTGATGCCGGTGTATCACAACGGCCTGCCCATGGCCCTGACGGATGAGACGGACTATTACAAGTGAGGAAACACAAAAACCCCTCGCCGCTCGGCGAGGGGTTTTTGCTGTGTGTTTTAGGAGGGAGAAAACGCATCGGGTTGGGAGGACCCTTTGCAAGTATTAAGATACCCGAACATTTTTGCGAAATTATGTGTTTGCTGTGAACAATTTGTAAACGTTCCGAGCCTTTTTCAACTTTTCGACTGCATTTTCCACAAATGCCCGCAAAAACCGGTAAAAATGCCGTCCTTACCGGAATTTGCGGCTCTCGGCGACCGCCAGTTCGTCGCAGCGGTTATTAAATTCGTTCTCCGCATGGCCCTTGACCCAGTGGTAGCGAAGGGTATGGATGCTCTCCAGCCGCAGCAGCTCGTCCCAAAGGTCCGGGTTCAGGGCGGGCTTTTTGTCGCTTTTCACCCAGCCCTTGGCCTTCCAACCTTTAGCCCAGCCCTTGGAAAGGCCGTCAATCACATATTTAGAGTCGCTCCAAAGCTCCACGATGCAAGGCTCCTTCAAAAGAGACAGCGCCCGGATCACGGCGGTCAGTTCCATGCGGTTGTTGGTGGTATCGGCTTCCCCACCGGAAAGCTCCCGCTTGTGGGCACCGTACATCAAAATGGCTCCCCAGCCGCCGGGTCCGGGATTGCCGGAACAGGCACCATCGGTATAAATAGTGACTTGTTTCATCTTAAACATCCTTTGAGATTTTTCATGTTATCATACCATGGATTGGGGGATTTCACAAGAAGGTTGTTTTGATCGCGTCATAATAGTGCAAGGGGCGTCCCGGCTTCCGGGACAGGAAGCACGGCTTTGCCGTAAGAAGCGCCGCTATGCGGCACAGAATGCACCCGCTTCTCTCTGCTCCCACAGGGGGTAGTTCCCACTACAGGGCAAGTGGGAGGTATCTTTGGCGCAAGGAAGCACGGCTTTGCCGTGGGGAATGCACCCCCCATTTTCTTTTTGAAACATCAAAAA
>ERZ831634.3636-NODE-3636-length-11290-cov-3.077615_pt1 | contig 11290 bp, 7 predicted proteins | sample MGYA00519953_ERZ831634 | MGnify/ENA primary metagenome ERZ831634 (study PRJEB31850, sample SAMEA3708718) | human gut metagenome | biome: human gut; feature: human-associated habitat; material: faeces | place: China | collected 2014 ...
TTAAGATAATTCATATATAAATTATCTTAATGTTGCAGTTTTTTGCGTTTGTGTAGGTGTTGTGTGGGTCATAAAGAGATAGTCCACCCAGCTCTTAAAGAGCATTTAGAGAGAATTCTTAAAGTAGAATGCTTACGAAGGCTTCTCAAAATTATATGTGATTATTTTGGGAAGTTACTTCAATCAAACTTACAGTACTTACAATTGCGGCAATTGTTGGTAGAACTCTTAATACTATTATACTACCGGGAAATGATTATGAATTTGTTAATAATCCGCATGGTGCTGAGAGCCGTGTAGTTTAGTTGTCTAATACTGATGATAAGTAACTGATAATACTTTAAGCACGTAAAAAATTAATTGAAAATAGTATTATTTCATTATATAATTATATTGATAATATTAACTATTGAGCGTGCTATAGGAGTATTATAAAGCATCTATGGAATGAAGATTAGTGTGAATAATCACATTGATATGCTGATTTTTTACACAGCTATTTGTTTCAGAGCAGAACAAATAGCCACGATGGCAGAAGAAAAATCGGCTGTGCGAATTTTTCTTAGCCTCTTCGCAGTAAAGTTGCTCAGAAATGAGGATTAGTATGGAAAAAAACAAAAGAAAAGAACATATCAGAGGAGCTAACAGTCAGGCAGAAGGACTTGACAAAAATGTAAGATTTACATATGGAATGGTAGGCATAGGCATTATTTTTCTGTTAATATTTATAATAAGCAATGTTCTGCTTAACAGAATTTCAAATGAACAGGTTGAGAATACAACATATCTTAACCAGTACAGAATAGGTTCTAAGGTGCTTACAGCATCAGTACAAGGTTATGCGACAACAGGAGATATTGCATATTATAATGACTATATGAAAGAGCTTAATGAGGACAAGAACAGGGACATTGCATGGGAAGCACTTAAAGAGAATAATCTTAAGGAGAGTGAATGGTCAGCCCTTGAACATATAGCACAGATGTCACAGAATCTTGTTCCGATTGAAGAGAAGGCGATGGACAGCGTTAAGCAGGGAAGATTATCAGAAGCACAGTCATATGTGTTTGGAGATAGTTATGAGAAGGTTGTCAAAGAGATTAATTCATCTACAGATACATGTATAAAGAATATACAGAGCCGTATGTCTGCAACAAAGAATATATATAATATTGCCATGTATATAAGCATGATATTGTTTATAGTTTCATTTATAGCAATAGTTTTAAGAATAAGAACTACTGTTGCATTTTCAAAGAAAGAGCTGCTTACACCTATTGTTAAGGTTTCAGATCAGTTAAAAGAGCTTGCAGGAGGTCATTTTGTGAATAATATGGATCTTGTGGAAGATGATAGTGAAGTTGGTAATATGGTTGGTGCAATTAATTTTATGAATTATAATTTTACTAATATGATTACAGAATTGTCAGCGGTTCTTGAAAAGATGGGACAAGGCAATTATAATGTAGAGCTTACACAGGAATATGTCGGTGAATTTGAGAAGATTAAGGACTCAATGATAAAGATTATTACTGACACCAAAGAGACATTAAAGGGTATCCAGAATGCTGCACATGAGATAGGAAGCGGTTCAGAACAGCTTGCACAGGCAGCAACAGACCTTGCTGAGGGAAGTACTGTTCAGGCAAGTAAGATATCAGAGACAACAGCGATGATTGATTCTATGGCTGAGAGTATAGAAAGTAAGGCTAAAGAAGCGGAAGAGACGGCACAGATATCTAAAGAAGCAGCTAAGGTTGTACATAATGGTAATATTAAGATGCAGGAATTAAAGGAGGCAATAAGCCGGATTAGTGACTGTTCCAAAGAGATTCATTCTATTATTGAAGTTATTGAAGATATTGCCGGACAGACTAATCTGTTATCATTGAATGCCTCTATAGAAGCTGCAAGAGCGGGGGAAGCCGGAAGAGGTTTTGCGGTTGTTGCAGAACAGGTTAAGAATCTTGCTGAGCAGTCAACACAGGCAGCTGGCGAGACGACAAGACTTATACAGAATACTATACATGCCGTAGAAAAAGGCATGGTAATAGCTGATGAGACAGAAGCTAGTATGACTGAGGTTATGGAAGGAGCTAAGGGTGCTACAGAAAAGATGATACAGATGGCAGACGGACTTAGTAAAGAGGTTGAAAGCGTAAGGCAGATAGATGAGAATATTGCACATGTTGCAGAGATTGTAGATAGCAATTCTGCGACTTCAGAAGAGACTGCTGCCATAAGTGAGGAACAATCAGCCCAGATTCAGACTATGGTTCAGATGGTAGAACAGTTTGAAATATAAAATATTTGGAATGATTTTATATTATCATGCTTTATATGCATAATTAATGATAAGATATAGGTATTGGACATTTGTAATGTATGCATGTAGAATTTTCTTAAATAATAGGAACAGGGCATATAAAGGAGGATATTATAATGGCTAAGATAACACAGGATGCCGGAAGAGAGGCATTGGGAGAATTTGCTCCACAGTTTGCGCATTTTAATGATGATGTATTATTTGGAGAGAACTGGAATAATGAGGATATTGATATTAGTTCCGGGAGAAGAAACATCTAATGAGTGGTGTGAGCCTGTAACAGATGAAGAATACTCTTCTTTGGTATAATAACTACAGTAAACTGATTAAATGTTATACTTTGATGAAAATATAATAAAAAGTATAAATAAAATATAAAAAAGGTGTTGACATTACTTAAGTATAGTGCTAGTATTTCTGTCAACAGAAAAAGATAAATGCAATGAACAGAATACGACAGTCAGAAAGAGGCTTTCAGAGAGTTGCCGGATGGTGTGAGGCAATGGCTTAGGCTGGTTGTTATCATCTGTGAGCAGTGTACAGAAAGCAATAATGTTTTTACATTGTGTTATTAAGTATCACCGGTTTTCCACCGTTATATCGGAAACTTATTGAATGATAAGACAGAGTGGCTGGTTTTTAATATCAGCAAACAAAGTGGTAACGCGGAAGTATAGGCTTTCGTCTTTGTGGATACATACAATTGTATCCGTGAAGACGAAAGTCTTTTTTATACCCGGAGTAATCCCAAATCTGTGCCTGTATAGTTTATTGATACTGTAAGTATATATTACAGGTATGTCAGCATATATACATAAATAACGGTTTAAATTCATATCTTTTTTTGTAACAGACAATTTAAAAATGGCTATTAACGTGGTGGGTGTCGCAAATAGCCAAAGTCTTTCGTTTTACGCATTGTTATTTATAAGTGTCTCTTAATAACATGAATATGATAACATGCATACCAGACAAAAAATAAATCACACTCACAGAATGGAGACTATTATGAATGGATTAGTAATTGTATTAATCGGTATCGTAGCATTGTCAGCAGGATATATATTCTATGGACGCTGGCTTGCTAATAAGTGGGGTCTTGATCCTAAGGCTAAGACACCTGCATTTACACATGAAGATGGAGAAGATTATGTTCCATCATCTAAGTTTACAGTATTTTCACATCAGTTCTCATCAATAGCAGGTGCAGGTCCTGTAACAGGTCCTATACTTGCATGTGTATTCGGATGGGTTCCGGTTCTTTTATGGTTAATCATTGGGGGCTTGTTCTTCGGAGCTGTACAGGATTTTGGCGCTTTATATGCTTCTGTTAAGAATGAAGGTAAATCAATGGGTATGATAATTGAGAAGTATATCGGTAAGACAGGCAGAAAGTTATTTATGTTATTCTGCTGGTTATTCACACTTCTGGTTATCGCTGCATTTACAGATATGGTTGCAGGTACATTTGTAGGTTTTAAGGCAGATGCTACAACAGGTGAGACAACTAAAGTATATGCAGATGCAGCAGCAGCAACGATATCAATGTTATTTATCGGTGTTGCAATCATCTTCGGACTTGTTCAGAAATCAGTTGAAAAGGCCGGCAGGAAGATGAATGAATGGGTTAAGGCGATAGTTGCCATAGGCCTTTTAGTGGTAATGTTTGTAATTGGCATGAATCTTCCGATTTATGCAACAAAGACACAGTGGATTATAGTTGTTATGGCTTATCTTTTCTTTGCATCAGTACTTCCAATGTGGTTATTAATGCAGCCTCGTGATTATATGACAACATTTATGTTACTTGGTATGATTGGTGGTGCTGTAATAGGTGTAGTTGTAGCTCATCCTGCAATGAAGCTTAATGCATTTAATGGATTTAACGTTGGTGGAAGCAGTCTCTTCCCAACACTATTTGTTACAATAGCATGTGGTGCTGTATCAGGTTTCCATAGCCTCGTATCATCAGGAACATCATCTAAGACAATCAGTAATGAAAAGGATATGCCAATGGTAGGTTATGGTGCAATGGTAGTTGAATCATTACTTGGTATAGTAGCATTAGTAGTAGTTGGTGCAGTAGCAGTAAATGGTACTAAGCCGGCAGGTACACCATTTTCAATCTTCTCAACAGGTGTTGCAGGTTTCATTGAAAAGCTTGGCGTACCGGTTGAAGTAGCAACAGTATTTATGACAATGTGTGTATCAGCACTTGCACTTACATCACTTGACTCAGTTGCACGTATAGGCAGAATGTCATTTCAGGAATTATTCTATGGCGATTCTACTGACCCGGCAACAATGTCACCTGTACAGAGAGTATTAACTAACAAATATTTTGCAACAGTAATTACACTGTTCTTCGGTTTCCTTTTAACATTAGGCGGTTACAACAATGTATGGCCATTGTTCGGTTCAGCTAACCAGCTTCTTGCAGCGCTTGTACTTATTGCACTTGCAGTATTCTTAAAGACAACAGGACGTACAGGCTGGACATTGTATGTACCAATGGTTATGATGCTTGCAGTAACATTTACTGCACTTGTACAGAAGCTGATATCACTTGTATCTAATGTTATAAATGGAAATGCAACATTCCTGGTAGATGGACTTCAGCTTATAGTTGCAGTGCTTTTAATGGTACTTGGTGTTCTTGTGGCATTTAGTTGTTTTGCAAAGCTTTTCAAGACAGAAAAGAAAACACAGAGTGATACAACAGCAGCATAATACAGCATATGCACCAATTTATGCAGGCTGTAATGGTTACCTGAGCGGAAAATTATAATCTGGAAAGTAATTATCAGATAATTATAATAGAGGTAATTATGCCACATTTACACATTTAATTAATATATGATAAAATTAATCCGTATATCAGATTGTAGTATAAATCTGATGTGCGGATTTTTTAGATTATAAATGATTTATTATTCTATATGTGAGATTTTAATATAATGGAGTGACAGGGATATGATACAGATAAAAGCAGATGCTGCAATAAAAGCGGCATTTAATAAGGCAATAAGTGTTATGGGTGCAGATGTTGAGTGGTGTGAGATATTTGTAATTAATAATAACAGTATTATACTGCCGGGGAAGAGAAGGTCACTTGTATTCAGTTTTGATAATAGAAAGCTGATTAATACAATCATCGATGTGGATGTAAATGTGGATAGTGCAATACGCTGCTTGAAAATGCCTTTAATATTTTATTATATATATTTGGAAAATGGAATCAGATAAAGGGACTTACAGTAGGCCAGAATTATAAACAGCTCAAAAGCATTGTTGATAATGTCTTTTCTGAAATCAGAGTCACTTCAGAGATTGCAAAGGATAAATGCAGGTTTTACAAAGACGGAATACAGATTTTATATGAAGATGTTATACAGCTTATTATTGATAAAATGTTAAATATTAACCGTGATAATACATCTGATAAAGCAGATGAAGAGGTGAGTGGGAATGGGGAAGATGCCGTTAAAGACAGAAAGAAAAATCGCAGGAATAAGATGGGCTTATGGCATAACATGAAATGGAAGTCAGATGAAAGAAGCTTTAAGTATAATGGCATGTCTAAAAAAGAACGTAACAGGAAAAGACTCGGAAGAGGTTTTTATGCATCTGCATATCAGTGTCCTATATGTGGAGGTGTAATGTATATGACGGTATATGCAGCAGGCCAGGAGCAGAAAATCGAAACTGATGAGGGTAATGTATATCTTGCAAGGGCATATACCTGTGATGAATGTACCGTATTTTTTACACCGCGTCCTGACAGACTGCTGGCAGAGGGAATAATATATAAACTTGATTTTGATGGTGATGAACAGGCGTATAACGATTACATTGATGTTATGGGCAAGGATGGACAGAGGGTGTCCAACTGTAATTTCAATGTATATGAACAGGATTATGAAAAGAAGTCACAGGAAGAGATTGACGAGGAAGAAAAGCAGCGTGAAGCGACAGACAAACGTATGCTCTCAGATGTGTGTGATAATATTAAAGAACATCCTGATGCAGAGATTTTCCAGTTAAATGCAAGAATGGATGCGGACTTTTATTCGCAGAATAATGTTAAAAAATATGGCGGCGTAATAGAAAAAGAAACTAAGAGACGTAATCTTTTGGCCGGAGATATAAAGAGATTTTTTAAAGAACATTTTGAATTGGACAGCCGTAAAAAATATGGCAATAAGAATAAAAATAATAAAAATACTGAAAATAATAAAAATATTGAAAAAATCGGACATGGAAAACATGCCAAAGAATCAATAGAAGCTGGCAATCCGGAATATAATGACAATCAGAACATTGAAAAAACCGGACATGATAAACAGCCGCAAAAAAAAGATACAGACGATAATATATCGGATTTAAACAAGAAGAAAAAGCGTAAAGAAAATAAAGAGTATTTAAAGAATATACTGCTTAAGGGCGACGACAGACAGTTTATAATGGATACGGCAGTACTGCCGGCAGATGAAATCAGGAATTTCACAAAAGATATACAAGATGATAATGATATTAATGAAGATACAAAGAAAAAGTATATAGAATTGTCGAATAAGATAATTGATAAAAAGCAGGAAAAGAAGATAGCACAGAAGCTTCTTGAAGTGAAAAGCAGTGATTATAATACTATGACACATGCATACAGACAGATTGAAGAAGAGGATTGTTCTGATAATGTAAAAGAACCATTGTTAAAGAAGCTGTTCTCATGGATAACAGCTAAGAAGAAAGAAGAGCTGGATGAGATTATTGAAAGTGTTCCTGAATATCTTACCAGAAAAAAATATAACGAATTAAAGGATAAGATACATGAATATTCTGATATTTTTTTAAAAGACAGAAAGAATAATGACATTAAGTCCATGGATAATGTATCAGCGGCTGTGAACAATGATAATGCATATCCACATACAAATACATATAAAAATAATGCTGATATAACACAAGAATATAAAGACAGGCTTGATAATATGTGGAAAGAGTCACAGATTAAGTGCATTAAGAATATATTAAATAATGCAGATAATTCAATCAGGGATATTTATGATATATTATCAGGAGGAGAATTTGATGATGAGTATACCGCTGCTCTGGCCGGACAATATCATGATAAGCTTGTAAAACAGGATACTATTACAATACAACAGCTATGTCCTGACCTGGCAGACATGACATTTGATGAGGCTGTGCAGGCATATAACAGGATATCAGAGCAGATACTTCTTCCTGAGCTGAAGACAGAAATACTTGGTAATATAATAGAGCATCTTGATAATCTTAAAAAAGACGAATGTAGAAGTCTTATTGAAAAGCTTAAAAAAGATATGGAATACGATGATGGTTATATAGGATTATATATGTATAATATTGGAGATGAAAGTAATGAATATAATAGCCATGGTTATGAACAGGATAAAGAAATAACAAATGTTGAAGATGATGCTGATATTTCATCAGATGAAAGTAATAATCCATATCCGGTTGAGAATGCATTGTATACATATGTTGATTTAAGCCGGTTTGAATATCCTATAGCTATATGTGACACTTCAAGGTCGTCTAATGGTAAAAAAGGCTTCGTGCTGACACCGGATAATATATATTATAGCTGTGGAATGAGCAGTGGTGTTCTTGAAGTAAGGAACATACAGGATATTTATACTGATAAGGGATTGTTATCAAAGGGCATATATGTTGATTATGCAGGAAATGGAAAGATTAAAATATCATCAATTCCAAAACAGATGGAGCAGCCACGTCTACAACATTTTATGGACTGCCTTAGGGAATATATTGAATATCTTAAGGAAAAACCTTTATCAAGAAGCATAGAATATCTGGCGGAGACACAGCGTGACATTATATGTTGTATAAGGTGCGGTTATATATTTGATGCCAATAATGGTAATGTATGTCCGAAATGTGGTAATGTCAATGAAGTTTGATATGTAAATACTTGACATTATTTTACAGCGTGTATATCATAAAACAAAGAGCATTATAAATAGGTAGATATTTTTTAAAATTACCCAGGAATAATAATTTGTTGGCAGAATATAAGGAGGGTCAGGTATGTCAGTACAGGATTATCAGAGTGCATCAAAAATTGGCAAAAAAGAATATCATGCGTGTGTATACAAGGGAAAATATCCATATCTTCCGGTTCTTGAAAATCTGATAGATGAGTCAGATATTGATTCTGAGGTAAGTCTAGGTCAGGATCAGATTCCGCTAAGACTTGTTGTTGGAACATGTAATGTTGGCAGAACAAATGCATTTGCAGATAATTTTATGCCGATACTTGATTGGGGAACAGAATTTGCCGCTAAATGGGCAAGTCTTAGTGACAGTCAGAAAAATGAAGGAATAAGAGATCCTATTAAAGTGTATGAGTACATGAATAAGTTCTATGTACTGGAAGGCAATAAAAGAGTAAGTGTTCTTAAGTATTTTAATGCTGTAACAGTAACGGCAGAAGTAATAAGAAAAGTCCCTAAAAAAAGCGATAATCCGGATATAAAGATTTATTATGAATTCATGGATTTTTATAATTGTACGAAGCTGAATGATATATATTTCAGCAAAGAAGGCAGTTTTACGTCACTTATGCAGCTTGCAGGAATTAAAAAAGGCGAGCCGATGGATGAATATGATAAACAGGATCTTGTATCAAGCTTTATAACCTTCAGGAATGCATTTGATGCAAGAGGTGGCGATAAGTTTGATTATCCGGTAGGAGATGCATTTTTAAGATTTATTCATATTCATGGATATGATTATGTTAAGAAGATGTCACCGTCCGAGATGTCTAAGAATGTTGCAAAGACCTGGGCAGAATTTGAACTGCTTGGTGAAAACAGCGCTGTTGATTTGAGGATGGATCCAGCCAATGCACCTAAAAAAAATATTTTAAGTTATCTTCTTCCTAAGCCGGGAAGCGGTAACAAAAAGCTTAAGATTGGTTTTATATATGATAAGACACCACAGGATTCAGAGTGGTGTTATTCACATGAGCTTGGCAGACAATATATAGAGGATACATTTGGTACGCAGCTTGAAACCACAAGCATAACTAATGTTGAGCCTGAAAAGGATGATGTTAATGCGATTGAGATGCTTATTAAAGATAATGCTGATATGATTTGTGTAACTTCACCTGCAATGATTATGGCAAGTCTTAAAGAGGCTATAGCTCATCCCGATGTCAAGATTCTTAACTGTTCACTTAATACATCACATAAGTATATAAGGACGTATTATGCAAGAATGTATGAAGCAAAGTTCCTTACGGGTTTAATTGCGGGGGCATTATCAGATAATTCAAAGATTGGTTATGTGGCAGGATATCCTGTATATGGAGCAATGGCTAATATCAATGCATTTGCTCTGGGGGCTAAGTTTGTCAATCCTAAGGTTAAGATATATGTTGAGTGGTCGTGTGTAAAGGACAATGATTACAAGAAGAAGTTTGAAGAGCATGATATACGGATTATATCAGATCAGGATATGATTACGCCGCAGTGTACTTCAAGAAAGTTCGGTCTGTACAGAGTGGTTAATGATAAGCTTACACAGCATCTTGCAATGCCTGTATGGCATTGGGGCGTGTTTTATGAGAAGCTGATACAGAGTGTAATGAGTGGTTCGTGGAACAAGGAAGAAGATGAAGATAATGTAAAGGCTCTTAATTACTGGTGGGGACTGTCATCCGGTGTGATTGATGTTATATATTCAGGAAAGCTTCCAACAGAAACTAAAAGAATAGTCAATGTATTTAAGGATATAATCAGCAAAGGTGAATTTGAGCCATTTAAGGGCGAATTATATGACCAGAATGGTGTTATGAAGAATAAAGAGAGTAGTGTAATGACACCGGAGCAGATTATAACCATGAACTGGCTTCTGGAAAATGTTATCGGTGAGATACCAACTATAGATGCCATGTATGATGATGCAGAAAATATTATAAAAGCACAGGGCGTTCTGTAATTATAAATGCTGTATTTAACATTTGGACAGTGACTTATGATTAATGAATGACCCGGAAACGAGGAAAGTTATGAAAATACTGATACTTGCTGATGTGGAATCAAAGTATCTGTGGGATTATTTTGATAAAGAAAAGCTGGAGGGAATTGATCTTATTTTATCAGCGGGAGATTTAAAACCGCAATACCTGTCATTTCTTGCTTCCTTTTCAAAGGTACCTATACTATATATAAGGGGGAATCACGATGACTGTTATGAGAATACTCCGCCGGACGGGTGCATATGTATAGAGGATAAGATATATGTGTATCAAGGGGTTAGGATAATGGGACTTGGCGGTTCTGTAAGATATAAAAAAGGAATAAACCAGTATACACAGATGCAGATGAAGCACAGGGTATCAAGAATGTGGTTCCAGTTAAAGAAGAATAAGGGCATTGATATTCTTCTTACACATTCTCCAGCATCGGGAATTAATGATGGTGAGGATCATGTACACAAGGGATTTGAAGCGTTTAATTATATACTTGATACATATAAGCCTGAGTATTTTATACATGGACATGTACATAAGACCTATCAGTCAGAATTTGTCAGGGAAATTAAGTACAATAATACGACTATTGTAAATGGTTATGAGCGATATACAGTTGAAATATAAAAATAATTAATAGTAATAATAATGGCTGTAAACATTGATTTTTAATGAAAAAATCAAAAAAATATTTGTAATTTTTGTTAAAAAACCAAATAAAATTAAGTTATTTATGTATATATATGCGGAAACTGCATAAGAGATACAGATATTTATAACTATGCAGGAATCTGAAGAATGAAAAAAGGTAGTGTCATATAAACACAGAGAAGGTCTGATATTTATCAGATACGGTTGTTTATATTGCATTACCTTATTTTATGTTTGTAAAATATGTAATGTTGATAAAATGTATAAAA
>ERZ831634.3637-NODE-3637-length-11284-cov-4.196545_pt1 | contig 11284 bp, 4 predicted proteins | sample MGYA00519953_ERZ831634 | MGnify/ENA primary metagenome ERZ831634 (study PRJEB31850, sample SAMEA3708718) | human gut metagenome | biome: human gut; feature: human-associated habitat; material: faeces | place: China | collected 2014 ...
CGCTCCTGCAGCACCTGCTCGTCCGATAGGCCGTTCATAGGCTGGCTGATAAAAAGCTTCTTGCTCATCACTTATGCTCCTCTCACTTTCGTCAGCCCGGCCCGCTGGATGATGCCCGCGTAGTCCTTGTAGGCCACGCTGAGGTCTGCGCCCTTGGCAATGCCGGGGATCTTTCCGCTGCTGGTGTACTGCCACATGCCGAAGGCCCAGCCGGGAGCGGGCTTCTTGGTGCGGTAGGCCGCCAGCCATACGTCGTAGGGCTTGAGGGCCGCGCCACCCATGTAAAGGTTGGTCTGCCCGAAGTACAGGCCGGTGTAGAGCATGGCGTACACGCCCCAGCTCTCCACCACGCTCAGGCAGTGGGCCACGATGTCGGTCAGGGCGGCCTTGCTCAGGGCTTCCTGCAGCTTGTCCTCAATGTCCACGGCCACCGGCAGCTGGAACGTCTTGCCGCCCAGCGCCTGCTTGAACAGGGCCAGCTCCCTGTCTGCCTGCGCCTTGGTGGTGGCCTTGAAGTAGCCGTACACGCCCACCGGGATGCCCAGTCGGGTGCACTCGGCGTAGTTGCGGGCAAAGTAGGGGTCGATGTAGGGCTTACTGGGTTTGCCCTCTTTGCTGTTGCCCATGGCGCGGATCATCACGCCGGAGACAAGGCCGCTTGCCTTGACCGTGTCCCAGTCAATGCTGCCCTGCCAGCGGGAAACGTCAAGTATTGTTCTGGGCATTCTGCGCCTCCTTCTCGGCCAGCAGCTCGGTCAGCTCCTTGTACTCGTCATCAGTCAACTTGCTTGCGGCATAGAAAACGTCCAGCTTGGTGCTCATGCCCTCCAGATTGCCGCGTTCGATCATGCGTTTACAGGTACGGTACAACATAGGTTTGTCCTTTCCGGGGCGCTGCCCCATCTTAAAATGTTATCATCCTCTTGGTAGAGGGTTTCACTCAGTGATCCCCAGCTCCAGCAGGGTCAGCCGGTAGGCCTGGTCAACGTTCAGCGCATCGGCATCTGCCTGGGCGCTCTCCACCGTAGCAAGTCGCTCCTCCAGTGTAGGGGTCGGCTTCGGTGCATCGGCAGGGTCTGGCTGCGTGCCTGCCTCCACCACAACGTAAGCCTCCGGCTGGTCGTCCATGCTCCACAGAGCCTCGCCAACGGCAGCCGCTGCATTGTGGGCGTTGATGGCATCCACAACGGCAGAATAGGCATCACATTCTTCCTGCGTGATAACCGGCTTCGGGATTTTTGCTCCGGGTTTGATCTCCATTTGCGTTCACCTCACATCCAACGACCAAATGCAATCCAATGGACTTTTACATTTCCACCAGAGGTGTTAATACGCATGCCGGTTGTACTAACTTCTTCCAAACCAAAATTATAGTTATTAGGATACTGAACATCCAGTGACCCAACAGGTGTATAATTTGTATTAGCAAAAGACACAGGAAAACTCACCCTCCCACTGTAATTGGTTCCCCAGCATATCTGCGTACCATCTGAAAATCTTACCCAATTACTGCCGCTGGCCGCTACCGCTGAAGCACCCGCCGGGCCTTGCGGCCCTTGCGGCCCCCGTGGGCCGGTAGCGCCTGTTGCCCCGGTGGGCCCTTGCTGCCCCTGCGGGCCGGTGGCTCCGGTGGCACCCTCGGGGCCCTGCGCACCGGTATCTCCTTTGTCGCCCTTTGCGCCTTTCAGGCTGGCGATCCAGTCCTCTTCGCTGCCGGTGAACCCCAGCTGAACAGCCAGTGCATAGGCCGACTGACCATCAAAGGTTCCGGCTTCCTTGGCCTGCTTCACGGCATCGGTGGCCGCATTGGCCGCGTTGGTACTGGCTTTCTCTGCCCGGTCAGCATCGTTCTTTGCCGCCCCCGCACTGGTGGATGCCTCACCGGCCTTGGTGACGGCGGTGGAAGCACTCCCCGCAGCGGCGGTGGCCTGCTGGGTGGCAGTGTTTGCCGCAGCGGTGGCCGTTTTGGTGGAGGCCGCCACGTCGTTCAGGGCCGTGGTGCGGGCCCGTGCGATGTCCTGCAAGGCGGCGGTGTGCTCCGTCTCCGTGTCCTGCAGGGCCTGCTTGGCGGCGGTCTCGCTGGTCTTGGCGTTCTTCTCGCTGGCGGCGGACTTGGTCTCGCTGCTCTTGGCCGCATTCTCACTGGCTTTGGCGTTTGTCTCACTCGCCTTTGCCGCATTCTCACTGGCCTTGGCATTGGTCTCGGATGTTGCCGCCTTGGTCTCACTGGTCTTGGCTCTTACCGCACTTGCTTCGGCCTCCTTGGCCTTTGTGGTGCAGGTGGCCACACTCGCATCCATGCTGTCGGCACTGGCCTTCGCCTTGTCCGCGCTTGCTTTGGCGTTGGTTTCGGATGTTTTTGCGTTGGTCTCGCTGGTCTTGGCCGCATTCATGCTCTCCAGCGCCTGCTTAGCGTACTTTGTCACCTCGGCCACGAACTGCTCATAGATGCTCGGCGTAATGTTTTCTGTGGTCGTGTCGGTGTCGATGGTGTCATAGCAGGTGTACTTGCCGGGCTTGGTCATGGCAATGTAGCCGCTGTCGTTGATGGCCAACAGCATCCAGGTGCCCTCTTTTTCCAGTGTCCAGCGCCGGTCTACCAGTGCGCTGTTCTGTTCGTCCAGCAGCTGAGGGTCCGGCTTTGTGCCGCTCAGGCGCTGCACATGCAGGGTCACGGTGCAGTTCTTCCACTCTTCCGGCAGCTCAAAGCGAAGCTCGTCCACCTTGGCGCTCCGCACACCGCCCAGATACAGCGTCTCAATGTTTGCCCGAAACGTTGAACCGTTGTCCTGCAGCTTTCTGATCTTAATATCCAGTTGGCTCACAGTTTCACTCCCTTCACCAATCGGGCGCACTCCTCGATTTCGCCAGAGGTTTGATTTCAGATTTGTGCGCCCTTCCTGCCCCTATCCTATCACGCCCCGCCGGGTGCAACTACCCCGGACATACAAAAGGGAGGCCGTTCACCCCGAACGGTCTCCCTTTCTTCTAAGCAGGGCTCCCCCCTCGGGGGAGCTGTAAGCAACTCCGCCTTTGGCGGATTGCGCACTGAGAGGTTCACCTCACCCCTGCCCACTCATCCTTGCTGTTTTTTGCCTGTTCCTCCTTTTTTGCCGCGTCCTTCACCCACTGGGCAAAGTTCTTGTTCTCATACATCGGGGTTCCGTCCGCTTTGGTCAGCTTCAGCAGCATCGTTTCCAGGCGCTTGCGGTCGCTGCTGCTGCCCGCCAGATACTCCTCTTTCACCGCGTCGGTGATCTTCGTCTTGATGCTGCCGTCCTCCTTGCCCGCCGTCCGCAGCCGCCGGATCTCATCCTGCACGTCGCTGGTCCTGCCGGTGTCCACCGCTTCAGTCAGGTCATCGTACACGCTGCCCTCGGTGCCGCCCTTGTACAGCTCCTCGGCCTTGCTTTCAATGGCTTCGGTCACAAGGTCGATCACCCATGTCCGCTTTTCCGCGTCAGCTTTGACCCCCTCCCGGATGCCCAGGGTCTCGTACATTTCCCGCACAAGCTGCTTTGTCAGCTCTTGGCGCTGGCTGTCTTTGCCCTCGTTCCGGGCCTGTGCAGCCTGCTCCACCTCCGGGCTGTATTTCTTCAGCCGGTTCTTCAGCTGGCTGGCAATGGTCTTTTCGTCCTTGCCCATGGCTTCCAGCTTCGCCATAGCACCGCTTGCGTTGTCCGTGTCCCCCTCGGCAATGGCGTTGTACAGCCGGTCATACTGCCCGGTGGCGCTCGTCGGGGTCGAGCTGAACGAAAAGCCGCTTCCGCTTGCAATGTCTCGTGCATCTTCCACATAGGCATCAAAGGCATCCAGCATTTTCCGGGCGTTCCCCATAGGCACACCCGCAATTTCAAACCCGTACTGCATCAGGTTCACGCCTGCCTTTCGCAGTTTCTGGTGATACGCTTCCAGCTGTTCCTCCGTCATGTCACCGGTGTCCTGCCGGACAAGGCTGGAAAACTTCGTTACTGCTGCAAAAAGGTCATTCACAGCGCTGATGTTGGTTGCACTCACCACATCGTAATCCGTACCGTTCACTGCATTTCCCACAGCGCTGTACAGCTCGCTGCCATACAGGAAGTTGCCCGCAAAGCTTTCCGTGTACAGATTCAGGAATCGCTTGCTCACGCTGGCCGCGGTCACATCTCCGTTCTCGTCCTGCTCTCTGTCCCACCGGTGCAGCAGGAAGTCCGCACCGATCTTCATCAGTGCAAACACAGCAGTCTGGGTGATCTGGCTCACAATGGCCCGGTTCAGGTTCTTTCCGGCCCGCTTCACTTCTTCTGCTGTCTCGCTGCTGTGTGCAGCCTTGTCTCGTGCTTTCTGGGCGTTGTAGTCCATCACCGCATCGGCCAAAATGCCGTAGTTCTGGAAACGCTGGGTCGTGAACATGGTCAGGGTCTTGGTCATTTGATCCGGATTTCGCTGGATCCCCGCCCGCTGCATCGTGGTGTAGTTGGGCTGGGTCTCCTCAATGACCCGCTGATACATCTTGTTCACGGCTTCCCAGTAGGCTTCGCTGCCTTTCGTGGCTGCACCCTCTGCAAACTCATTGGTATGGTGCTCCACATACCGCTTGGAGCCTTCCCACAGTGCCGCTACCGTGATCTCGTCCATGCTGTTGATCCAGCCGGTCACCCACTTGGGCAGCTTGTCCATGGTCTTTTCTGCCGCGCCCTGGCTCACGCCAATGCTGGCAAGCTCACCCCGCTGGCTGCCCCGCAGTCGGTATCGCAGCAGCACATCCCCGTGCTGGGCAATTTCCTGTTCCAGCGCTGCCCGCTGCTTGCCGGAGAGGTTCTTCACAAACGGCACCACCGCCGCCATGGTATCCGCACCCAGTACCGCGCCCGCCGTTGGCAGAGATGCTGCCTGGGCAATGGCCACGCCCGGGTTCAGCGTCAGGATCGCGCCCGCATAGTTGCCGCGCAACCTGTCCAGCACTTTGGTCATTGTGGTCGAGCGCTTTCTTTGCGTGGTCTGCAGGTCGGTCAGCAGGTCATCGATGTAGTTCGTCGCGCTCTGGCCCCACTGCTCTTTCAGGATACCATTTTTCAGCATCTTGATGCCGTCCTCGGTCTCAATGCTACTGTTCAGCACCTTCTGCACATCCCGGATGGGTGCCGCCAGTCCGGCGTAGGCTGCCGTGTCCCGCAGGCTCCGCTGCACCACGCTGCTGCACTCCTCCAGCAGGATGGGCATCTGGCTCTTGACACGGTTCTTCAGGAAGCCCCGGCCCTCAATGGTGGCATCCAGTTTCACGCCCTCGATCTGGGTCGCCAGCGCCGTCTTGTCCACCGCAATGGGGTAATAGTTTTTCACGGTGGCCCGCTGGTAACCCAGCAGCTTCATGCTTGTCTCGTTGATCAGGTTCGTGGTGTAGCTGCCGAAGAAATTCTTCATGTCCTCGCACCAGGCCCGGTCGTAGTCGGTCATGGCCTTCTCCACGGCCTGGATCACGGTGTCGGCCATGGGGTTTCCCGCGCTGTCCTTCAGCATCCCGATCTTCACGGTCTGGCCTTTCTGGTAAGCCTTCTCAATGTCGCCCCTGTTGTACTCCTCCGCATCCGGGATCGTCAGGCCACCGTTCAGCAGGTGCTCCCGGCTGTCGGCGTTCTGCAGGTGCATGTACAGGCTGCACAGCTGGGCGTGGGTCAACGGTGCAGCCCGACCCTTGCTGTCCTTCAGGCCAATGTCCACCAGCTCCGCGCCCGGACCGGCGAATTTTTCCATCTGTCTCAGGTTCGCCTTGCCCGTCACATTGTCAAAGAGCTTCGTTCCCTCCACAGTGATCCGGGTCTGTTCCCGCTGGCCGTCATTCAGCATGGTGCCCAGCTTCTCCATCTGGCTGTTCTTTGCGTAGCCGCCCAGCATCCGGAACACACGGCCAGCCCCCAGCATGTCCAGGTTGTACCTGGTCAGGGCGCTCCGCAGCTTTCCATCGTTGCCCTTGCTCTGGCGCACCTCTGCAGCCGCCTCGTTGGCGATCTTGTCCACCGCTTCGGCTTTCTGCAAGCTCAGGGTCTTGTTTGCCGTCCGGATTACATGCAGTGTGCTGGTGGTAATGGCTTTCAGCATCCGCATCTGGTCCACCGTCATGGGCAGATAGGTGCGGTTCTCGGTCTCCCGGATCCGCTTTCTCAGCCGGTCACGCAGCATCTCGGCCTTTTCGCTGTCCGGCAGTGCCTCGGCCTCTGTCAGCTGCTGGTTCAGCCGGTCAAGCTGGGCCTGCTTGCTGGCATTCAGGTCAGCCTGCAGCGCGTCGATGAGCTCCGGCACCTTGCTCAGCTTCCAGTCCTCGCTGATGCCGTTGGAGCTGTTCTCGGCTCCCATCGACTGCATGATGCTGGTGCGCAGGGCCGTCAGCCTGGCCACGGCGTGGTCGTTCAGCAGGGTCATATCCGCCAGCTTTGCCACCTCTGCCGCCTGCTGGATCAGGTGGGGCTGCACATACCGGTCCTTGCTGGGCCGCAGGATCATCTGGTTCAGCTGGGCAGCATTGGCCCAGATGCCCCGCCGCAGCTCGTCCTTCTGCCGGCCGTCCCGAGCTTTCTGTACCCGCTTCTCAGCCAGCTTCTTTGCAATGGCAATGTCCTCGTCCCGCTGCTGCTGGGCTGCAGTGATGGCGATTGCGTTTCGCTCCGCCTGCTTTTCCTGCCACTCCTGAGCTTTGCGCTGGTTTTCCTGCTCCCATTCCAGCAGTTCGTTTTCCTGATGGATCAGCTGCCACTCAGCTCTGTCAGCCCGGCGCTGTTCTCCTGCCACCTGGTGCGAAAGGTTCCAGTTCTCCCGCTTCAACTGTTTGTTTTCCAGCCGGATCTCGTCCAGCATCTGCTGGCGTTCTTCCTTCAGTCGCTTCTTTTCGGCCTTCCACTCCCGTTCGTAGGCTTCCTTCAGCACGTCCAGCTTTTCGGCCATGTCGCCGTAGTTGGTGATGTCCAGCCCCAGCGTATCCAGATTCTGATCCAGCAGCTTTTCTGCTTTTTCATTCCGCTTCTGCTGCTCTGTCCACTGCCGCAGTGCTTCATCTCGGCTTCCGTTCCGGCTGTTCTCATACATCCTCCGGTTGAACTCCCGGTTCTGCTCCTTCTGCACCTTCCGCAGATCCTTCAGCGCCTGCTCCGCGTTCTCCTCGCCCACGGCAGCAGCCACAGCCTGGCGCTGCCAGCGCTGGAACCCATCAAAGATGGCCTGTGCATCGGTCATCTCCGGCACGTTCAGGATATCACCCAGCATCCGGTCGGCCAGCTCCACTTTGGCATCCTCGTACTCGGCAGCATCTGCAAAGCGGCTCATCATCCTGGGCTTGATGGCATCGTGCACGTTCATCAGCACATCCAGCCACTCGGTGCTCTCCATGCTGGCCGCGCCGTCCACGCCCGCTGCCTTGGCCGCGCCCCGGAACAATTCCGCTGCGCCCTGCTTTGTGCCGCCCATGGCCCGGGTGTCGTTGACGATGGCTTCATACACTTCCGCCGGGTTGCCGTCCCGCACGCCTTCTGCCTGCCGCAGCTTCACGCCGTGCTTCCGGGCCTCCGCCACCGCTTCGCTCCACGTCCCGTACCGCTTCACCAGCTCCGCCTTGGCCGGGCCGTCCTTGTTCACCGTGTAGCTCAGGTCGTGGTATTCCGGGTACTCGTCCCACAGCTCGGTATTCCGGTAGGTGGCCCCACTCAGAATCTCATCCGCAATGGTCTCAGACAGCGCGCTGGCCTTGCTCATGCTGGCCCCGTCCGCCGTCATGTACTCCACCAGCGCCCGGGTCTCTCCGGCAATCTTCGTCCGGTCGGCCCTGCTGCCGTTGGCCTTTGTCCACCGCACCGCCAGCCCGTCAATGGAATCCTGGCTGATCCGCACACCGTGGGTCACACCCATCATCTGGGCCAGCGTCTCCATCGCCGCGCTGTTGTCCGCAATGGCCCGGCTTGCCTGCCGCTGGGTGTTCTTCCGCGCGTCCCGTTCCGCCTGTTCGGCTTTGGCCGCCAGCTGGTACCGGAATCGTGCCAGGCTGCTCTCTGCGGGCAGCTCGCCGGTCTTGTAATAGTCCCTGATCTCCCGCACAACACGGTCAGCATCAATGCGGCCGCTGTACTCCTTGCTGGCTGCAACCCTGCCGTCGGTGGTGGAAATATCCAGCGTGAACTTTCTCTGTTCACTGCCCAGGCTTCCCGCCATCTCACGGATCTGTTCCAGCTGTGCAGCGGTCGGGGCTTTGTCTGCGGCCAGGTCAACACCCGGAGCTTCCGCCATCACCCGCACATTACCGTCTGCCAGGAACTTGTTCAACGCGTCTGTTCCTTCCGATACTTCCGCCGGGCCGAACACACTCATAATTTCCCGGTGGTCGGTGTCACGGGTCTTATCATTCCGGGAAAAATCCAGCATCTGCCCATCCGGCAGGATGTATCCGGCCCGTTCAAATTCACTCGTCGTGCCAAACTGCTCCACGGCCAGCTGACGGCGATACTTCGCCGCACCGCCTGCTTCCTTTGCTTTGGCATCATAGACAGCCTGCTGTTTCTGCTTCTGTTCATTTCTCTGGGTTTCCAGCTTGGCATGGGCTTCCCGCAGTGCATTATTCACTTCACCGATTCGATTTTCAAGCTCTGCACCACGCTGGTTAAAGTCCTTCCGCTTTGCAAGGTACGCCTGGTATTCTTCACTGGCCTTAAACTCCTTTGCCTCGGCAGAGAACAAACCCAGGGATTTTCTCTTCGCTTCAATCTCCTTTACCTCGGCGCTGTTCAGCCAGTTTGTTCGCTCTGTTTTCAGGGCGTTTTGCTGGTGTTCCAGTTCCCGACTTTCTTTTTGAAGTACCGCCAATTCATCCACGTTTCCAGCAGAGCCGTCACTCAGCTGGAACCGCACCGATTTCTTCACAGGTTCGCTGTTTCCCTTGCTTTCGGAATTTTCTTGTGCTATACTGTTTTTAGCAGGAAAGCTCGGGCGTTCACCGCCCTCCTCGGTTTTGAGTACCGTGTCAGCGCTTTCCTGCTTTTGTTTTATCTGTCCGGCATCATCCAACACCAGCAAACTGCCGTCGGAACCGCACACTTCGTGAACATAGAATTTGTTTCCCTGCTTTGTGCTGCGGTATTCATTTACAATAACGGCCTCATAGATTTTGATACCGTCCACCACAACCGGAGCCACAAAGGTATGAGTGTTGTACCCCCGTCCTTTCCAGTTTTCCACGGAACCAATTTGTTCACCGTACCGGATTACGTTGGGAATGGCCGCTGCAGCAATCTGCTTCACCGGGCCGTTTCCATGCTGCACGGTTGCCTTGGCTCCCTTGCGGGTCAGTTCCACCACACCAAATCCATCACGCTCTACTTTTCCGCCAATGGATTCAAAGAATCGGACGATATTTTCAGCATTTTCTTTGCTGGTAGCACCGTACTCAATTTCTTTTCCAGTGATTTCAGCCGCCGGTGTCATCTGTTCCAACCGGCCAAGATTACGGTTCAGCTGCTTTTCAAGGGTTTCCTCCCCCTCCTGCAGCTGGAACCGCATACTGCGTCCTTCCGCCGCGCTCTCTGTCTTGAGGGCAGCGGCGTTTTCTTTTGCACTGCGCAGGTTATCCATCGCTTTTTCAGCGTGGGCAAAGTATTCGTCCTGCAAAATTCTGCGCTCGTTCTCGGCCAGGCGCTGGGCCTTCAGGGCCGCCCGGTTGTCGGGGTCAAGGGTCAGCACTTCCTTGGCCCGGCTGATGATGCCGCCCAGCATCTCCTTCACCCGGTTCATCACGGTGCGGATGGTTCCGGCCCTGCCGCTGTTCTTCTCGGCCTGCCCGCGCTGGAACTCTACCCAGCGCTTGAAATCGGATTCATTGGAGAAGATGCCCCGCCAAGCATCGCCCACCAGCTCCTCGGCAGCTTCCTCATAGGTCAGATTCTGCTGGGCATAGTCGGTCATCTTCTCCCGGATCATCTCGTCCACGGTCTCAAAGCCGCTGCTCCTGGCCAGATACAGCAGGGCATGGTCCTGCAAAGTCTTTGCTCCCTCGCTGTCCAGTGCGTTGTACCAGTGGTAGTCCTCGTGCAGCACCGTGCCGAACGTATCCTGTGTACTGTCCCCAAAGAAGATCCGGGCCGTCTCCGTGTCCACATAGGCCCGCACCCGGCTGTCTGCCTGTCCTGCACCGTTCTGCAGCACGTTTTTCAGAACCGCCGTGGTGCCGGTTGCCGCCGCGTTCAGCTCGATTACCTGGCTTCCAGCGTCGTTCGCGTTGCGCAGGGTTCCCTTGTAGATGGTCTCACCCCGGCCCGTCAGGCTCTGTTCCGTCAGAGTGCCGCCCAGCTGGCTCTTGGCCCACCGGGTATCTGCCGCATCCCTGCCGTAGGTGTAGGCGATCTCCAGCGCGTTCCTGCCCTTAAGGTTGCCCAGCACATAGTTCACGTTGGCCGCCATGCCGCTGCCGGTGCCCGCCAGCTCCAGCGCCTGGTCAAAGGTCTTCACGTCCTCCATCTGGCCCAGCCGGTACAGGGTGGATGCTGCCGCCGCATAGCGGTCACTGTCCACGCCTTCCGGCTGTTTCCGGCTGATCTCCTGCGCTGCCTTTTCGCCCACCTTCCAGCTCCGCAGCACCTGCTCCGTCCGGGCCTGCTTCTGGCCTTCCGTCCTCGGTGCTTCCATGCCGTAGGTCTCCCGCATCGGGCTGTTGCTGCTGTCCATCCCGTCAAGGGTGCTTTCTTCCACAGGGACCGACTGCATCACAGCCTGCCGGTCAGCTCCATTCTGCGCAGTCAGACCAGTGTTTTCCGCACTGCCAAGGGCTAACGGGTTGCGACTGTCAGCGCTTATGCGATGACTGAGGGGTTCTGCGCCGTCCGCCGCTGTTTCCGTGGGGCTTTCCACACTTTCCCCAGCGTTCTCAACAGCATTCTGCTGGCTGCGCTGTGCCGCCACTTCCCGCAGCATCCGCCGGGTAGCCGCAGCCGTGCTCGGCAACTTCACCCCATAGGCTTCCTCAAAAGCCGCGCGGTTTGCCTCGTTTCCGGCCTCCGGGGTGAACAGCCTGATGGTCTTGCCTGTCAGGCTGTCACCGGCCGCCGCTTCTGCAAACGTCTGCACAGCCAAGTTGTCCGATATGGCAGCAGTTTCTGCACTGTTGCCCTCAGCCGCAGGGCCCGCCGCTTTCAGGTCAGCAGAGCCTTTTTCAGTCCCATCAGACTCCACCGACATGCCAAGGGCTAACGAGTTGCGGCTCCCAGCGTCTACTTCACTTCGCTCGTATCCTGCTGGCCGCTGCCCCAACAACTCCTCCCTGTTTCCGCCA
>ERZ831634.3663-NODE-3663-length-11220-cov-8.416928_pt1 | contig 11220 bp, 6 predicted proteins | sample MGYA00519953_ERZ831634 | MGnify/ENA primary metagenome ERZ831634 (study PRJEB31850, sample SAMEA3708718) | human gut metagenome | biome: human gut; feature: human-associated habitat; material: faeces | place: China | collected 2014 ...
GCTCACTCAATGCATTTCGCAAAATCACACTTGCAAGCAAGTGATTTTGCTTCATCATATCATAAAAAGTACTGCGTGATAATCTGCTGTACCTGTTCTGAACGAATGGGAACCTTGCCGGTCTCGTAAGTGGTGATCAGCTGCATGGACGGAAAGATTCCGTTGTAGCAGTAAGACTTGAGTTTGTTGCAGGCAGCATCACAATAATTGTTCTTGTCCATCATCCCGAAGTGTTCCCAGTAGAAGAACTGCTGCGTGGTGGGATGCAGGATCGTGAAATCAGGATAGACTGTCAACTCATTTAAGGCCAGAGCTGCCTCGTAACGATATGGAATATGATTTGTGTACAGAAGATTGGCGATGATAACCTCGGATTTGGAACGGACTTTATGTCCCGCCAGTGTAGTATGAATTAGATTTTCCGGGTGAGAACTGTTTGTTTCATAGCTTTCCGCACACCATTTCTGCATCGATACCGGAAGCTTGTCCTTCGCAAAATGACTTTGCAGCAATTCATAATATGGTGAAGATTCCTCTAGAAGGTCAGAGGAGGATAATTTCCTGGAGCGGCTTTGTGAGGATGAAATTTTCTTATAGGAACTTAGCAGAGAAAATTCTTCTTCGGCTTCCAGTAGCAGAAGAGAGTAGTATTTTTTCAAGGCCATAATCTCTGCAAGAGAACGATTTGATTTAGGACAATATACAGATTGTTCCTCTTTTCTGATAATCCAGCGTTGGTAAGATCCATTTTTTTGAATGGATAATTCTCCTTCTGGAAAGGCGGAAATTTTGCGGCGTAGGTAGTCACATTGTGTCTGTAATTTATTAAGGCGAGTGTCTAAATTCTGAATCATAAAAAACTCCTTTCAAAATGGTTTGGTGTAAATAGGATAAAATACCAGAAAAAAATACAAAAAAGTCTAATTTTCAAGTGGAAAAAGGGATGATTGTATCAAAATAAAGAAAAAGGGTAAAATAGATACAAAAAAAGAAAAAATATGAGAAATTTTGTACTAAAATAGCCAGAAAACAGCTTTTAGCGAAAATGGAGATAAATGAACATTGTGGGACATGCAGATAAGCAATAGAGCGGGCACTTTTGAAGGCACAAGCATATCTGAGTGCATTATAACATGACAGGGGAGATTCTGAAAAGATGTTTGTTTGGGAAAAGAGATCTGAATACAAAACACCCACGGCATGGAATTCCAATGGAATCCCTTGCCGCGGGCAGTGGTTTCAGACTATAAATGTTTTATTCCGCGCTTCCTTCACCCTTCTTCAGATTCTTCTGGGCGGTGGAGAGCATGAGTTTGATTCGGTTGAGCTGGTTGACTTCGCTGGCACCGGGATCGTAGTCGATGGCTACGATGTTGGAGGAAGGATATGCCTTCCGCAGAGCCTTGATAACGCCCTTACCTACCACGTGGTTCGGCAGGCAGCCGAAGGGCTGGGTACATACGATGTTCGGTACGCCTTCCTTGATCAGTTCCACCATCTCACCGGTCAGGAACCATCCCTCACCGGTCTGGTTGCCGATGGATACGATCGGTTCCGCATAGGAGACGATCTTGTAAATGCTGGTAGGCGGATCAAAATGCTTACTTTCTTCAAAAGCCTTCACGGCAGAGCCGCGGAGGATATGTTCGATGGCCCAGATACCCAGCGCGGAAATCTTGGAAGTCTTCTTGCTGGTACCTAAGTGTTCTGCTTTGTAGATCTGGTTGTAGAAGCAGTACAGCATGAAGTCAAGCAGGTCGGGTACTACAGCCTCCGCACCTTCGCTCTCCAGCAGCTCTACCAGATGATTGTTGCCTGCAGGAGAGAATTTCACCAGAATCTCACCGACCACGCCGACACGGGGCTTCTTGATATCCAGTACCGGAACCGCATCGAAATCCCGGATGATCTCGGTACACATCCTGCGGAACTTCGGAATGCTGATATGCTTCGCGGAGACAAATTTCTGTACCTTCGCAAGCCATTCTTTGTGCAGAGCATCCACGGAACCCGGAGTTGCTTCATAAGGACGCATCCGATATACACAACGCATGAAGATGTCACCAAATTCCGCACCCACAGCGGCACGTAACAAAAGATCCGCATTCAGATGGAAGCCGGGATTGCTCTCGATACCTGCCAGGTTCAGGGAGATAACGGGAATCTGCTCCATGTCTGCTTTCTTCAAGGCACGACGGATGAAGCCGATATAGTTCGTTGCACGGCAGCCACCGCCGGTCTGGCTCATGATAATGGCTGTCTTGTTCAGGTCATATTTTCCGGACAACAGTGCTTCCATGATCTGACCGACTACCAGCAGGGAAGGATAGCAGGCATCATTGTTGACATATTTCAGTCCGACATCCACGGAGTGCTTGTTATCATTGTCCAATACGACGAAATTATAACCGCAGGCATTGAATGCAGGCTGCAGGATCTCGAAGTGGATCGGGGACATCTGCGGACAGATGATGGTGTAGTCCTTACGCATCTCTTCGGTAAACGGTACCTTCTCAATCGCGGAAGAACGGATGTTGCGGTGCTTGCCCATCTTTTCCCGTACACGGATCGCAGACAACAGGGAACGGATACGGATACGTGCCGCACCCAGGTTGTTGACTTCATCGATCTTTAAGCAGGTATAAATCTTATCGGAGCCGGAGAGGATATCGTTCACCTGATCGGTGGTAACGGCATCCAGACCGCAGCCGAAGGAATTCAACTGGATCAGATCCAGATTCTCCACCGTCTTTACATAGCTTGCGGCAGCGTAAAGTCTGGAATGGTACATCCACTGGTCGGATACAATCAAAGGACGTTCCGGTTTTGCCAGATGGGAGATGGAATCCTCTGTCAGTACTGCCATATCGTAGGAGGTGATCAGCTCGGGAATACCGTGGTTGATCTCCGGGTCTACATGATAGGGACGGCCTGCCAGCACGATACCGCGCTTGCCGGTCTTGCGTAAGTATTCCAGAGTCTCTTCGCCCTTTTTCTCCATGTCGTGACGGGCATTTGCCAGTTCCTTCCAACCCTTTTCGCAGGCTGCGGCGATCTCTGCGGCGGGAATCTCGGTGAATTCCTTCGTCAGCGCATCCGTCACGGTACCAAGATCTCTAAAGGACATGAACGGATTGCGGAAAGTGATCTCACCGCCGGCGATTTCCTCTACGTTATTCTTGATATTCTCAGAATAAGAAGTAACGATAGGGCAGTTGTAATGGTTGTTGGCATCCTCGAACTCGTTGCGCTCATAGAATAGCGCAGGGTAGAAGATGAACTTGATTCCCTGACGAATCAGCCAGGTCACATGGCCGTGAGCCAGTTTCGCCGGATAACACTCGGATTCACTGGGGATGGATTCAATGCCAAGCTCGTAGATCTTACGGTTGGAGCTGGGAGAGAGCACAACGCGGTAGCCCAGTTCGGTGAAGAAGGTGAACCAGAACGGATAGTCCTCGTACATATTCAGCACTCTGGGGATACCAACTACACCTCTGGGAGCCTTGTCAGCGTCCAGAGATTCATAAGAGAACAGTCTATGTAATTTGTATTCGTATAAATTCGGTACATTGTGGGCATTCTTCTGACCGCCGATACCACGTTCACAGCGGTTGCCGGAGATGAACTGACGGCCGCCGGAGAATTTGTTGATGGTCAGACGACAGTTGTTGGTACAACCCTTACATTTCGCCATGCTGGTCTCGAACTGGAGATCGCAGATCTTCTGATAATCCAGCATTGTGGTCACATAACCGTCTTCGTAATGTTCTCTGGCGATCAGAGCCGCACCGAAAGCACCCATGATACCGGCGATGTCGGGACGGATTGCCTGGCAGTCTGCAATTTTCTCAAAGCTGCGCAGAACAGCATCATTGTAGAAAGTACCGCCCTGTACCACGATATTTTTACCAAGCTCTGAAGCATCGGAGACTTTGATTACCTTAAATAAAGCATTCTTGATAACGGAGTAAGCAAGTCCTGCGGAGATATCTGCTACGGAAGCGCCTTCCTTCTGCGCCTGTTTTACTTTGGAGTTCATGAATACGGTACAACGGGTACCCAGATCGATAGGATGCTCTGCAAACAGGGCAGCCTGAGCGAAATCCTGCACGGTATAGTTCAGGGATTTGGCAAAGGTCTCAATAAAGGAGCCACAGCCGGAGGAACATGCTTCGTTCAGCTGTACGCTGTCTACGGTCTGGTTTTTAATCTTGATGCACTTCATATCCTGACCGCCGATGTCTAAGATACAGTCTACGCTGGGGTCAAAGAAAGCAGCGGCATAGTAATGGGCCACGGTCTCCACCTCGCCGTCATCCAGCAGAAAAGCAGCTTTCATCAACGCTTCGCCGTAACCAGTGGAACAGGAGCGTACGATCTCCACGCCTTCGGGCAGGAGAGAGTAGATCTCCTTCAGGGAACGGATCGCTGTCTTCAAAGGGCTTCCGTCGTTACTGGAATAGAAAGAGTACAGCAGGGATCCATCTTCACCTACCAGAGCGATCTTCGTGGTGGTGGAACCGGCATCGATACCCAGGAAAGCCTTGCCCTGATAGGACTGTAAGTCTCCGGTGGTCACGTGATGCTTGCTGTGACGCTCCACGAATTCCTGATAAGCAGCCTTGTCCGCAAACAGAGGCTCCATACGTTCTACTTCGAACTCCATCTTGATGTCGGAGGACAGCTTTTTCACCATGTCAGACAGACTGATGCAGACTTCCTCCTTCGCATTTAGTGCGGAACCGATGGCTGCGAACAGATGGGAGTTGTCCACGTCAATGATGTGCTCGTCATCCAGATTTAAGGTACGGATAAAGGCAGCTTTCAGTTCAGACAGGAAATGTAAAGGCCCGCCCAGAAAAGCTACGTGACCGCGGATCGGCTTACCACAGGCCAGACCGGAAATTGTCTGGTTCACCACTGCCTGGAAAATAGAAGCAGACAGGTCTTCCTTGGTAGCACCTTCGTTGATCAGAGGCTGGATATCGGTTTTGGCAAATACACCACAGCGGGCAGCAATGGTGTAGAGGGATTTATAATTTTTCGCATATTCGTTTAAGCCCGAAGCGTCCGTCTGAATCAGACTGGCCATCTGGTCGATGAAGGAACCGGTACCGCCGGCACAGATACCGTTCATACGCTGCTCCACGTTACCACCTTCAAAATAGATGATCTTCGCATCCTCACCGCCTAATTCAATGGCTACATCGGTCTTGGGTGCCAGCTCCTGCAGGGAAGTAGCCACGGCTACGACCTCCTGTGTAAAGGGAACGCCGAGGTGGTTGGCCAGTGTCAGACCGCCGGAACCGGTGATCATGGGGTGCAGCTGCAATTCTCCCAGCTGGTCATAAGCTTTCTTAAGGAGCTCAGACAGAGTTTCCCGGATATTGGCGAAGTGACGCTCATAATCGGAAAATAAAATATTGTGTTCTTCGTCCAAAATAGCAATCTTGACAGTGGTGGAACCGATATCTATGCCGAGAGTTGCGTATTTTCCCTGTGAATTCATGTGATACATCCTTCCTGATAAAACCTTCGTAACGATTCAGCATCCATGCGCCCCAAAAGCAAATTTACATGGCTCTGAACAGTTACAAATCTTCTTAATTAATGCGACATTTTCTTAACAAAACTTTTATCATTATACGACAAAAAACGTCATATTGCAACGAACAAAGAAGAAACAGTGTTGTTAAAGTTTTGTAAAGAAAAACTAAAATAAAAGTGGAATTCCATAAACTTTCGAACGTGTGGTTTACTTATTTCCTTTGGAATGTTACAATCTCGATAGAACAAAATAACTGTTGGAACCATACAAGAACCGGAACAGGAGCATACTTTCAAAAGAAGAATTCATGGATCAGAACAGTTATGTATAGAAAGCGAGAAATAAATTTATGAGTAAATTTGAAAAAAAATTCGGCAAATATGCCATTCCGAATCTGACTATGATCCTGATCATGTGTTATGTGGCGGGATATGTGATCGAACTGATGGGAAAAGCAGCCGGCAATAATCTGCTGGGATTTCTGACACTGGACCCTTACCGGATCCTGCACGGACAAGTCTGGAGACTGGTGACCTGGGTGATCGTTCCTCCGGAAAGTCTGGATATCTTCACAATCATTATGCTGTTTTTCTATTATAGTCTGGGTACGGCGCTGGAGCGTACCTGGGGAACTTATCGCTATAATGTGTATATCTTTTCCGGCATGCTGTTTACGATTATCGGAAGCTTCCTGTGCATGGGTGTGGCATATCTGATCACCGGCGGCATGAGTACGGAAGCGGCTTCCCTGGTATTTTACAGCGGTTCTTATGCGTTCAGCACGTATTATATCAACCTGTCGATCTTCCTTGCCTTTGCTGCTACGTATCCGGATATGCAGGTGTTGCTGATGTTCGTGATACCGGTGAAAGTAAAATGGATGGGAATCTTGGATGCGGTACTGATGATCTATACCGTGATCGCAGGAAACTTATTTACTAAATTCGCGGTAGTGGCATCTTTGCTGAACTTTGTGTTATACTTTTACAGACTGCATCGCAGCCGTATCTCGCCGAAACAGATGCACCGCAAGGCGCAGTTCGAACGAAAATCCAATGCTGGACGGGCGAAAGTCACAAGACACAAATGTGCCGTCTGCGGACGGACAGAAGAGGACGATCCGAATCTGGAGTTCCGTTTCTGCTCCAAATGTAACGGCAACTACGAATATTGCCAGTATCATTTGTTTACCCATGAGCACATAAAATAGTCCGGATTGCGAATGTCTGTACACTTTCGGGAGTGCGAAGCACGGAGAAAGTGTATTATTGCAAGAGGCATATGGCATGACTGCTTGCAGGCAATGCGCGAAGCGCGGAGAAAGTGATGTTATTATAAAGGAGACCCTATATGAACAAAGAAGTATTATTTGCCCAGACCTTAGAGCAGGTCCGCAAGACCGCCAAGGAGCAGGGCAACTGCATCAGCGAAGAACAGGTAAAGGAAGCATTCGCCGAGCTGGATCTGAGCAATGAACAGCTGCAGATGGTATTTGACTATCTGTTAAAACATAAAATCGGTATTGGACAGCCTATGGATCCCGATGAATTCCTGACGGAGGAAGAAAAGGATTACTTACAGGAATATCTGGATGAAGTAGCAGCATTACCGACCTACAGTGACGGTGAAAAACTGGCATTTTCCATCGCAGCCATGGCGGGAGAGACGGATGCGCAGCAGCGCCTGATCGAATTGCATCTGGCGGATGTGGCAGAGATCGCAAAACTCTATGCCGGACAGGGTGTCCTGCTGGAAGATCTGGTGGGAGAAGGCAATCTGGCGCTTTCCTTCGGTGTGACCATGCTGGGCAGTCTGGAGAAACCGGACGAAGTCGAGGGAATGCTCGGCAAAATGATCATGGATGCCATGGAAGAATACATTGCCGAACATGCAGAAAATTCCAAGATCGACAAGCGAGTGGAAGATAAGGTCAACAAGGTAGCGGATAAGGCCAGAGAACTGGCGGAAGAACTGCACCGCAAGGTGACCACGGAGGAACTGATGGAAGAGACCGGTATGTCCCGCAAGATGATCGAGGATGCCATAAGAATGAGCGGTTTCAAGATTGAGGATATCGACAACAATGCAAAAGACAGTTTATGAGAATTATAAATACAGCCTGCAGGATACGGCAAAGGTCTACATAGGCGCAAAATATACCTTTGCAGAGCTGCTGGATCAGGACGAGGTGGCGTTTAAATTCCGCCTGATCGTGGAACGCTATATTTTAGCGGAAAAAGAGGTGGATCCTCAGGATACGCTGGAGACTCATCTGTATTATCTGAAGCCGGACAGTTTTCTTGTGAAGATCTACGACCGGATCAAGGCTCGGGTGAAGATCAATATCATCGAGGAGAAAAAAAGGATTTTCGGCAGAGGCAAAAAGCGTTATGTCACGAAGGAATTGAACATCCGGGAATTAGTTGCCATGACACCGGAGGAGAAAGAGGCGAAGGGTGTCGTGATTCAGGAAATCTCCATGAGCAAGCTGGCACTGGCCGCGTTTTGACAGATGAAGCTCACCCATAGAAAGCATGAGCGACTGCTTGCAGGCGGCGAAGGCTTTCTATGAGGGGAGCAAACGAACATGAGCAAGAAGGACGATAGTCCGGATTGCGAATGGTCGTTACGATTTCGAGAGTGCGTAGCACGGAGAAATCGATTAAGATAGAATAAAAGAGGACACATCAGAAATGAGAGTAGAAGATTTATCCACATATGAGATTATAGAGAAACGGCAGATCCCGGACATTAACAGCGTGACCTATCTGTGCCGTCACAAGAAGACCGGAGCAAGGGTGGCACTTGTATCCAATGATGACGAGAACAAGGTATTCTATATCGGTTTCCGCACCACACCCAAGGATTCCACCGGTGTAGCCCATATTCTGGAACATTCCGTATTATGCGGATCGAAGGAATTCCCGGTGAAGGATCCTTTTGTGGAACTGGTAAAGGGGTCTCTGAACACTTTCTTAAATGCCATGACCTATCCGGACAAGACTGTATACCCCGTGGCCAGCTGCAATGACAAAGATTTCCAGAACCTGATGCATGTCTATCTGGATGCGGTTTTTTACCCGAATATTTACAAAAACGAATCTATTTTCCGACAGGAAGGCTGGCATTATGAGCTGGAAGGTGACAACGAGGAGCTGAAAGTCAACGGTGTGGTCTATAACGAGATGAAGGGTGCTTTTTCCTCTCCGGATGATGTGCTGGAGCGGGAGATCATGAATTCCCTGTATCCTCACACCACCTACGGCTGCGAATCCGGAGGTGATCCGGAAGCGATCCCCGAGCTGACCTACGAAGAATTCCTGAATTTCCACCGGAAATTCTATCATCCCTCCAACAGCTATATCTATCTCTATGGCAATATGGATATGGCGGAGAAACTGACCTTTATCGATGAGCATTATCTGTCTGTCTACGATGCCCTTGAGGTGGATTCCGAAGTGACGGAAGAGGCGGCATTTACCACGCCGAATCGTATTGTCAGGGAATGTCCCATCGGCGAGGGAGAGGACGAGGAGGAGAATACCTACCTGTCCCAGAACTTCTGCGTGGGCAATAGTCTGGATCCGAAGCTTTACATTGCGTTCCAGATCCTGGACTATGCCCTGTGTTCCGCTCCAGGAGCACCCTTAAAACAGGCCCTGGTGGACTGTGGTGTGGGTAAGGATGTCTACAGCATCTATGAGAATGGTATCCGCCAGCCCTATTTCAGTGTGGTGGCGAAGGACACTTCCGTAGAGAAAGAACAGGAATTTTTACAGGTAACGGAAGAAGTGCTGAAAAAGCTGGTAAAGGACGGCTTCGACGAAAAGGCATTGCTTGCCGGCATCAATTATTATGAATTCAAATACAGAGAGGCGGATTTCGGTTCCTACCCCAAGGGACTTATGTACGGTTTACAGGTGTTGGACAGCTGGCTGTACGATGACAGACTGCCGTTCATTCACATCGAGGCCAACGAGACTTTCGCTGAACTTCGAGGGAAAGTGAAGACCGGATATTTTGAGGGTCTGGTACAGAAATATCTGCTGGACAATACCCATCGCAGCGTGGTGATCTTGCAGCCGAAGCTGGGACTTCTGGAAGAGCAGGAGCAGAAACAGCGGGAAAAGATGGCACAGGTGAAAGCTGCCATGAGTCCGGAAGAGATCGAGAACGTGAAGGAGACCTTCCAGAAGCTGACCGAATTCCAGGAGAGCGAAGACGCAAAGGAAGATCTGGAGAAAATCCCTCTGTTAAAACGGGAAGATATGAAGAAAGAGGCAAATCTGCCGGTGAACGAAGTGCGGAGCATTGGAGATACCACACTTTTGTATCATGATCTGTTTACAAACGGCATCGGCTATTTACGTCTGATCTTCAAATTGGATCAGATCCCCGGTAAATATTTCCCGTATATCGGCATTTTGAAGGGCTGCCTGGGACTGTTAAATACGGAGCATTATGCTTATGGAGATCTGTTTAACGAGATGAATCTGGTCACCGGCGGCATGGCTGCGGTAAATAATGTCTATGGCAAGCTGCAGGATATGGATCAGTTTATACTGACTCTGGAACTGAAGACGAAGGTATTTTATGACCGCCTTGCGGAAGCAATCGATCTGATGCGTGAGATCGTAATGACCAGTGATTTTACGGATGCCAAGAGACTGTATGAGATTCTGGCGGAGGGCAAGTCCCGGATGCAGGCACAGATGACCTCCGGAGGACACAGTGTGGCGGCCGGAAGAGCCTTATCCTACGGCAGTATTCCCGGAGCTGTGAGCGAAGAGATTTCCGGTATCCCGTTCTATCGTCTGATCACGGATCTGGAAGCTCATTTTGACGAGAAAAAAGAAGAATTGGTGGAAATCTTACAGACCTTAGTGAAAATGATCTTCCGTCCGGAAAACCTCATGGTGGATTTCGTAGGTGAGGAAAAGGCCGTGGCTCTTTTAGATGCTCCGGTGGAAGCTTTCAAAGCAGCACTTTATATGGAAAACGTGGAAAAAGAACATTACATTCCGGAAATCTCCCGGAAAAACGAAGGTTTCTTAACCTCCGGTCAGGTCAATTACGTATGCCGTGCCGGTAATTTCCGCAAGAGTGGACTGCAATATACGGGAGCATTAAGAGTACTCAAAGTCATGATGGGGTATGAATATCTGTGGGTTAATGTCCGTGTCAAGGGTGGTGCCTACGGCTGCATGTGCAGCTTCGGCAGATCCGGTGACAGCTACTTTGTCTCCTACAGAGATCCGAATCTGGGCAAGACCATTGAAACTTACGAGAAAGCTGCAGATGCCATTGCAGAGTTCACAGCAGATGAACGTACCATGACCCAGTATATCATCGGTGCGGTCAGTGATCTGGACGTACCCATGAATCCGGCGGCAAAGGGACTGTATTCCCTGAGTGCCTATATGACAGGACTGGATAATGCCACTTTACAGAGAGAACGCGACGAACTGCTGGCGGCTACCGAAGAGGATATCCGTGCATTGTCCGCACATATCCGTGCATTTATGCAGGAGGATCTGCTCTGTGTGGTAGGTACGGCTTCCAAGGTAAAGGAAGAGCAGGAGAGATTCCTGAAAGTGGAAAATCTTTTTTAAAACGGCAAAAGGAAAGCTGCGATTTTGCAAAAGTGGTTCTGAATCGTAAAAAGATCA
>ERZ831634.3686-NODE-3686-length-11151-cov-5.382120_pt1 | contig 11151 bp, 9 predicted proteins | sample MGYA00519953_ERZ831634 | MGnify/ENA primary metagenome ERZ831634 (study PRJEB31850, sample SAMEA3708718) | human gut metagenome | biome: human gut; feature: human-associated habitat; material: faeces | place: China | collected 2014 ...
GGTCTGCCACATCGCGGACGGTGAAGAAGTTGTGCAGGCTCTTGGACATCTTCTGGTTATCCACGTTGATGAAGCCGTTGTGCATCCAGTAGTGGGCAAACTCGCAGCCGTTGGCGCACTCGCTCTGGGCGATCTCGTTCTCGTGGTGGGGGAAGATCAGATCCTGACCGCCGCAGTGCAGGTCGATGGTCTTACCCAGATGGGTGCGGCTCATGGCACTGCACTCGATATGCCAGCCGGGGCGGCCCATGCCATAGGGGCTTTCCCAGGCGGGCTCGCCGGGCTTGGCAGCCTTCCAGACGGCAAAATCGGCGGGGTCTTCCTTCAGGTCATCCTCCATCTGGCTGCGCAGCTCGCGGTTGCCGCTCTCCAGATCGTCCAGCTTGAGGTGGCTCAGCTTGCCGTACTCGGGGTCGCTCTTGACGCGGAAATAGACGTCGCCGTTCTTGGCGACATAGGCATGGCCGCTCTCGATGAGGTCTTTCACGATGTCGAGGATCTGCTGGATATGCTCGGTAGCGCGGGGCTGAACAGTGGGCTTTTTGCAGTTCAGACCGGCGGCGTCCTTCAGGTACTCGGCCTCGAAGCGCTGGGCGACTTCCTTCATGGAAGTACCCTCCTCCTGGCCCTTCTTGATGAGTTTGTCATCGATGTCGGTGATGTTGGAGACATAGATGACCTTGTTGCCGCGGTACTCAAGGTAACGGCGCAGGGTGTCGAAGACGATGAGCGGGCGGGCGTTGCCGATGTGGATATAGTTGTAGACGGTGGGGCCGCAGACGTAGATGCGGTACTCGCCCGGCACCTGCGGCACGAACTCTTCCTTCTGGCGGGTCAGGGTGTTGAAGATCTGCATAGTTGAATACTCCTTTTTGTGGGACAGACCGAAGCCGTGATCATAAACCTCTCCGTCTCGCTTTCGCTCGACAGCTCCCCTATCGAGGGGAGCCCTTGGCAAAGAGGGCCAGCTCCTGCGAGCCTGCCCGAAAAAGCAAAACGCCTCCAACACCATGCCAAAAGCACAGCATCGAAGGCGGTCTTTTCTCAAAATCGCGGTTCCACTCCGGTTTGTCGCTCAAAGCCGATAACGGCGGCCATCCGCACTGCGATACTCAGCTTCCCGCAGCGTGCTGTCCGGGCGCACTTCACGCGGCGGTCTGCAAACAGGCTTCCAGCCAGTGGCCTGTTCTCTCTGCGCAGACGGTATGCGGCGCTACTCTGCCCGGATAAACGCATTTATCCTTTTACAAACTTATTATAATAGCCGCCGGGGCGTAAGTCAAGCGTTTGACTCCCCTGCCCGGCTTGTGCTACACTGGGCAAAAATGCAGCCCGGAGGTTTTATCATGCAGCTTATCACCGAACGTCTTTTTCTCATCCCCCTGCAGCCCGATGGGATGCGCACCCTTCTGGCCCGCACCACCGACCCGGAGCTCATCCAGCCCTACACCGATATGCTGGACCTTTCCCTCGCCCACCCCGAGCAGTGGGTCTGGTACACCGCATGGGGGCTTTACCAGAACGATTCCGGCGACTGGGTAGGCGACCTCTGCTTCAAGGGCCTGCCTGAAAACGGCCAGCCGGAAATTGGCTACGGCCTTCTGCCGGAATATGAACATCAGGGCTACGCCACCGAGGCTGTCCGCGCCGCCTGCCGCTGGGCCTTCGAACAGCCCGGCGTCACCGCCGTCGAGGCCGAAACTGACCCCGATCATGCTGCCTCGCAGGCGGTGCTGCACCGGGTGGGTTTTGTTCCGACCGGGACTGTGGGCGCGGAAGGGCCGAGGTTTATTCTGCGCCAAAAGCCTTGACTCCATCGCCAAATCAGCGCTTTCCCCTTTACATCTCCCTCAACTTGTGCCATAATTTATTCTAATATAGTAGTTTGCGTTCTCAATGGTCTGGCAACATCCGCAAACTGCATATCGCAAATATGCTGTTACCCATAGGCATATCTGTGAAACTTGCGATTAAGGGAAGCTGTCCTCGGCGCGGCGATTCGGCGGCGCGGGGGCAGCAAGAGAGGGGTAATCTGCTATGAGCAAGATCATCATTCCGGAAAACTACACGCCCGCGCTGAACCTGTACGACACCCAGCGCGCCATCGGTACCGTGAAGCGGCTGTTCGCCGACACCCTGTGCGCCACGCTGAATCTCTACCGCGTGTCGGCACCGCTCTTCGTCGAGGCTTCTACCGGCCTGAACGACGATTTGAACGGCGTCGAGCGGAAGGTCACCTTCGACACCAAGGACAGCGGCATCGAGGTGCAGGTCGTCCAGTCGCTGGCCAAGTGGAAGCGCAAGGCCCTGAAAGACTACGGTTTCCGCGTGGGCAAGGGCCTCTACTGCGACATGAACGCTATCCGCCGCGACGAGGACATGGACAACCTCCACTCCATCTATGTGGACCAGTGGGACTGGGAGAAGGTTATCCGTGAGGAAGACCGGAACGAGACGTATCTGAAGAACGTCGTGCGCTCCATCGTGTCGGCGGTCTGCGCCACCGAGATGAACCTGCACGCCATGTTCCCCCAGCTGCAGGATCTGCCGCTCCACACCCCCAACGTCACCTTCATCACCACCCAGGAGCTGGAGGATAAGTACCCCGACCTGACCCCGAAGGAGCGGGAGAATGCCATCGTCAAGGAGAACGGCACCACCTTCCTGATGAAGATCGGCGCTCCCCTCAAGAGCGGCAAACCCCACGATGGCCGCGCCCCCGACTACGACGACTGGGATCTGAACGGCGACCTGCTGTTCTGGAACGAGCCCCTGCAGTGCAGCTACGAGCTGAGCAGCATGGGCATCCGCGTCAGCCCCGAGAGCATGGACCGGCAGCTGACCATGGCAGGCTGTGACGACCGCCGCACCCTGCCCTTCCACAAGGCAGTGCTGAACGGTGAGCTGCCCTACACCATCGGCGGCGGCATCGGCCAGAGCCGTCTGTGCATGCTGCTGCTGGGCAGCGCCCACATCGGTGAGGTGCAGGCAAGCGTCTGGGACAACGCCACTCGCGAAGCCTGCGAGAAGGCAGGCATCCCGCTGCTGTAAGACTGTATACAAAAAGGACTGATGCATCCGCAGCAGTCCTTTTTCTTATGTCCTGAATTCCAGACCCACCTTGCTTTTTCTCCCGTTTCCGCCCAGCCACCAGAGCAGGAAGGCGTACAGCAGGTTCGTGACGAGGATGATGGTAAACCACATCAGTGTCTCCTGAATGGTCTGGTCGTATACCCGCATAAAGGGGTAGGGGCCGTCGATGGCTCCTGTAATATTGCCGTGCAAATCATACAGACCGTATAGGATCGTCGGTACCAGCGCCCACCAGACCTGCCGCAACGGCAGGCGGGGCAGACGCTCGAAGAGCACCAGCGACAGAATCGCCAGCACCGGGTTGAGGAAATGGTGGTAGAGCATCGAGTCCGTGAAAAGCATGATGTACCAGCCGTTGCCGTCCTCGTACATGGGGGCGAGGATGATGACCACCGTTAAAAAGGTCATGGCGAGGCAGCTGGTGGAGATGAACTTGAGCCGCTTGAGCCAGAGGGGCAGCTCCCGCCTGGTGAAGATGCAGCTCAGCTGCCACAGACCCACCAGCAGGCAGACCGCGCCGTTGAAGATGTTGGACAGCTCGGTGTACATCGTAAACATGATGGTCCCGCCCATGGCCCAGCTCATGGGGACGGCGATGGTCTCGAAGTACACGATAAGGAAGTTCATTGCTGCCGAGGCCAGCTTCCGCAGGACAGTCAGGATGTTTTTCAGCACCGTTTCACTCTCCCATCTGTAATTTTTTGTTTAAATATCAAAGAAACGAGCGTTTTTTCCGCTCGTTTCTTTTTTACACCCGGACGGGCGCTTATTTTGCCGTATTGATGAAGCTGCGGTTATCCCACAGGTACTTGATGCCGGAGATGGCGGTGACAGCGGCCACGACCCAGCACAGCACAGAGGCGATGTCTGCACACTGCTGGCCCAGCACATTGCCGGTCAGGGAGACCGTAAAGTAGTAGAAGATGATGGTCAGCATCTGGAGTACGGTCTTCACCTTGCCCCACATGTTGGCGGCGATGACCTTGCCGTCCTTTGCACCGGCGGCCACCATGCGGAGGCCGGAGACGGCGAACTCGCGGGCCAGAATGATGCAGAGCACCACAGGGCTGCACACGCCGTCCCGCATCATGTAGATGAAGGCTACCGTCGTCAGCAGCTTGTCGGCCAGCGGGTCGGCGAACTTGCCGAAGTCGGTGACCATGTTCCACTTGCGGGCCAGATGGCCGTCGAGGAAGTCGGTGAAGCTGGCCACGGCGAAGATGAGGCCGGCGATGAGGTAGTACCGTGGGTTATAGCTCGGTGTGATATACTGGCCGAGCGAGACGAAGATCATGAACACCGGCACCAGCAGGATGCGGGTCAGAGTGAGTTTATTGGGCAGATTCATACAAAATTATCCTCCAATCTGTTATTTTGCAACAGTACCATACAAATCGTAAAGGTCGCTGTCGTCCACCAGCACATCATAGAACTCGCCGGGGTAGAGCGGCTCTTCGCTGGACACACAGACGTTGCCGTCCACTTCGGGGGCATCGGCAGCGGTGCGGCAGAGGTAGAGGCCGCTCTCGTCGTCCACACCGTCGCAGAGGACGCGGACAGTCTGGCCCACCTTTGCGGCCTGCTTCTGGGCCATGATGCCGGTCTGGATCTGCATCACCAGCTCAGCGCGCTTGTCCTTGACTTCCTGATCGATCTGGCCGTCCATCTTGGCGGCAACGGTGTTCTCCTCGGCGGAGTAGGCAAAGCAGCCCAGACGGTCGAACTGCACTTCCTTCACGAAGTTGCACAGGTCCTCGAACTGTTCTTCCGTCTCCCCCGGGAAGCCCGCGATGAGGGTAGTGCGGAGGGTGATGTTCGGGATCTCACGGCGCAGCTTGCCGATGACATCCAGCAGCTCGGCGCGGTTGGAGCGGCGGTTCATGTTTTTCAGGATAGTGTCGTTGCAGTGCTGGATAGGGATATCCAGATAGTTGCAGATCTTTGCCTCCCCGGCGATGGTGTCAATGAGCTGGTCGGAGAGATTGTCGGGGTAGAGATAGTGGAGCCGCACCCAGTGGAAGGGAAGCCTGCACAGCTCCCGCAGCAGCTCCGGAAGCCGCCGCTCTCCGTACAGATCCACGCCGTAGCGGGTGATATCCTGAGCGATGACGATGCACTCCTGCACCCCGTCCTCCGCCAGCGCACGGGCCTCCTCCAGAATGTCCTCCATCCGGCGGCTGCGGTAGTTTCCCCGCAGGGAGGGGATCACGCAGTAGGCGCAGCGGTTGCTGCACCCCTCAGCAATGCGGAGATAGGCGTACTGCCGGGGGGTGGACAACACACGGGGCAGCTCCTCCACGGGGCCGTTGATGTCGGCAAAATGGCGGCACTCCTGACCGTTCACCACCTGCTCCAGCGCCGTGACGATGTCACCGAAGCAGCTGGTTCCCATGATGCCGTCGATCTCCGGCAACTCCTCCAGAATGTCCGCCTGATACCGCTGGCTGAGACAGCCCGTTACCAGAATTTTGCCCACCTCACCGGCGGCCTTCAGCTCCGCCGCCGCCAGAATGGTATCGATGGCCTCGCTCTTGGCGCTGTCGATGAAGCCGCAGGTGTTGATGACCACCACGTCGCTGCCGGAGCAATCCTCCTGCACGGTATGTCCGGCCTGCAGGCACAGGGCCATCATCTGCTCGGTGTTCACCCGGTTTTTGTCGCAGCCCAGGGATATAAATGATACATTCATGCTGTGTTTCCTCTGATGTTTGGTATGTGGATTTGTGATCTTGCAAAGGAGCATTCAAGGAGTTGCTCTCTGGATAGACGATGAAAATGTGATCTGCTGCCGCCGGAGACAATAAGAAGAATGATCGGCAAAAATATGCCGCCGGAGGGGGTTTTGCATAGGAGCAATTTACCTTTGGGAAGGGATTCTTCCTATTCCTCCGCCATTTCCTCGCCCAGACGGTTCAGCACCGGACGGATCTCCTGCCAGGAAAAACCCCGCCGCTGGAGAGCGGCAGCCAGCTTGCGCTGCGTCTCTCGATCAAGGGGCTTCCCTTTACACTTGCTGCGGATAAAGCGCTCGATGGCCTCCTCGCCCTCCGGCAGCAGGGCCAGCGCATCGTCCCACAGCTCCTGCGGGATGCCCCGGCGCTGCAGCTCCTGCCGTACCCGGCCGGGGCCGTAGCCCATGGCGGCATAGTGCCGGGCAATGGCGGCGGCGTAGGCCGACTCGTCCACGGCCCCCAACTCCTCCAGCCACTGGGCTGTATCCTCCGCCAGCTCCCGGTCGCCGCCCTTACGGGTCAGGTGCTCCATCACCTGCTTTTTCGAAAGCATTCGGCTGCCGGTGAGTCGGGCGCCACGGGCCTTCATCTCCGACCGCTTGGCGGACTGCTCCACCTGCGCCAGCAGCTGCTCCGGAAGCTCCAGACCGGGCCGCAGTCCGAAGACCAGCAGCTCCTGCTCCGTTACCCGCAGCAGGTCGCCCCCCTCCAGAAACACCAGTACCCGGTCCTTCCTGCGGCGGGAGGGCTCGATGCGATCAATCCGCATCGTCGAAGTCGTCGGCGGATACATCCACCGCACGGCCTGCGGCCCGTGCCGCCACCTTGGACTGATTGCTCATCAGCTTGTGAAAGTCCCGGCGGATGTTGGCCTCCAGTGCGTCGGCCTCGTCGGGATGATCCCGCAGATACTGCTTGGCGGCATCACGGCCCTGCCCCAGGCGCACCTCGCCCATGTTGAACCAGGAGCCGCTCTTCTGTACCAGATCCAGCTTCACGCCCAGATCCAGCATCTCGCCCAGCTTGCTGATGCCCTCGCCATACATGATGTCGAACTCCGCTTCCCGGAAGGGGGGCGCCACCTTGTTCTTGACCACCTTGGCACGGGTGCGGTTGCCGATCATCTCGCCGCCGGACTTCAGCGTCTCGATGCGGCGCACGTCGATGCGGACGGAGGCGTAGAACTTCAGCGCCCGGCCGCCGGTGGTGACCTCCGGGTTGCCGTACATAACGCCCACCTTTTCCCGCAGCTGGTTGATGAAGATGACCACGGTATTGGTCTTGGCGATGATGCCCGTCAGCTTCCGCAGCGCCTGACTCATGAGCCGGGCGTGGAGCCCCACGAAGCTGTCGCCCATCTCACCCTCGATCTCGGCACGGGGGACCAGAGCGGCCACGGAGTCCACCACCACCACGTCGATGGCCCCGGAGCGCACCAGCGCCTCGGTGATCTCCAGCGCCTGCTCACCGGTGTCCGGCTGGGAGATGAGCATATCCTCGATCTTCACCCCCAGCGCACGAGCATAGGTGGGATCCAGAGCGTGCTCGGCATCCACAAAGGCCACCTCACCGCCCATTTTCTGAGCCTGCGCCAGAACGTGCAGAGCCAGCGTGGTCTTACCGGAGGACTCAGGCCCATAGATCTCGATGATGCGGCCACGGGGTACGCCGCCGATGCCCAGCGCCAGATCCAGCGCCAGAGAACCGGTGGGGATAGCCTCCACATTGGGCTGCACATTGTCGCCGTAGCGCATGATGGAACCCTTGCCGTAGGTTTTTTCGATTTGCTGCATGGCGGTCTCCAGCGCCTTTTTCTTGTCGGAGACCACGGGAGCAGCTATCGAGCTGTCTTTCTTCGCTGCCATGTTTCTTCCTCCTGTATCAATGAAAATTTTCGTGGTAAATGGGCAGAGGCCCATCAATCTACAAAGTCGTTTCGCCGGTCATCAGGCGTCGGCATAGACCTCCTGATAGCGCAGACCCGTCACCACACGGGGGATGCCCGCCGGATCCGGCAGGATCTCCAGCTCACCGAAGCCCTCGCCTCGCATGAGCCGCAGCACGTCGTCGGCCTGCCCGATGCCCACCTCGAAGGCCAGGCGGCTCCCGGTGTGCAGCACGTCCCGCCAGCGGCGGCAGACGCTGCGGTAGAAGTCCAGTCCGTCGGCCCCACCGTCCAGCGCCAGATGAGGCTCATAGTCCCGGACGGAGACGTCCAGTCCGGCGATGTCCCCGGAGGGAATGTAGGGGGGGTTGCACACCAGACAGTCAAAATCCCCCAGCCGGGGAGGCGGATCGGACAGAGCGTCCATCTTTAAGGACACCACCTGTCCGCTGAGGCTGTTGCGGCGGATATTCTGGCGGCAGATCCGCAAGGCCCCCTCGTCCAGCTCCCCCAGCACCACCCGTGCGCCGGGGACCTGACTGGCGATGGCCAGACCGATGCAGCCGGAGCCGGCGCACAGATCCAGCACCCGGCACTCCGGCAGGGGCCGCAGCCACGCTACCACGTGGTCCACCAGCGTCTCCGTGTCCGGGCGGGGGATCAGCACGCTTTCGGAGATGTCCAGCGGCAGTCCATAGAACTCCCACTCCCCGATGAGGTAGGCCACCGGCTCCCCTGCCAGATGGCGGCGCACCAGCTCCTTCGCCCGCTCCTCGATAGCCGGAGGGACATACAGCTGCCCATCCTGCACCAGCTGACTGCGGGTCTTGCCGGAGGCGAAGCACATCAGCTCACGGGCCTCCAGCGTGGCGGCCTCGATGCCTGCCCGGCGGAGAGTCTGCCGGATATCCATATACAAATTGTTGTAAGTAGTCGCCATAATACGCTCCGTTGTCATATTTTGAGCTTTTCAGGGGAGAACGGCCGGGAATTTCTCACCAGCGGTCCTTGCCCTTCTCCTCCGGCAGCACCAGCTTCAAGGCCTCAATGGCCACCTCCAGCATGGAGTCGTCCGGCTCGTTGACGGTGAAATTCTGGAGCCACATACCGGGGGCAGACAGCACCCGTGTGAGGGCGTTGTCGTGCCGCCCCACCAGCCGGTTGAATTCATAGGTGATGCCCACCACCGGGATCAGCAGCAGCAGATGCATCCCGATACGGACCCAGATGTTCTGCCAGTTGACGTAGCTGAAAACGATGCTGCTGCACAGGATGGACACGATGATGACCACAAAGAGGAAGCTGGTGCCGCAGCGGGGATGATGCTTGGGCTGGATGCGGGCGTTTTCCACCGTCAGGGGCAGGCCCGCCTCATAGCAGAAAATGGTCTTGTGTTCGGCACCGTGGTAGCAGAATACCCGGCGCACATCCTTCTGCTTGGAGCAGAGGATCAGATAGGCCAGAAAGATAGCCACCTTGATGACGCCCTCAATGAGATTGTGGAGGGCGGCGTTCTGTGCGTGGAACAGCCCGGCCACGAAGGTGGGCAGCAGCATGAACAGCACCAGCGTCATACCCAGCGACAGCAGCACCGACACCCATACCAGCACGTTCTGGAGCTTTTCTGCCGGAACGTGCTTTTCCAGCCACAGGTCCAGCTTGGAGGGCTGGGCGGCCTTGTCGTCGGGGAAGTAGTCCGCCGAGAACATCAGGGCCTTGACGCCCCGGATCATGGAGTCCAGAAAGGTCACGGCCCCCCGCAGAATGGGAAGGCCCAGAATGGGGTATTTGTCCTTGATAAGTGTCAGCTCCTCCACCTTGGTCACAAGGCCCTCCGGGGAGCGCACCACAATGGCCTGCTTCTCCGGGCCACGCATGAGGATGCCCTCGATGAGGGCCTGTCCGCCGATGGAGGTGCGGAATGTACCGGGTTTGTGTTCCATAGACGATGTAAGTTCCTTTCCGTAAGTATAGCACTTGCTCGAATGAAATGCAACAACTGTTCTATTTCTATCGATGCTCCGTGTGGGGCGGAATGGGCAGGGTAATGGTCACCAGAGCGCCGCCGCCGTCGGCGTTGCCGATCTCGAAGGTGCCGCCGTGGCGGGTGATGATCTCATCGCACACCGCCAGACCGATGCCGCTGCCCCGGGCCTTGGAGGAGCCCTTGTAGAATTTCTGCTTCACATAGGGCAGCTCCGCCGGGGGGATGCCGGGCCCGAAGTCCCGGATGCGGATGACATAGTTGTCCGCCTCCCGCCGCAGGGAGGCGATGATACGCTTGCCGGAGCCGCCGTGCTTGGCGGCGTTGTCCAGTACGTTGCACAGCACCTGCTTCAGCCGTTCCGGATCGCCGGGGATAGGATCGGTGTACAGTTCGCCGTCGTCGTCATACTCCAGACGGATGCCGTCCTGTCGGAACAGCTCCTGATAGGTGTAAACGGCGTCCTCGAACTCCGTCTGCAGGTCCACGTCCTCGATGCGGAGGGTAAAACGACCGTCCTGCATCTTGGAGAACTCCAGCAGTTCCTCCACCATGTTGGTGAGTCGGCGGGATTCCTTGAAGATAATGTGCAGGCCCCGGCGCAGCTGAGCGGGATCGTCGTCCTCCAGCAGTGTCTCGCTCCAACCATTGATGGCCGTCAGGGGGGTGCGGAGCTCGTGGGACACGGAGGAGATGAACTCCGTCTGGATTTTCTCACTCTGGCTGATTTTCAGGGACATATCGTTGATGTTGTCCACCAGCTCCCCCATCTCATCGGTGTAGGGGTTGGGCAGCTGGATGCCGTAGCTGCCGCCGGAGATGCGCTTGGCGGCGTCCGTCACCTCAGCCACCGGGGCCACCACGCTGTTGATGAACAGCAGACTGGAGATCAGCACCAGACAGATGACCCCGGCGATGATGGCGCTGATGATGAGGATGGTCAGAAGGATCTGATGGTCGATCTGCCGGGTGGCGGTGACGTAGCGCATAAAGGCCACCGTGGAGCCGTTGAACTTCAGGGGTGTAGTGACGGCCATCACCGACTCGCCGGTGACGGGGTCCTTACCGCTGAATACCTCGATGCTGCCGCTCTCCAGCGCCCGTGCGAGCTCCGGGGTCTGGGGAGCCGTGCCTGCGGCCACGCCCTGAGTGGAGTTATCCACCCGGCCGTAGAGATTCAGGAATTGCAGCTCGATGCGGGTGCTGTCGAAGCTGGCGGCGTACAGTGAGGCGTTGCGGTAGTACTCGCTGTAGCTGCTCATGCTGTAAGAGTTGAAGTAGTCGGCGCCGGCCTTGGCCTTGGCCTCCAGCGTGGAGCGGGCGGAGCCGTAGTAGTTGTTGGCCACGGTGGCCGAGGCCAGAATGGCCGCCAGCACCAGTATCAGGATCACAGGCCCCACGCTGTTGAGGATCCAGCGCTTTCGCAGGCCCTGTATTCGCAGACGCTCCTTCATGGA
>ERZ831634.3691-NODE-3691-length-11142-cov-4.822224_pt1 | contig 11142 bp, 10 predicted proteins | sample MGYA00519953_ERZ831634 | MGnify/ENA primary metagenome ERZ831634 (study PRJEB31850, sample SAMEA3708718) | human gut metagenome | biome: human gut; feature: human-associated habitat; material: faeces | place: China | collected 2014 ...
GGGCCTGCGTTTCGCTATCCGTGAGGGTGGCCGTACCGTTGGTTCCGGCGTTGTTATCGAGATCGACGAATAATTCGCACCAATAGAAAGGCCTGCCGCTTAGCGGCAGGTCTTTTTTACGCCCAATTCAATTTTGTGTTCCCGACAGCCTCGGGATTCTGTATTTTCAAGGGGATCAGAGGATGCTGGAACACAAAATGGATTAGGCATTTTGGCGGTTTGCTCGATATGGGCGATGATAGCGGCAATAAACTGCTGGCTGCCTGGTCGGAAGTGGGGGGTCCTGTGGAGCAGTCAGCTATCAGGAGGCATCCGTTTGCTGTGGGAAAACCAATGTGTCCTGAAATCCGTCGGTCCCGGTGCAGACCACGTCCCCCGCCACCGGGAGATCCTCACAGATGTAGAGGTTGAGCTGAACGCCGTCGGGCCGCTGGGGATAGTTGGTGACGGTGTAGGTGTAACGGGTCACCTGCTTGCCGCAGCAGGTCTCTAAGTCGAAGCCTTGGGATTTTTGCAGATCGTTGTAGGTGATGTAGTCCCCGCTGAGTTTGGGCGGCAGCAGAAATTGCAGCGTGGTCAGCGGCTCCGGGTCGATCTCCCAGCCCAGTTCCCGCAGATATGCCACCCGCTCTCCGTTGCTGGAAAGACAGGGCTGCTCTGACGCACCCACGTTACCGCCGTACTGCCCCAGCAGCAGGATCAGCGCCGCCAGAACGGCCCCTGCGAGAATGACCGCCAGCGCGGCCTTTTTTCGTGTCAGTCGAATTGCTTGGATCATCATGGTCATCATCCCTCCTGTTTGTTTCTATTCCATTTTCCATCCGATTATGATAAAATTGAAAAAAACAGCGTGGGAGGATCAGTTATGGCGGCGCAGCGGCTGGATAAGATCATCGCCTCTACGGGGCGGTGGTCCCGCAGGGAAGTAAAGGACCTGGTTCGCCAGGGACGGGTGACAGTGGACGATGTACCGGCCCGGTCAGCTGAAGAAAAAGCAGACCCGGAGCAGGCTGTGATCGCCGTCAACGGAGAACTGCTGAACTGGCGCCGGTATACTTGGGTCATGCTGAACAAGCCGGCTGGGTATCTGTCCGCCACGGAGGACGGCCGGGGAGCAACGGTGCTGGATCTGCTGCCTCAGGATTTGCAGCGGCAGGGCCTGTTCCCGGTGGGACGGCTGGATAAGGACACGGAAGGCTTGCTGCTGCTGACCAACGAGGGCGGACTGGCTCACGAGCTGCTGTCTCCGAAAAAGCATGTGGATAAGGAATACTATGTCCGGGTGGCGGGACGCCTTACCGAGGCGGACAGCGCCGCTTTTGCCGCGGGTCTGCATCTGGATGACGGTTTGGTCTGCCAACCGGCGGAATTGCGGGTCATGACCTCTGGCGAGGAGAGCGAGGCCCATGTGATTCTGCGGGAGGGAAAATTTCACCAAATCAAACGGATGCTGGCGTATCTGGGAAAGCCGGTGCTGTATTTGGAGCGGGTCCGCATGGGCAATTTGCTGTTGGACCCGGCTCTGGAGCGGGGTACATACCGTTTGCTGACCAAAGAGGAATGGCAGGCATTAGCAAAACTGACGGAGGAGACAAGAAAACCTCGAAACTTCAACAAAAAGGAAAGTGATTTTTTGTTGAAAAAAGAAAAAACATCTTGCAATCCGACAAAATAATCGCTATAATGACCTTACTGACAGATTGCACAATAGGTATGCGCGGGTAGGCCCTGCGTGATCCATAGTTTTCGTGTTGAGGAGGAACAGCCATGTCCGGAAGAATCTTTCAGAACGTAGTTCTGCAATTGAAGGAAAACACGGATCGAACCGTCGGCGTGATCGACGGTGAGGGCGTTGTCATTGCCTGCAGCGAGCTGTCTATGATCGGCCAGCGCTGGAGCGAGTATGTGGCGGCGGTAAACGGCGCCGCCGGCAGCATGGTCTGCTTTGACGGCAAGACCTTCAAGGCGCTCAGCGGCTGGGGAAACCAGTTTGATTACGCCGTTTTCGCCTTTGGCGATAATGAGATCAGCAAGACCATCTGCTCTATGGCGACGGTGGCGCTGAACGCAGCCAAGAGCTATTATGAGGAAAAGCATGACCGGGGGTCCTTTGTCAAGGACATCATCTCCGACAACATCATGCTGGGCGATATTTATATGCGGGCCAAGGAACTGCGGGTGGCCACCGACGTCAGCCGGGGCATCTTCGCCGTCCGGGCCTTGCAGAAGGGGGAATCCGTTCCCACGGAGACCATTCAGGCCATGTTCCCGGACCGCCAGAACGACTTTGTCCTCAGCGTCGGCGAGGGGGATGTGGTTCTGATCCGCCAGCTGCCGGACGGCGCGGGCAGCAAGGAACTGAACAAGACTGCCGCCCAGATCGAGGAGGCCCTCCGGGTCAACGGTGAGAGCACCGTGGTGGTGGGCATGGGCACCATCGCCATGCACCTGCGGGATCTGGCCAAGAGCTATAAGGAGGCTCAGATCGCCATCGAGGTAGGCAAGGTCTTTGACACCGAAAAGTACATCATCAACTATGAAAATCTGGGTATCGGCCGCCTGATCTATCAGCTGCCTACTACCCTGTGCGAGATGTTCCTCCAGGAGGTTTTCAAGAAGAACCCCATCGACGCGCTGGATAAGGAAACTCTGTTCACCATCCACAAGTTCTTTGAGAACAACCTGAACGTTTCCGAGACCGCCCGGAAGCTGTTTGTCCACCGGAATACGCTGGTGTATCGTCTGGAGAAGATCAAGAAGCTCACCGGTCTGGATCTCCGGGAGTTTGACGATGCCATCACCTTCAAGGTGGCGCTGATGGTCAAGAAATATCTGACCAGCCGGGGCATTGATTCCTGATACTTTTACATGTGAGAAACCGGGAAGCCGTCAGGCTTCCCGGTTTGAGGCTGTCGATAAAGTGATAAATTTTCCGCGACGGTAAGGAAGGGTGTGTGCGGGAAACCCAAGAAGGGTGTCCCGCGCCATTAAAATCCTAAGTTTTCAGAACTTTTATGAAGTTCTGAAAACTTGCTCAGCGGGGAGAAAAGACTTTTTCGACACGCTGAGCGGCACACGGAAATCCGTGTGCCGCTCTTTTCATTTGCCAACTTTTTTACTGATAAAGCTCCTCATCGGCGTAATCTCTGCTCTCCTGCTTGCTCAAACGGCAGGCCCGGCGGCGCTCGATCGCCTCATACACATCGCTCCAGCTGCCGACCACCAGACAGACAAACGCGCAGAACGCCAGGCCGGCGGCCACAGTCTTCAATACAAAACGGGCAGTTTTATTCATGGTAAACTCCTCCTTATCAGGTGCGGCATATAAACGATCCGGTGGCGGCGGAATATCCGCAGCCATGCACCGGCTCTTCCAAAACGTGCCGGACAGCGGAGATCCTCCGCCGCTTTGCGGTTATTATACACGGTTTTCCCGCTGTTTACAATCCTTTTTTCCAGGCCTCCCGCAAAGAATTTCCGGTTTCCCGCGGAATGACGGTGGCTGATGTTCAAAGCCGCTAAAACCGTTGACTTTTTGTTCCTCACCTATTATACTGATGACAGTAAGCAGCGCAAACGTTTGAGTTCTCTGATCCGACTTTATTTTCCCTTGTATCTCAGCAGGCGGTCCGTCAGCTTTTCTGCCCTGCGGACGGAACGCCCCATCAACTTCTTGTGCCGGCGCAGGGCGGCGGAATGGATGATCGTTATGGAAAAATTCGGCTCTCTCATCATCGGCGAGGTTGCTCAGGACACCAACGTGGATTTTGACGGCACTGTCGTCCAGGCCGTCGGCGGTGCGGTGTATTATTCCGGCTGCGCGGCAGCCAATATGGGACATAAGATCGCCGTCCTGCCCAAGGCGGACCTCAGCCAGCTGGACGTGACGGCAGCCTTCCACGAGAAGGCTCCCTCCATCAGTGTATTCCCCCTGAACAGCCCCCACTCCTTTGTGACGAAAAACGTCTACCACACGGCGGACCGGGAGCGCCGGACCTCCACTGTGGACAGCCTCATCGCCCCCTACACCACCGACGAGGTGCCGGTGGATCAGATTGACGCCGCCATCTGGCATCTGGCCGGTCTGGCCGGCGGCGACATCCCCAATGAGATGATCCCCTTCGCCGCCAAGCATGCCATGGTGGCCATCGACGTGCAGACCATGCTGCGCTGGGTGGAAAACGGCGGCATGGTGTATCACGACTGGAAAGAAAAGAAGGAGCTGCTCCCCTACATCCGTTTCCTCAAGACCGACGCCGCCGAGGCGGAGATCCTCACCGGCTTGACAGACCGGGCGGAGGCCGCCAAGGTCCTTTACGGCTGGGGCGCCAAGGAGATTTTAATTACCCACAACACGGAGGTGCTGGTGTATGACGGTCACGAGATCTACACCTGCCCCATCAAGGCCCGGAATCTCTCCGGCCGCACCGGCCGGGGCGACACCACCTTTGCCGGGTACATCAATGAGCGGCTGACCAAGGACATTCCCACCGCTCTTCAGACCGCCACCGCTCTGGTCTCCCTGAAAATGGAGACGCCGGGTCCCTTCACCGGCACCCGTCAGGACGTGGAGGATTACATCAAGCTGATGTACTGATCCGGACCCGTGAACCAAACAGGCTGAGACTGCGGTCTCAGCCTGTTTTTCCGTTCCGTACTCCCCCGTCTCCGCTTGACATTCCAAGAAAAGCATAATAGACTACCATCAAGTTCACAATAAAATACAGAGTTTGGATCGTCTGACAGAAAGGAGCGCGCCATGCGGACTATTTTATTCAGAGCACTGGCGGAATTGAACGCCCACCGGAGTGTGGTGCTGGTGACCATCGTTGCGGAGCAGGGTTCCGCCCCCCGGGGCCCCGGCAGTCAAATGCTGGTGGGTGTGAATGGTCAGCTAACGGGCACCATCGGCGGCGGGCAGGTAGAGCGGCAGTCCGAGCTGCTGGCCCTGTCCCTGCTGAAGGAGCGGCGTTCCCAGATACAGCACTTCGCCCTGACGCAAGCCGGGGCGGACAGTCTCGGCATGGCCTGCGGCGGGGATGTGACGGTACTGTTTCAGTTCATTTCCCCGGGGGACACTCTCTGGCAGAGTGTGTTGGAAACGGCGCTGGCCCAGCTCACCGCTGCCCAGCCCGGCTGGCTGATCCTGCGGACGGACGGCTCCGCCCCGGCGCTGCTGGACGGCGAGGGCATGGCCCTTTTGGGCAGCAGCGGTACACCCCCCCTCTCCAAGCGCTGCGTCCTGACAGAAACCGACTTTTCTCTCCCCCTCCCCATTGGGGAGCGGGCGGTGATCTTCGGCGCGGGACACATCGCCCGGGCGCTGGTCCCTCTGCTGCGCAGTGTGGAGTTCCGTCCGGTGGTGTATGACGACCGGCCCGCTCTGGCCGATCCCGCCGCCTTCCCCGACGCAGAGCAGGTGGTGTGCGGCGATTTTCGGAACATCGCCGGCACACTGCCCCTGTCCCCGGAGGATTATGTGGTGGTGATGACCTCCGGCCATCTTCACGATCTGGAAATTCAGGAGCAGATTTTGCGGCAAGAGCTGGCCTACGTCGGTGTCATCGGCTCCCGGGCCAAAATCGCCGCCGTCAACGCCCGGCTCCGGGAGGCCGGTATCTCCGAGGAAAAGCTCCACACTGTCCACACCCCTGTGGGAACACCCATCAAGGCCGTGACCCCGGCGGAGATCGCCGTGAGCATCACCGGGGAAATGATTTACGAGCGGGCCTGCCGCCGGGAGGACCCGGCTCATCACGCCTGCCCCATGGTCTGACCATACCATTTCAAATTCGGAAAAGAGGGATCTTATGCTCGTTGTCATCCGAGGAGCCGGAGATCTGGCCACCGGCATCGCTTTGCGGCTCCACCGTGCCGGGTATCAAATCGTTATGACGGATCTCCCCGCCCCCACCTCCATCCGCCGCACCGTCTGTTTCTCCGAGGCCATTCGCTTGGGAGAGATGACAGTGGAGGATATTTCCGCCCGGAAAGCCGAAACCCCGGAGGAAGCCCTGACTCTGGCTCAGTCCGGCGTTGTGGCCGTTCTCGCTGACCCGGCGGGAGCCTGTATCCCCACCCTCCGGCCCGGCGCGGTGGTGGATGCTATTCTGGCGAAGAAGAATTTAGGCACCGCCCTGACGGACGCCCCGGTGGTGATCGGCGTAGGCCCCGGCTTCACCGTGGGGACCGACTGCCACGCCGCCGTAGAGACCATGCGGGGCCACACGCTGGGCCGGGCGCTGTACACCGGCAGTCCTCTGCCCAACACCGGCATCCCCGGCCTCATCGGCGGGCGCAGCGGCGAGCGGGTCCTCCGTGCCCCGGCGGACGGCATTTTTGAGCCGCGCATGGAGATCGGACAGTTGGTTCAGGAGGGAGAAATTGCCGCCACGGTAAACGGCAAACCCATGCGCTGCACCCTCACCGGCTGTCTCCGGGGCTTGCTCCAGGGCGGCTTGCAGGTCCACGAGGGCATGAAATGCGGCGACATCGACCCACGGGGCCAGCAGGCCAACTGCTTTACTGCCTCCGACAAGGCCACCGCCATCGGCGGCGGCGTACTGGAGGCACTCCTCCACTTCGGATGCCTGCCGGATTGACCTTTACAGTTGACATTTCCCCCCATTTTCCGGTATGATAGGAACAATTATGTGGGGAAACCTGTTTTTACACTTGAATTGAGAGGCACTTTATGGCAACAACATTTATCGACAAGGCCCGGATCACGGTCCGGGCAGGCAACGGCGGTAACGGCGCAGTGGCGTTCCACCGCGAAAAATATGTGGCGGCCGGCGGCCCGGACGGTGGCGACGGCGGCAGGGGCGGCTCCATTATCTTGCAGGTGGACGACAATATGTCCACCCTGATGGACTTCCGCTACAAGCGCAAATACGTGGCAGAAAACGGCGTGGACGGTCAGGGCGGCCGCAAGTCCGGCAAGGACGGCGCCAATCTGGTGATCCGCGTCCCCCGGGGCACGCTGGTGCGGGACGCCGAAACCAATGAGATCATTCAGGACATGAGCGGCAGCGAGCCCTATGTCCTCTGCAAGGGCGGCCGGGGCGGCTGGGGCAATATGCACTTCGCCACCCCCACCCGGCAGGTGCCCCGCTTCGCCAAGGCGGGCCTGCCCGGCGAGAGCCACGATGTATTTCTGGAGCTGAAGCTGCTGGCGGACGTGGGCCTCATCGGTTTCCCCAATGTGGGCAAGTCCACACTGCTGAGCGTGGTCTCCAAGGCCCAGCCCAAGATCGCCAATTACCACTTTACCACCCTCTATCCCAATCTGGGCGTGGTGTGGGTGGACGAGGGCGTGTCCTTCGTCATGGCTGACATTCCCGGCATCATCGAAGGCGCCAGTGAGGGCGCCGGTCTGGGCCACGATTTCCTGCGGCACATTGACCGCTGCCGTCTGCTGGTCCATGTGGTAGACGTGTCCGGCAGCGAGGGCCGGGACCCTGTGGCGGATTTTGACGCCATCAACGCCGAGCTGGAGCAATACAGCCCCGATCTCGCCAAGCGGCCCCAGATCGTAGCCGCCAACAAGGTGGACATTATGACCGACCCGGAAAATCTGGAGCGGCTCCGCGCCCATGTGGAGGCCAAGGGCTTCACGCTGATGGAGATCTCCGCTGCGGCTCATCAGGGCACCCGGGAGCTGGTGGGCAAGGTAGCGGAGGCTCTGGCTTCCCTGCCGCCGGTCACGGTCTACGAGCCGGAATATGTCCCCAAGCCGCCGGTGGTGGACACCAGCGAGCCGCTGGACATCCAGCGCTTGGACGACGGCCACACCTGGCTCATTCAGGGCCCGTGGCTCCAGCGCCTCATGGCCAACGTCAACTTCGACGATTACGAGAGCCGCATGTGGTTCGACAAGGCCCTGCGGGAATCTGGACTGTATCAGCAGCTGGAGGAGCGGGGCATCGAGGACGGCGACACCGTCTCTCTGGACGGCTACGAATTCGAATATCAGTATTAACGGAATGCCCCCGACCAATGGCCGGGGGCGTTCCGCATTCCATTCGTTTTGATCAGCAGAAAGCAGAAGGGACCTGCGCAGATGCGCAGGCCCCTTCTGTTTTGTTTTAGAACATGCGCGTCAGAACTATGACCTTGGCTTACGTCTCAGCAGCGGCCTCTCCGGACTTGCTGAACGCCTCCATGGCTCTGGCATTTTCTGCCCGTTTCGCCTCGATAGCGTCCTTCAGGAGCATATCCTTCACCTTCATCAGCCGGGTGGTGGTGGAACGGTCGTTCTCGTCCAGCTTCATGGTGATATAGCGGATGGCCTCCTGAGTGTTGGGGATCATCACATATTCCAGTGCGTTGACCCGGCGGCGGGTCTTTTCGATCTCCTCCGCCATCAGCTGGGCGGATTTTTCGATCTGCGCCAGCTTCAGCATCTTCCGGAACACAAGGCCCAGGGCCTCTACTGCATCGTCCAGTTCACCGGAGGTGGCGGCGAAGCCGTAGGGGTAGATGTCGGAATCCGACTTCGTTTTCGTCTGGAAATCGTACACCGGCACGTTGACGGACATGATGTTCTGGGTGGTGCGGGTGAGCTCCACGCTCTGCTTGGGATACAGCAGCGCCTGTTCCAGTGCCTCGGAGGACATGAGGGCAGAGGCCACCGTAAAGGACTTGTGGACCCGCATCAGGTCCTCCTCCACCTCGGCGCGGAGAGAACGCACCTCCCGGACCGTATCCAGGAACTGCTTCATCAGCTCATCCCGCTTATCCTTCAGCAGCTTGTGGCCCCGCTGGGCGGTTTTCAGCTTGCCCTTGAGACGGGTGAGCTCCATGCGGGTAGGGCTGACCGTGATAGTTGCCATGGTTCACCCCTCCTTACTTCTGCTCGTCCTTTTTCGGCCAGTATTTCTCGATCAACTCCGGCTTGATCCGCTTCAGCTCGCTCTTGGGCAGGATGCTCAGCAGCTCCCATCCCAGATCCAGCGTTTCCTCGATAGAGCGGTTCTCCTCGTAGCCCTGATTGACGTAGCGTTTTTCAAATTCGTCTGCAAACTTGGCGTACAGCAGGTCCGTGGGGGTCAGCGCCGCCTCGCCCAGAATGCTCATCAGCTCCTTGTTGTCCTTACCGGTGGCATAGGCGGCAAAGAGCTGGTTCATGGTGCTGGCGTGGTCCTCACGGGTCTTGCCCTCGCCGATGCCCTTATCCTTCAGACGGGACAGGGAGGGCAGCACGTCCACAGGGGGATGGATGCCCTGGCGGTACAGAGCGCGGCTCAGGATGATCTGGCCCTCGGTGATATAGCCTGTCAGGTCGGGGATGGGGTGGGTCTTGTCGTCCTCAGGCATGGTCAGAATGGGGATCAGGGTAATGGAGCCGGGATTGCCCAGACGGCGTCCGGCCCGCTCGTACAGCGTAGCCAGGTCAGTATACAGGTAGCCGGGGAAGCCGCGGCGGCCGGGGACCTCCTTCTTGGCGGCGGAGACCTCACGCAGAGCCTCAGCGTAGTTGGTGATGTCGGTCATGATGACCAGCACCTGCATCCCCTTTTCAAAGGCCAGATACTCAGCGGCGGTCAAGGCCATACGGGGGGTGGAAATACGTTCCACGGCGGGGTCATTGGCCAGGTTGCTGAACAGCACGGTACGGTCAATGGCGCCGGTGCGCTTGAACTCGCTGACGAAGAACTCGGATTCCTCGAAGGTGATGCCGATGGCGGCGAACACCACGGCGAAGTTGGAGCCTTCATCCCCCAGAACCTTGGCCTGACGGGCGATCTGCGCCGCCAGATTGGCGTGGGGCAGACCGGAGCCGGAGAAGATGGGCAGCTTCTGGCCGCGGACCAGCGTATTCAGGCCGTCAATGGTGGAAACGCCGGTCTGGATGAACTCGTTGGGATAATCGCGGGCGGCGGGGTTCATAGGCAGGCCGTTGATGTCCCGGTACTCCTCGGGGAGGATGTCGGGGCCGCCGTCAATGGGCTGGCCCATGCCGTTGAACACGCGGCCCAGCATATCGCCGGACACGCCCAGCTGCAGGGGGTGGCCCAGGAAGCGGACCTTGGCGTCCGCCAGATTGATACCGGCTGCGGATTCAAAGAGCTGGACCACGGCGGCGTCGCCGTTGACCTCCAGCACCTTGCCCCGGCGGAGGGAGCCGTCATGCAGCTCGATCTCCACCAGTTCGTCATAGGTGACGTTTTCCACCATGCGGACCATCATCAGAGGGCCGCTGATCTCCTCAACGGTTTTATATTCACGGATCATTCGTCGTCCCCTCCTTTGGCTGCAATGGCAGCGATCTGCTGCTCCATATCAGACTGGATCTGATCGTAAACCGCCGCGTATTCCTCAGCAGGCACGCTCTTGGCGCGGCCGATCTGCTCACGGGCCGGGATCTGGAACAGCTCCTGGGCGGAAGCGCCCTTGGCGATAGCGTCCCGGCAGAGGACGTCATAGCTGAGGATCATGCCCAGCAGCTTCTTCTGCCGCTCGTAGTCGGAGAAGCTATCCACATCCATAAAGGCATTCTGCTGCAGGAAGTCCTCGCGGACCATACGGGCCACCTCCAGCGTCAGCTGGTCGCCGGCGCCCAGAGCGTCCTTACCAACCAGCTGAACGATCTCGTTCAGGCTGGCCTCGTTTTGCAGGATGCCCATAGCCTTGGTGCGGTCCCGCATGAACTCGGGGCCGAGATTTTCGTCAAACCACGGCTTCAGGGAGTCCAGATACAGGGAATAGGAGCTCAGCCAGTTGATGGCCGGGAAATGACGCTTGTAGGCCAGAGAGGAGTCCAGTGCCCAGAACACCTTGACGATCCGCATGGTGGCCTGAGAAACCGGCTCGGACAGGTCGCCGCCCGGAGGGGACACGGCGCCCACAGCCGTCAGGCTGCCCCGGCGCTCGTCGGAGCCGATGCACTCCACGCTGCCGGCACGCTCGTAGAACTGGGCCAGACGGGAGGCCAGATACGCGGGGTAGCCTTCCTCGCCGGGCATCTCTTCCAGACGGCCGGACATCTCACGGAGGGCCTCGGCCCAGCGGGAGGTAGAGTCGGCGATAACGGCCACATCATAACCCATGTCGCGGAAGTACTCCGCGATGGTGATACCGGTATACACAGACGCCTCACGGGCGGCCACAGGCATATCGGAGGTGTTGGCGATCAGCACC
>ERZ831634.3703-NODE-3703-length-11092-cov-6.335870_pt1 | contig 11092 bp, 9 predicted proteins | sample MGYA00519953_ERZ831634 | MGnify/ENA primary metagenome ERZ831634 (study PRJEB31850, sample SAMEA3708718) | human gut metagenome | biome: human gut; feature: human-associated habitat; material: faeces | place: China | collected 2014 ...
CGTTACAAGTTTTTCGATATTGTTCAATTTTCAAGGTCCTGTGCGCCTCAGCCTTTGCGGCTGACGACTTGATTATTTTACCACAGTTGTGATTTTTTGTCAAGTACTTTTTTCAGAAGCTTTTCGATCTTTTCGAACTTGTGGCTCGTTTTTCAACGTATCCATATTGGTTCTTTCGCTTTGCTTCTGCCGCTTTCAGAAGTCATTCTTTCCGGCGGCCCTTGGCGCTCAAGTATAATACCATATCCCGACACGTTTGGCAACCCCTTTTTTCACTTTTTTCGTTTCTTTTTGCGTCTTTGACTTTTTGACTAGTTTTTTAACTGCAATTTACATGTTCCTTGACGCGGAGGTTGCAGGGACCTCAGAGGTCATTTTTCTCTATATAATAAGGTATTGTTCTATCCAAACTTCCAGAGAAGTATACACCGCCGTGGATATTACGCCCCGGAATGCAAACACTTTCCTTGCACAGTTTGTCAAGAGCTTTGGCCTCAAATTTTGCTCCAAGATTCTCGGCTCAATTTTGGCGAAACCGCCAAAACACAAAATGTAGTGGTTTCTCCATTGACATATCACTAAATAGTGATATCATAGAATCACATCAATTGAACGCATCCCAAGACTGCTTTGCGGGTGCCTCTTGCGAAAGAGGCACCCGTTTGAACTGCACACAGATAGAACGACGGAGGAACACTATGAAGATCATCAAGCGCAACGGTTCGGAAGTTCCATTTGATATCACCAAGATCATCACTGCGGTCACCAAGGCCAGCGATTCGGTCAGCCGCAAGAGCAGCCTGACCCAGGAGCAGATCCTGTCCATCGCCAACGATGTCACGGAGCAGTGCCAGGCACTGAACCGTGCCGTGAGCGTGGAAGAGATCCAGGACATGGTGGAGAACAAGCTGATGGACATTCAGGCCCACGATGTAGCCCGCCATTATATCACCTACCGTTATGTGCAGAGCCTGAAGCGCCAGACCAACACCACCGACGAGCGCATCCTCAGCCTGATCGAGTGCCAGAACGAGGAAGTCAAGCAGGAGAACGCCAACAAGAACCCCACCGTGAACAGCGTCCAGCGTGACTATATGGCCGGTGAGATTTCCAAAGACCTGACCGCCCGCCTTCTGCTGGACCCGGAGATCGTCAAGGCACACAATGAGGGCCTGATCCACTTCCACGATTCCGACTACTTTGCGCAGCACATGCACAACTGCGATCTGGTCAACCTGGAGGATATGCTGCAGAACGGCACCGTGATCTCCGGCACCTATATTGAAAAGCCCCACAGCTTTTCCACCGCCTGCAACATCGCAACGCAGATTATCGCGCAGATCGCCTCCAACCAGTATGGCGGCCAGTCGATCAGCCTGACGCATCTTGCCCCCTTTGTCGACGTTTCGCGGCAGAAAATTCGCAAGGCTGTTCTGGAAGAGCTCAAGGATTTCGGCACCGAGGCAAGCGACGAGGCAATTTCCAAGGTTGTGGAAAAGCGGCTACGCGATGAAATCCGCCGCGGCGTACAGACCATCCAGTATCAGGTGGTCACACTCATGACCACCAACGGCCAGGCGCCGTTTATCACGGTCTTTATGTATCTTGGCGAGGCGCGGTCCGAGCAGGAGCAGAAAGATCTTGCCATCATCATCGAAGAGACGCTCAACCAGCGCATTGAGGGCGTGAAAAACGAAAAGGGCGTATGGATTACGCCCGCGTTCCCAAAGCTCATTTACATGCTGGAAGAGGACAATATCACCGAAGGCTCGAAGTTCTGGTATCTTACAAAGCTTGCCGCGCGCTGCACGGCAAAGCGGATGGTTCCGGACTACATCTCGGAAAAGAAGATGAAGGAGCTCAAGCGCTCCAAGGGCGAAACGCCAGGCCATGGCGATGTGTATACCTGCATGGGCTGCCGCAGCTTCCTCACGCCCGACCGTTCGGGCAATGGCTGGAACAACGTGGCAAACGCGGGCAATTATGAGCCGGGCAAGCCCAAGTATTACGGCCGGTTCGACCAGGGCGTCGTGACGATCAACCTGGTGGACGTCGCGCTCTCCTCCGGCAGCGCGATCAGCTACGTGGAGGTGCCGAACATGCAAAATAGCATCGACGCTAAATACGCAAAATCTGCTGAAAAAACGCCTGTTTTTGCTTCGCAGCTGACGCAAAAGCATTTCCCACGTTGACAAAGCATGTCCCTGTTTCCTATAATAATACTTGGAAAACGAATAACCGCACACAGCTGCGGGAAATAAGAGAGTAGAACTATGCTGAATCAGGATAATATTGTCCCTCTGTATGAGCAGTTAATGAATATTCTGGAACATGATATCCGCACCGGGAAATACAGCCCCGGCGACCGGATCATGACGGAGAGCGAGCTCTCCAAGAAATACGGCATCAGTCTGATCACGGTCCGAAAGGCGATCAGTCTGCTGACCGAAAAGGGCTTACTGATCAAAAAGCAGGGCAAGGGAACCTTTGTCGCCAAACCGAAATATTCCCGGAACATCCGCCGCCTGTCCGGCTTTACGCAGATGTGCGAGCAGATGGGCGTTGTGCCGGGCGGTCGCATGCTCGATAACCGCCTCATTGCCGCAGATGAGAAGACCGCCAAAAAGCTTGGCGTTGCGCCGGGAAGTGACATCATCTATATCCACCGCCTCCGCTACGCCAACAACGAGCCTGTGATCATCGAACGGAACTATTTCCCGCCCAAATACGCAGAGCTTCTACAGCGCCGCTTTGACAATGAATCCCTGTTCGCCTATCTCAAAGAGCATATAGGCGTTATCTGTAAGGAATCAGAGAAGCTGATCGAGCTGTGCCATGTGACGGGTGAAGAGGCCAAAATGCTCGATGTGAAGCGCGGCGACTACATGATGTTCGTCAAAAGTACCGCCTATGACCAGAACCGGGAGCCAATCTACGTCGGCGTCCAGATTATCAACGGCGAACGCTTCTCCCTGAACGTCTATGAAAAGGTAGAAGACTGATACCAGATAGCCCCCTAGGGGTGTATCTGAAAACTAGCGAAGTGACCGGCAGCGAGGAATTTTTGCGCTGAGCAATCCATTTTTTCGCAGGAATACTGACGTATTTCAAGGAAAAATGGTGCAGCGCAGCGTGAAAAGGTCCGCCGTCCAGGTGCGTTGGGAGTTTTCAGATACACCCTAGAAACGCAAGCCCCTGCGCTGCATACAGCGCAGGGACTTTTTGTGGCTTTTTTACAGTTCGCATAAAAAATTTTTGTCGTTTATTCTATCTTGCGCCTCACTATATAATGATATATAATCTTTTATGATAAAGCATGATGTTTTAAAGGTGGTGCAATCCTTGGAACGATATCTTCTGGAAAACGGAGCCGACAGCGCCTTTGATTACTATCGCAGGCCCGGCATCATTACCGGCCCGGGCGGCAGCCTGATCGCCTATTATGAGGGCCAGTGCTTCCATCCGGTCAAGCACCAGTCGCTCTTCTGCCGCGTCAGCTGCGATGGCGGCAAGAGCTGGTCCGAGCGGATCACACTGGCCAGCGGCGGCGATACCGGCATGCTGCACAATGTGATGATGGTCTCCGACGGCTCCGTCATTCACTGTCTGTGGAACGTGCAGTACCGGCAGCTCTGGCACACGCAGAGCACCGACGGTGTACACTGGCAGGCTCCGACCGATCTGACGCGCGCACTGTGGCGGGCCGACTGCGAATACCCCTGGAACGCCTTTGGCATCGGCTCGGGCCACGGCATCGTGTTAAAAAGCGGTCGGATTCTGATTCCGACCTGGTTCACAACCGGCGGCGATGGGCATAAGCCCTCCGGCTTTGGAAACATCTACTCAGACGATGGCTTCCGGAGCGTCCGGATCGGCGCCATTTTGCAGCAGGACGCAGAGCACAGCACCATCGTAAATCCGAACGAGGGCGCAATTGTCGAGCTGGCAGACGGGCAGGTTCTGGCCACCGTGCGCCACGACTGCGAGCAGAGAATGCGCGCCGTCAGCTACAGCAGCGGCGGCACCGGTCCCTGGAGCTGCCCGGAGTATCGCCCGGACCTGCCGGATCCCATCTGCCACGCATCCTTGCAGCGGCTGGGCCCTGCGGAGGAGCTGGGTTTCGACGGCATTTTGTTCAGCAACTGCGCAAACGCCGATGAAGGCATCGCAGAAAAGAAGGCTCGCGGCCTTTGCAAATACAATTGGAGCGACGACGCCAGAAAAAATCTGACTGTCCGCTTCAGCCGAGACGGCGGCAGGCATTTTTCCGCCGGTATCCTGATCGACGAAAAGGGCGGCTACAGTGACCTCGCCGTCACGCAAAACGATGTTGTCTGCATCTATGAAACCGGCTGGCAGGCAGAGCTTGAAACCTGTATCTTCCCGCGCCAGCTCGCCGTTGCCCGCATTGCAAAGTGTCTGCTCAGGTAAAGGAGGGAACCCCGGATGGAACAGCCGCGTATCCGTGAACGCTTTTCCGTAATGAACAATGCGTACCGGGCCTACTCCTTTTCCTATTTTCTAGACAGCATGCAGCGCCTCGGGCTAGATCAGATTGATCTCTGGGGCGGATACCAGCACTTTGACCCGTTTTCTGCCGGTCCTTCGTATCTGCGCGCTTTCCGCGCGGCAGATGAAGCTTATCTGCTACACGCCGGAAATTCTGGGCTACCCGTTTAACTTCGCAAGCGCCTACGCAGAAATCCGTGCCCGCTCGCTGGCGTATTGCTGCAAAAATATCGAGCTTGCGTCGGAGCTGGAAGTGCCCCTGATGCTGGTCAATCCGGGCTGGGGTGTGTGGGATGAGCGCTATGACGAAGCGTTCGACCGCGCGGCAGCTTCCTTGCAGAGCGCCGCGGACTATGCCGCACAGCAGGGCGTCCGCCTCGTTCTCGAGCACCTCACGCCGCAAAGCTCCAATCTTCTGACCAGCGCAGACAAGGTCTCCCGGATGGTCCAGAGCATCGGCCGGAAAAATCTTGGCGTTGCGCTGGATCTGGGGCAGATGAGTGTATTCGGGGAGTCTGTTTCTGATTACTTTGGGCCGCTTGGCGATAAAATCTGGATGGTCCACATCATGGACGGCGCGCCGGGGCGGCATCTGGCGTTCGGCGACGGCATTCTGCCGCTGCAAGCATACTGCCGTCAGCTGCGCCGCGCCGGTTATCAGGACCCTATCACGCTGGAAATCAACGACGCACAATACGCCAAAGCGCCAGAAGCCGCCGGGATCCGCCGCATTTCCCTCTGGGGCGGCGCGGCGCACGGCTTTTCTGGCTATCCCGGTTCCTCTCAAGCAGGCGAGCTGCGCCAGCTCATGCGGCAGCACCGGATGGAACTCGTCGAATTTGCGTCGGAGGTCCTTTCCTATCCGTTCAATCCCGCAGATGACCGCGCCGAGGTAAGGCGGCGCACGGTTGCCTACTATAAAGCCTGCGCGGCATTCTGCGCCAGAGTCGAGATTCCGCGCCTGCTGCTGCACCCCGGAACGCAGCTGCTCGACGGAAGCTTTCCGCAGGCGCTTCACCAAGCGGCCGGTGTGCTGCGGGAGGCCCGCGCCGCCGCAGACGCGCTCGGCGTTCAGCCGCTTTTACTGCACGGCGCGGCAAATTACGCACCGGGGCTTTCCGGAACGGCAAAGCTTCTGGAGGAAATCGGAAGCCCATCGCTTCTGGTCAGTCTGGACGCGGGGCGGCTTCTGCTGGACGGTGAGACGCTTTTTGATGCGCATCGTCTTTTCCGGGGCCGCATTGCAGGCGTCCGGATCTCAAGCGGTTCTGCTCACCGTGTTCCCACGGCGCAGGACGCGCCGCTGCGTGAGCTGGTGCAGAGCTTACCGACATACGAACTTGACGGGTGCATCGTCTGGGAGTTCGATCACAGCGCCTACCGGCCAGACCCCGGCCGGGCCCTGCGCGCCGGACTTTCCGTCATGCAGACGTGGTAAATCATACACAGTGAGGAGGTACACAATGGTGGATGTAAAAGCATTGGAAATGAAAGGGATTTCCAAGAGCTTCGGCGGCGTTCACGCGCTTACCAATGTCCATTACAACGCCTATCGCGGCAAGGTCAACGTCCTGATGGGTGAAAACGGTGCCGGAAAATCGACGCTGATGCGCGTACTGGCCGGCGTTATTTCCAGCGACGCAGGCGAAATCCTGATTGACGGCCAGCCTGTGCAGATTGGAAAGCCGCAGGACGCGAAGGCTGCCGGTGTGGCAATGGTCTATCAGGAGCTGAACCTGGTGGCGCAGATGACAGTAGAGGCCAATATGAACCTGGGCGACGAATGGGTCCGCTCGGCCGGCTTCGTCCGGATCAGGGACTCTGTCAAACGGGCACAGGCACTTCTCGACGAGTATAACCTGGATATCGACGCGACAGCCGAGGTCAGCACGCTCAGCATCGCCGAGCAGCAGATGCTGGAAATTGCAAAGGCGCTGGCCTCCGACGCCAGAATCATCGTCATGGACGAGCCCACCTCCTCTCTGACGACGCGCGAGGTCAAGAGCCTCTTCCAGATTATCCACCGCCTGACCTCCGAAAACCGCACGGTCATCTATATCTCGCACCGCATGGAGGAGGTCTTCGAGCTCGGCGACTATGTCAGCGTCATGCGCGACGGCCAGTCCGTCGGTGAGTGGCCGATTGCCGAGGTTACGCAGAGCAGCCTCATTTCCAGCATGGTCGGCCGCGATATCACCAACATGTTCCCCAAGGAGCACGTTCCGATCGGAGAGACGGTTCTGGAGGTCAAGGGACTGACGCACACAGGTCTTTTTGAGGACGTCAGCTTTCATGTCCGCCGCGGCGAAATTCTGGGCTTTTCCGGTCTGGTCGGCGCGGGGCGCACGGAGGTGATGATGACGCTCTTCGGCGCGATGCACCGCGACGCGGGCGAGGTCTTCCTCCATGGCAAGCCCATCCACATTACCTCTCCGCATGTCGCCATCTCCAACAAAATTGTCTATATCCCGGAAGACCGCAAGAAGCTCGGTCTGGATCTGCGCGCAAAGATTTCCGACAATATCGCCCTCGGCGCGCTGGATATGCTGTGCAACAAACTCGGCTTCGTCAACAAAAAAGCGGAGCAGCAGCTGTGTCAGCAGCAAAAGCAGCAGTTCCGCATCAAAACGCACGACATGAGCCTACCTGCCAACAGCCTCTCCGGCGGCAACCAGCAAAAGGTGGTTCTGGCGAAGTGGCTGTCGCGCGATGTGGACGTTCTGATTCTCGACGAGCCGACACGCGGCATTGACGTCGGCTCCAAGGAGGAAATTTACCATCTCATTACCGAGCTTGCGCGCCAGGGAAAGGCCATCATCATGATTTCCTCGGATCTGCCCGAAATTCTCGGCATGTCCGACCGGATCATGGTCATGTATGAAGGCCGCGTGATGGGTGAGCTTTCGGCGGAAGAGGCCACGCAGGAACGCGTTCTGGCCTATTCGTTCGGTCATACAGATGCGAAACAGGAGGAGGGAACCATATGAAACAGACCAAAGAAAAAAGAACGCTGCTGGATCGGGTGATCAAATGGCCGCAGGCGGGCATCGTCCTGGCCCTGATCATTCTCTATCTGATTTTGGCCTTCGCGCCGACGCCGGCAAAGAGCACGTTTTTCCTGCCCGGCAATATCATCAACGTCGTCCGCCAGTCGGCCATCATGATTGTCATCGGCATTCCCATTACCTTTACGCTGGCCGCCGGTCTTCTGGATCTTTCCATCGGCTCGCTCGCATGTCTGGGCGCGGTTGTCACGTGCGCCTTCATTACCGGCCATTCCAGCTCACAGATGGAAATCTGCCCGCAGGTGCCGCTGGGCGTTGCCATTCTGATCGGCATGGCTGTCTCGGCATTTTTCGGCTGGCTGAACGGCCGGATCATCACCGCGCTGAACCTGCCGCCCTTTATCGTCACGCTCGGCGTACAGGAAATTGCAAAGGGCACCGTCCTTTCTTTCACGCGCGGCTTCCCGGTCTCCAACCTTCCGACCTATGTGGTCGACGTTCTGGGCCGCGGCACACTGTTTTCAGTTCCCTATACCGTCTATCTGATGGCTGTTCTGCTGGCCGTCTTCTGGATTATCCTGAGCAAAACGCGCTTTGGCCGTCATGTCTACGCCATCGGCGGCAACGTTGAATGCGCGCGTCTGTCCGGCATCAATGTCAAGCGGATGAAAATGATCATCTACGTCCTGAACGGCTGCATGGCCTGCGTGGCAGGTCTCATGGTCTCCTTCCGCCTGGGCTCGGCGCAGACCGATATCGGCGCAACCTACGGCATGGACGCGATCACAGCCTGCTGCCTCGGCGGCACAGCCATGGGCGGCGGCAAGGGCTATATGTTCGGCACCATCCTCGGCGTCATCTTCCTGTCCTCGCTTTCTACCGGTTTCAACCTCATGAATGTCAACGCCTATTATCAGCAGATCATCAAGGGCGTGGTGCTGCTGGTCGCAATTGCCTTCAACGCCCGCAGCGGAAACACCTTCAAGCGCAAAGAGAAAGCCAAATAATCTACGAAAAGGGGTAACACACAATGAAAAAGTTCTTAGCGCTCTTCCTCGCAGCTTTGATGCTTCTGAGTCTCGTTGCCTGCGCCTCTGACGGACAAACCGAACAGGCTCCCGCAACGGACACCGCAAAAGAAACGCAGTCTACGCAGCAAACAGTACCGTCTACTGAAGAAGCACCCGCGGAAGCGGAACAGACCGGCAGCGTTCTGGCCGATATCAACGGCGACGGTAAGATTACCATTGCCTGCGTCCACCGCAACCTGCTCGGCGCCACCGGTGTCAACTTGCGCGCAGCCTACTACTACACCGCCGCGCAGATGGACAACGTCGAGCTTCTCTTCTTCGACGGCAACCAGGACGTTACCGAACAGTGCAACTACATTGAAGACTGCATGGCCTCCAAGGCCTGCGACGCGTTCATCGTCTGGACCTGCGACCCCGACGGCATTGTCGGCACCGTGCAGATCGCGCATGACGCGGGTTACCCGATCATTGTCGTTGACATCTCTCTCAACTGCGACCAGGAAGCCTTCGTTGCCGCCGGCAACTATGATATGGGCGTCCTGACCGGCCAGTCCGCAGTCGAGTGTCTGACTGAAATGAACGGCGAGGCCAAGGGCCGCGTGTACATCATCACTGCCTCCAACCAGTCCACCGCCCGCGACCGCGTGGCAGGCTTTGAATCCGTCATCAGCGAGTACCCTGGCATTGAGGTCATCGGCACCTATGATATGCCGACCTCCAGCGTCGACGACGGCGTGGCTCTGGCAGACGATCTGATCCAGCAGTATCCGGAAGGCACCGTCGATATGTTCTTCTGCATGAACATGTCCCCGATGCTCGGCCTGCTTTCCGCCGCGTCAACCGCAGGCAGAACCGATTTCTATCTGGTCGGCGGCTTCGACCACGATGATACTTTCATTAAAGAGCTCCAGAAGGGCAAGGGCAATACGGTCCTGTATTCCTTCGCCGCGCAGGACTGCTTCGAGATCGGCAGCAAGGCCTTTGAGCTGGCCGTGGAAGCAGCAAAGGGCAATCTTCCGGCAGAAAAGAACGTCCTTGTTCCCGGCGAGCTGGTCAAAGTGGAAACGCTCGACGACTATCTGGAAACCTACAACTTCTATCAGGAGCAGATTCTGGCCTATCAATAATCGTCAGATTTCCAACCACATAACCTGAGCGCTGTCACAGCGGCCGTCCGCCCGCGGAAATGGGTTCGGCTTTCTCTGACTGCGGGCGGCAGCCGCTGTGCGCAGGGCCCAGGCTTGCGAAAGAAAAGAGATGAAAACATGAAATTTGCAGCAGTCGGCTTTACCTGCATTGACGTATACAAAAATCTGAATATCCGGTATCCGACCGGAAACGGCATCGATCTGATGTTCAATCTCATGGAGCAGCTCCCGGGGCTCGTTCCATCCGTCGTAACCGCCGTTGGCGACGACGAAAATGGTGCGCTGATGCTGAGTGCCTGCGCCAGGCGCAAGGTGGACACCAGTCATATCCGTGTGGTCCCTGGCGGCCAGACGGCAGTTATCGAAATGCTTCTCAACGGGCGCGACCGCGTCCACCACCGGGCGGACAAGGGCGTCATGATTCCCTATCAGCCAACCGGCGAGGACATGGACTTCATCCGCAGCCAGGACTGCATCCACACCGACCTCTCCTGGCAGGTGACGGGGTTGCTTTCCGATATGCGCCGCAACGGCACCAAAATTTATTTCGATTTTTCCAAGCGCTATCAGCATCCGGATGTGCCGGAAATCCTGAAAAATATCAACTACAGTCACATTCAGGTGTATTTATTTGATGATTCCAACCAGATGATTTATCAAAACCTTAACGCCCAGAAAGCTGCGCCTTTAACTTCCGATACCATCTTTGATCAGAATGGTGTCAATACGCAGTTCCAACAGCAATATCCTTTTTCCGATTATTCAACGATTGAAGGCGCTAACTGGAAGCTTATCAGCATTCTTCCCATTAGCTCCGTTGCTCAACCGATTATAAACGTTATAGCGATTGTGGCATTTATATTAGCCTTCCTGATTATCTTTGTTTTGATTACAGTTGCCACTGTCGAAAAAAACATTCGGATACCGCTGGGGAATCTAAAAAATTCTCTGTCAGTTATTGATATTAATAATCTGGACATAAATTTTGATTCCAAATCCGCGGAACTGGAACAGATCCATCATGTTTTTTTAGAGATTATCCGTCGTTTAAAAGATTCAATCGAAAAAAACGAATATCTGCATCGTCAGGATCTGAAATCGCAGATGTTTGCTTTGCAGGCGCAGATCAACCCTCATTTTATTCACAATATTCTGACTGTTATCAGCGCACTTGGCCAAGAAGCCGGAGCTCCGAGAATTATGAAAATCTGCCGAAAGTTTTCAGACATGCTTTCCTATTCTGCAGAATACAGCAACGATTTTACCACACTGTCTCAAGAATTCATCCATACCGAAAACTATCTTTTTCTGATGAAAGAACGATATGGAGAGAATTTAGAATACAAAATTATTCGCCCGATCAACAATGCTCTATCACATGTTTGTCCAAAGCTCTTCC
>ERZ831634.3706-NODE-3706-length-11089-cov-3.290194_pt1 | contig 11089 bp, 8 predicted proteins | sample MGYA00519953_ERZ831634 | MGnify/ENA primary metagenome ERZ831634 (study PRJEB31850, sample SAMEA3708718) | human gut metagenome | biome: human gut; feature: human-associated habitat; material: faeces | place: China | collected 2014 ...
ATTTTGAAAAGTGTGGCTACGAAGAGGTCACAACCCAATCGGGGAAAACGCTACACTTGTTAATATACCATATTATTGAGTAAATACTGAAAAAGCAGGTGTTGCACTGGAAAAAAGCATTCCCACATAGCCTGCTGTGGAGAAAAAGTCAATTAATTCCTTGACTTTCCGTACCCACCCACTTACAATAAACCTATCTTTTTTATCAAATCAAAGTTACAAAACATGCTAACGTAACAAAAAATCCATCGCCACATCGGTAAACCATCCAACAGGAGAAAATGACAACACAGATTTAAAACAGTAACAAAAAAATCAATGCAAACAGTCTTGAAGAATCTTGAGGGGTTCTATATAATAAACATAGATCATTCGGAAAACCTGTTTGTATACCATAAAAACAGGAGATAAAATGACATTAGAAGAAAAGAAAGAGCAGGTCAAAAATTTCAGACCAATCGATGATACGTTCTTTGAAGTACTGGCAGATGATATTGGCGTATGTCAGGAGATGCTGCGTATCATTTTAGAAGATGAGAAACTCATCGTAAAAGACGTTATCGTACAGAGCAGTGAGAGAAACCTGTATGGGCGATTTGTCCGTCTGGATGCACTCTGTATCCTTGGAAATAGAAAAAAGTGTAACGTGGAAGTGCAGCGTTCTAACAAGGATCACCATTTAAAAAGAGTGCGGTTCAATGCATCGGTCATCACGGTGCGGGATTCGCAGACGGATGATAAATTTGAGGAGACGATCGATCTGATCGTTGTGTATATTTCCGAGTTCGATATCTTTAAACGTGGCAGGGTGATCTATCACGTGGACAGCGTGATTCGGGAAACACAGGAAAAAGTAGACGACGGATTGGAGCGTGTATTCGTCAATACCGCAGTAAAAGACGGAACAACTATCTCAGAATACATGGACTGTTTTCTGCAAAAGGAAGTAGACAATGTAAAATTTCCGAAATTAACCAACCGTGTGCACTATCTGAAACATGAAGAGGGAGGCGTAAACGCAGTGTGTGAAATAATGAGAAAATATTCAGAAGAAGTCGCAGAAAAAGCATATCTGCAGGGCGAGGAAGCCGGCAAAGAAATCGGTCAACGCCACACCGCCATCGCCGAACTCCAGTCCGAATCCAGATAACAGAAAAACATAAGGAAACATGACAAAGAAACCATTTTTTAAAGGATGGTTTCTTTTTTTAAGTTCATTTAAGGTTCGCCTGATAAGATATGCGCAAAGGAAAGGAGACACTTATGGCAGATCAGATGATATTTAAAAGGTGTGAGATCAAATATATGTTGGATATCACGCAGGCGGAACTGTTAAAAAATCAAATGAAACAGTACATGACCGCAGACGAGCATGGAGTGAGTACAATATGCAGTCTCTACTTTGATACACCGGACTATCTGCTGATCCAAAGATCAATGGAACACCCGGTTTATAAAGAAAAACTGAGATTGAGAAGTTACGGCACGGCAGACAAGGACACGACCGTTTTTGTGGAACTGAAAAAGAAGTATGAGTCTGTTGTATACAAAAGAAGAATTGCAATGACGGAGGACGAGGCAGAACGTTACCTGCTTTTTCATGAAAAAGTAAAAGACACACAGATCACCAGAGAAATCGATTACTGTCTGAAAAATTATAAAAAGCTGGCTCCGGCAGTGATGCTTTCCTATGAGAGAGAAGCTTTTTATGCGAAGGACGATCACGAGTTCCGGATCACGTTTGATCAGAACATTCTCTGGAGAAATTACGACCTTTCTCTTTGTAAAGGAATTTACGGAGAAGCAATTTTAGATAAAAATAAAGTGCTTATGGAAGTGAAAACGGCGGGCGCAATACCGCTCTGGATGGTTCATTTTCTGACAGAAAATCAGATTTACAAAACGTCATTTTCCAAATATGCGACCGCCTACCGCACGATTTATGCGAGAGAGCAGAGAAGAAGCTGTCCACCGGAAAATTTCTTTGTGTTTACCGGAGATGAGGTTGTGCAGCAGGCAATAAAATGTTAAAAAAGAAATGGAGAAATTAATATGTTAAACAATTTATTTACAGGAATTTTTGATACAGCAGGTGCGGCGGTGATTTCCGTGCCGGATTTTTTGCTCTGTATTGTGGTGTCACTGCTGATCGGGGCATTCATCACATGGGTTTACACTTATAAAAACCGCTATACGACAAGCTTTGCAGTGACACTCGCAATGCTTCCGGCAATCGTTTGCATTGTTATCATGATGGTAAACGGAAATGTAGGTGCCGGAGTGGCTGTGGCAGGAGCATTTTCGCTTGTACGTTTCCGTTCTGTGCCGGGAACTGCAAAAGAGATCGGAACCATTTTTCTTGCAATGGCGGCAGGACTGATCGCAGGGATGGGTTATCTTGGGTTTGCAGTACTGTTTTCGCTCATTATGGGAGCCGTGATGTTTGTGTTAAATGTGACCGGATTCGGTGTAAAAAAAGCAGAAGTAAGAGAGAAAACACTTCGTATCACAATCCCGGAGGATTTAAATTACGGAGCAGCATTTGATGATCTTTTTGAAAAATATTTATCATCCTGTGAAGTAGTCGCTGTGAAAACCTCCAATATGGGAAGTCTTTACAAACTTACCTATCATGTGACGTTAAAAGACAATGCGGAAGAGAAAACATTTCTCGATGAATTGAGATGCAGAAACGGAAATCTGGAAATCAGTATGATGAGACAGGAGGCAAATGTCAATGAGTTATAGAAGAAAAAAACTGCTGGCATTGTTTTGTGCTACGGCATTATCCATGACGGCAGTGGCAGGCTGTACAGGGACAAAGAGCAGTACTGGCAATGTTGTTTCCTCGGAAACAGAAACAAATGCAGAAGAAACATCAGCACAAAATATAGGAAAAGTCACAGTAACTAATGCGAAAGCAGGAGAAGTATATAAGATTTTTAAAATCTTAACACTTGAAAGTTATGATAAAGACAAAGGGATTTATTCATATAAAAGAAATGGAGATGCCTGGGATAGATTTATCGATACGAATGGTGCAAGAAAGTATATAAAGACAAATAACGATGGTTATGTCACTTTTAAAGATGAACAGAAGAATGAGATTGGAGCACGCAATTTTGGCCTTCTTGCGATGGAATATGCAAAAAATAATAATATTAAGCCAACTGCAACTGCCACAGCAACTGATGGAACAGATGCAAAAGTTGTATTTGATCATTTACCGCTAGGGTATTACTTAGTAGAAACTAGTTCAGGAAGAGCGTGTAGTATTAATACAACAACACCAGAAGTAGAAATAAGAGATAAACATGCCTCTCCAAGTGTCAGTAAACTCATTGCGAGTGGTGGAACTATAAGTAATAATAAGAAAAGAAACTCAATGAATCGTGGGGATAATGTATTCTTTGAAACAATTATTAATGTCAAGCCATATGTCAAAAACTATGTCTTACATGACTATATGGATAGTTATTTGAAATATGATTCTGTACTTAAAGATGGTATTGCCTACTATAGTAATGAAAAAAGTGAAAGTTTAAAGCGTAAATCTTTGAAGAAAGGTACTGATTTTGTTGCAACAACTAACACAAATGATGGCTGTAATTTTCATTTGACTTTTACTGATTCATTTTATGAGAAATATCAAGCTGAAATTGATTCGGGTGATTTAACACAGATCTATATTAAATATCTAGCAAAAGTGAAAGATGATGCACCTATTGATACACCGATTGTCAATACGTCTTATCTAACATATGGTGATAATTCAAAGACGGAAGAATCTAAAACAGAAACATTTACTTATCGTATCCCTGTCTATAAATATACTGGATATAAGAAAGCACTTGCTGGTGCAAAGTTCATCTTATCTAAAAATCCAACCCCAACTGAAGAGAATGCATTAAAATTCATTCAATCAGGAAGTAACTATGATTATAATAAGAAGGGAAATGTGACATTGGTCTCATATAGTGATGGTAAGATCAACATCAATGGGTTACAGGCTGATACATACTACCTTAAAGAAATAGAAGCGCCTAAAGGTTATAACCTAATAAAAACACCTATAAAAATTATCGTTACATCCGATGTGGATGGAAAAGGTGTGGTGAAGGTAGATGATCAAGTAGTAAATCAAGTAGACGTATTAAACAACACTGGTTCATTATTACCAAGTACTGGTGGTATGGGTACAACACTGATCTATGCGATAGGTTCTATTCTCGTACTATCTTCGGGTATTATATTATTCTTAAAGAGAAGAAAGAAATAAGGGGGTCACTTCCTTATTTCTTTCTATATATTGACAATATTCTATAACACTCCTATAATATTGATTGTATCTTTGGGGCAGGTGAAATTCCTGATCGGCGGTAAAAGTCCGCGAGCGTAAAGCATGAACTGGTGTGATTCCAGTACCGACGGTATAGTCCGGATGGAAAAAGATGGCGTTTTTTTGAAATGACTTTTTCAATCTCCTATAAGATATTAATAGGAGATTTTTTTTCGCCATAGAAAGAGGCAAAAATGAAAACTAAAAAACTAGTAATGGCATCACTACTTGGTGCATTAGCTGCAATCTTAATGGTACTAGACTTCAATGTTCCATTCGTACCAATGTTTATTAAATTTGATTTCTCAGATTTTCCAGTATTAATTGGTGGATTTGTATTCGGCCCACTTACTGGTGTATTAATCGCATTCTTAAAGATTGTCTTAAACCTTCTCTTTAAACCAACTACTACTATGTTTGTAGGAGAAGCATCTAACTTTTTACTAAGCGTATGTTATATGGGAGTGGCCTGCTTATTCTATAGAAAGCATCGTACTAAGAAGGGTGCTGTAATAGGTATGGTACTTGCAACAGTTGCAACAAGCTTATTTGCGATTGCATCAAACTTATTAGTGATGTTCCCAATGTATGCGAAACTATTTGGTATGTCTACAGAAGCCATCATCGGTATGTTCTCTAAGATCAATCCATTAGTAAAAGATATGACAACTATGGTTATTGCATCACTTGTTCCATTCAATCTCTTTAAATATGGTGTTATTTCAATTATAACATTTATTTCTTATAAGAAAATTGAAGTCATTTTGAAAAAATATTCGAATTAAGCAAAAAATATGTTGATTAATTTAGCCAATTCATGTAATCTTTATACAAAAGCGTGAGGTGGAATAAAGATATGAAAGTGGTTAAATTTGGTGGCTCATCGTTAGCCAGCGCAACTCAGTTTAAAAAAGTACATGACATCGTTCTAGAAGATACTGATCGTCATTATGTGGTTCCCAGTGCCCCTGGGAAAAGAAATAAAGAAGATACAAAGGTAACAGATTTATTGATTCTTGCCTATTCACATCACAACAAAGATGATTTTGAAGAAATCTATGACAGAATCAAAGAACGTTACAATGAAATCATTACTGAACTAGGTCTTGATATTTCTTTAGAAGAAGACTTTAAAGAAATTAAAGAAGAAATTAAAAAACAGAACAGTTTTGATTATACAATTTCACGTGGTGAATACTTAAACGGTAGAGTATTAGCTAATTATTTAGGTTTTGACTTTATTGATGCTGCAGATGTGATCTATATTGATAAACATGGTAGATATGATGAAAAGAAAACAGATGTAGCTCTTACAAGAGCTTTATCTGAACATGACTATGCAGTTATTCCAGGATTCTACGGACAGTTAAATGATGAATCAGGACGTATTAAAGCCTTCTCTAGAGGTGGTAGTGATGTCACTGGTTCTATTGTTGCGAAATGTGCCTGTGCAGATCTTTATGAGAACTGGACAGATGTATCAGGATTCCTTATTGCGGATCCACGTATTGTCAAGGATCCTAAACCAATTGCGACAATCACTTATAAAGAACTAAGAGAGTTATCTTATATGGGTGCGAGTGTTCTACATCAGAATTCCATCTTCCCAGTAAGAAATGAAGGTATTCCTATCCTGATCAAGAATACCAATAGTCCAGAAGATGCAGGTACTCTCATTGTAGAAAGTACTTGTCATAAGCCAGATCATGTTATTACTGGTATTGCTGGTAAAACTGGTTTTGCGACAGTCATGATTGAAAAAGATATGATGAACAGTGAAATCGGCTTTGGTCGTAAAGTACTTCAGGTCTTTGAAGAACATGGCTTATCATTTGAACATATGCCTTCTGGTATTGATACAATGACAATTATCGTAAATAGCGATGACTTCATTGAAAAAGAACAGGCCATCCTTGCAGGATTACATCGTGCTGTACAGCCAGATTATATTGTATTAGAATCTGATCTCGCTTTAATTGCGGTTGTAGGTCGTGGTATGAAGGATAGCCGTGGTACTTCTGCAAGAGTATTTAAAGCACTTGCGAATGAAAACATCAACGTTAAGATGATTGACCAGGGTTCATCAGAATTAAATATCATCGTAGGGGTAAGAAACTGTTATTTCAAACCAGCTATCAAAGCCATCTATGATGAATTCATTACAAGTGAAGACGACGAATAGAGGAGCATAATACTTCTCTATTTTTTATTATAATATTGAGTAAAACACTTATAAAATTATGCTAGGATATAGTCAATTCATAAACAGAGTTGGGCATATTTATATGAAATACAAAACTACTGCATTGTTAATCGAAGTCATACAGCCATTACTTACGGTATCCTATCCCTGTTTACGTATCTTTGGATGAAATTTCATATCGCTTAGCGTTAAAATCTTTATGATGACTTCAGGGCATGATTGTCTTGAAGTTTTTTTGGGGAAAATAAAAGAGGAGATCATCTCCTCTATACCTTCACAGGCTTATTCCTTATACACATTATTAAACTGATGACAGTTAGTAAGCAGGCAATTATATGAAATCTCATAAAACTAAACAAACATACAAGAACCATAAGACTGCCACAAATCATATAAGTTGTATTGATCTTTCTGAGTAATGCACTCATACCTATAGAAAAACATCCTAGTACTCCTGTTAATAGTACCAAATTCAATCCAAATAGATGACAAATACTTCTCACAGGTAAGAAATACATTGCTGCATAGGCAATGAGTGTCATTAAAAGAAATAATATAGAAAGTGATAAGTTACTCATCAAAGGTTTTAATAAAGCACGATCAAAGAGCTGTATATGATTTCTTACATCCATTTCTACAAGAACACTTAATATCGCATTACTTAATACAACAAGTATTGTGATTGTAGTGAGTGTTCCTAAAGTTCCAACTAATTCTTTATCTATCAAATGACGATCATGAAGAAAAACAGTCATGACAATCGCACCAAGTAATCCCTGTATTAAACTTAATATCCCCTGTAATATAGAAATAGAATTATGTGAATGCACACCGCATATAGCCATCACAAAAGAACCAGCCATTCCCACAAGAAAACAAAAAGCACTTAACCCAAAAGGTACATTGATCGTATTATACTCAAACAAATGAAACAAATTATACAACATTCCTACTATCTCATCCCCAATAGAAGGCTGTAGATGAACTACACCTTGACTATATACCAAATTTACAAATAAGAAGCTAATAGCCAATGCTTCATACTTCTTCTTCATAACACCACTCCCTTTCCTCTTATTATAGTTCTTTTATATCTTTATACAACTTTATAATAAATGTAAGCGGTTCTTATTGTCCATACAATTAATATACATATGTATCATTCCCTTTGTGCACAATGTAGGGGAAATTGGTATAATGGGGACGAGGGGGTGATCATATGAAGAAGGGTGTAATGATGCAGGGTTTTGAATGGTATCTACCATCTAGTCCTCATCTATGGAAAATACTAAGAATCAATGCCTTTAAACTTAAAAAAGCAGGCATTACTGCTATCTGGCTTCCTCCAGCTTACAAAGGTGCATTTGGAGTTAATGATACAGGATATGGTGTTTATGATCACTATGACTTAGGAGAGTTCAATAGTAAGAATACAATACGTACTAAATATGGCACTAAGAAGGAATACTTATGGTGTATCAAGATGTTTCATCTATTTGGAATAGATGTATATGCAGATATTGTATTAAACCATCTTATGGGTGCAGATGCTATGGAACAGGTGATTGCTTATAAGGTAGATGCCTATCATAGAAATAAAGTATCAAGAAGAAAAAGAGTCATTCGTGCTTCTACATACTTCTCATTTCCATCAAGACATAAATACTCCGACTTTATATATAATTATAAACATTTCACAAGTGTGGACTATGATGCTTCTAAACATCAAAATGGTCTCTATCTCTTTAAAGGAAAACACTTTAGTGAGAATGTGGATGATGAATATGATAACTATGATTACTTAATGGGTGCAGATCTAGACTACAATAATCCTGAAGTAGTCGAAGAAGCTATCAAATGGGGTCTCTGGTATAAAGATATTACTCATCTAGATGGCTTTCGATGTGATGCCATTAAACATATAGACTCTTCTTTCTATGAACATTGGATCACTACAATGCGCCAACATTCAAAAAAAGAACTCTTTTCTGTAGGTGAATACTGGGGAGACATTGATCATTTATGTCACTATCTTAAATCTACACACTTCTGTATGAGCCTATTTGATGTCCCTTTACATTATCATTTCTATGATGCTAGTCATTCTAATGGCTATTATGATATGCGAGAACTCTTCAATCATACGTTAGTACAAAGATATGACAAGTATGCTGTCACATTTGTGGATAACCATGATACTCAGCCTGGACAGTCACTTGCTTCTTTTGTAGAAGATTGGTTCAAGCCACAAGCCTATGCCTGTATCTTACTAAGAGTAGAAGGCTATCCTTGTATTTTCTATGGAGACTATTATGGAATACCTCATGATCACATTGATTCTAAAAAGGATCTATTAGATCATATGTTGAAGCTTAGAAGAAAGTATATAGAAGGAATAAGACATGATTATTTAAATGATCCTGATGTTATAGGTTGGACATATGAAACAGGACTCGCAGTGATTCTTACTAATAGTATTGGGGGTAAGAAACGTATGTTTGTAGGTCATAAGTATAAACATATGACAGATGGTAAGCATACTATAGAAATCATAGATGGATATGGAGAATTCATCTGTGAGGCAGCATCATTAAACCTCTATGTTGAATTATTATGATAATTTAGTTACTGGTATATGTATATGTTTAACATAAGAATATAAGGGGAGGGAATTACTTTGAGTTTTACATATGCACAAGTAAGAAGTTTGAATGATATTGAGTCAGATGCTTGTAACTATGTAAGATTATTCGTGAACTTGTTAAAGATGTATATGTTTTCCTTAACAGTAATGAAACAAAGACAGAATATATTATTACCAATACAAGTGTTGAGACATCTGGTACTCATGTAAAAACAGGTGATAACACATATATCAATCATTGGATCACATGGATAACTTGTTTGGGTTTATTTCTTATTATATTTGGAAAACTCAAAGACTGAATTAGAACACTGGAAAACAGTGTTTTTTAAGTTCTATGTAGTAATAGCCTAAACACACTCATTAGCCAGAAATTAGATATTGCTTTGTATTTTGAAATCTAATTACAAGCATATTTTTGTGAATGACACATATTATACAAATGATTTGTGAAAACAGAAAAGTGTTTCCTATTAATCTAAATACCATTGAAAACCTTAACATTTAGTTATATCATAAATATAAGGCTTTGTTGGGAGAAGGAGGGAGTTTCGTTGATTTTTACATACACTCAGGTGAATAGTTTAAATGAAACCGAAGCGCATGTTTGTAATTATGTATTAAATAATAAAGAAAAAGTATTAGAAGAAAGTATTAGGGAATTAGCTCATGATACACATGTATCTACAGCGACTATTGTACGTTTTTGTAAGAAAGTAGGATGCGTAGGTTTTTTAGAATTAAAATATAAAATAAAGGAATCTATTACTGAAGAAGAACATAGAGAATATGTAGAAGGCTCTTCTTTTTTGTACTTTGCTGACTATGTAAACTCAAAAAAGTATCTAGAAAGCATAAAAAGAGCTGCAGACTTAATCAGGCAGGCTAATTCCTTTTTTACACTTGGGATAGGTGGACATGGTGAATATGCAAAACATATTGCTCGTAGATTCTCTCAAATAGGTTATTCTTGTTTTGGGATTGTGGATAAGTATTATCCTATGCCAAATGTTCCAGAAGGACAGAAATCAGTTGTGTTGATTGCATATGATAAAAAAAGGGAGAATCTCATTTTTGAAGTCATAAGAAAATATAAAACTAAAAATTATACAATTATTTTATTTACTGATGAAGATATAGGTATCCTAGAACATCTATGTGATGAAGTTATTTATGCGTCTGATGGACCAGTAAAGATGGAAGAAATTGTTTCAGATATTCCTTTACTCTATACACTAGAGAGAATCATGACAGAACTAGTAAAACATAAATAAACAGCTGTATTGGCGCAGCTGTTTTAATGTGTATTATGAGACTGAATAATTATATAAAATATTAACTTATAAATTGAATTTTACTTGAGATTTACATATAATATATCATTTTTTACCTAAATGTGATGTAATGGCTGAAAATATAATTGATATCGTTCACATTTGGGTATATTTTTATAATCAAGTATTTGGGATAAGGAGAGAATTTCTTTAGCTTTTACATACACTCAAGTTAAAAGTTTATACAATGGAAAAAAATATGAGGGAACTCATAAAATAGGTGTTACCAAAACACGTTTCAAGTAACTGTGAACAATAAACAGTTACTTTTTTTATTTCACTTTTAAACGTGAAATGCCTGCATTTATTGGTATGAAAATAGGATTGTTTTACAGCTTTGTGAATAGATTTTAACACTCAAAAATACAACAATGTTTCAAAAAATGTTACAGGTTTCGATTGCAAGCAAATAAGTTGCATTTTTATATTGTCTATGATAATTTTTTACATGTTTTTTTATAAAGGGTTAACATAAATTTAAAAAAAGGTGCATGTATGAAGAAAAAAATCACTTTTATCAGCAATGGTATTAAGTTAAAGAAAACTAATACCATCGGGTAGTTAAGTTA
>ERZ831634.3711-NODE-3711-length-11076-cov-3.371382_pt1 | contig 11076 bp, 10 predicted proteins | sample MGYA00519953_ERZ831634 | MGnify/ENA primary metagenome ERZ831634 (study PRJEB31850, sample SAMEA3708718) | human gut metagenome | biome: human gut; feature: human-associated habitat; material: faeces | place: China | collected 2014 ...
GAGCAATTTGCCGGATGAGGCTCGCGAACTGGCCGCCAGATGGAGTGCGCCGGTTATCATTACCACATCGGTTCGATTTTTCGAAGCGCTGTTTTCTGATCGTCCTGCTGACTGCCGTAAACTTCATAATATCGCAGACAGCGTCGTTGTATTCGATGAAGCGCAGAGCCTTCCGGTTAATCTGACTACATCTACGCTCCGCGCGGTAAACGAGCTGTGCAGTCGGTATCATACGACAATGGTGTTTTCTACAGCAACACAGCCGGATTTTGCTGCACGAAAAGATTTGGACTGGACACCGCGTGAGATTATACCGGAGAACAAGAGAATGTTCGCTGCACTGCGGCGGACGGAGATCGAATGGAGGCTTGACAGAAAAACACCGCTGGAGACAGTCGCGGAGGAAATGTCTTCGCTGGACAGCGTATGTACTATTGTCAACCTGCGTCGTCATGCGAGACAGATTGCAGATGCATTATATCAATCCTGCCCGAAGAATACAGTGTTCTTTCTGACTACGGATTTATGTCCGGTGCATCGAAGCAGACAGATTGAAATCATACGTCAACGGCTGCATGAAGGAAAACCCTGTCGTGTGGTGGCGACGCAGTGCATTGAAGCGGGAGTGGATCTGGACTTCAAAACGGTATATCGCGCTCTGGCGCCTTTGGATGCCATCATTCAGGCGGCCGGACGGTGCAACCGCAACGGACGTGACCAGATGGGACGAGTCATCGTATTTTGTCCTGAGGATAGCCGCAGGCTATACCCAGATGACTGGTATAACAATGCTGCCATTACCGTGCAGGAAATGTCGCCGCCTTTTTCTATTCATGATCCGGATAATATTCGGGAGTATTATCAGCGGCTGTTCGATGGTAGTTCAGACAAGAAAACATTGACAGAGGCGATTGATGCCCGGTCTTTTGCGCAAACAGCGGCACAGTATAAGCTGATTGACAATGCCGGTGTGCAGATTATTGTCCCCTATGCGGAGAAACGCGAATTGTATAAGAGTATATCGAAGCAGCTGCGCGAACAGGGTGTCACCGGTGTGCTTGTGAAGCAGGCAGCGCCGATCACTCTGACCTGTTTTGCAAAAAATCTGGCCCTGTATGCCGAGCAGATTCCGTTTGCCCGCCGGGGCAGAGAACAGTCTGCCGAACAGGCCGCAGGCAGCAATGTCTATCTGCTGTGCCCGCAGTATGAGGACCTGTATTCGGAGCAGCTGGGCCTGCATTTTCCGCAGGAAGAGCGATTTGATTCTATATTTTGAAAAAAAGCACACTGGTTGTCCGGATTATTGGACAGCTGGTGTGCTATTCTATTTTTCGTGGATACTTGACAAATTACCCGTTATATTTCATACTTATTTTGTCAGATATTTCATTCTTCTAACAGACACGTGCTATGGACGTCCTGTTCACAGTCCGAATCAGGACGAACAAATTACGGAGGTGAAGCGTATTTGAAAGAAATCACGATCGAGGTCTGGGGAGATTTCGCCTGTTTCTCTGCCCCTTATGCAAAAGTAGAACGGCTGACCTACCCATTCCCAACCCCATCAGCCGCCAGAGGGATTTTATCGGCAATTTATATGAAACCGAAGGAGTTCCGCTGGCAGATCAACCGCATTGAGGTATTGAACCCCATCCGCTATATCAGCTTCAAGCGCAACGAGGTCAAATGTACCGTCGGTTCGGAGCCGATCTCCACCGAGGAGGAGCGAACGCAGCGGCAGACGACGGCGCTGCAGGACGTCCGCTACCGGATCGCGGCGTCGATCATTCCCCGCCCGGCTTTTGCGGGAAAAGAGCTCCAACTGTATGAGCAGGCGCTGCGGCGCATCCGAACGGGAAAATGTTTCCACCAGCCGGAGCTTGGAATGCGCGAGTTTGTCTGCTATTTTGAGGAGAGCGACGGGACGCGTTCGCCTATCCAGCAGTCGATGGACGCAGGGCTGATGGTCTACGACCTGTTTGCGCCGGATGATGTGGAGGTCACGAAAAAGACGAAGATCAAAATGTCCCTGTTCCACGCGGTCATGGAGAACGGCGTGATTCTGATCCCGCCCTATGACAGTCCGGAGGTTCTGAAGGGGGAAGGCCTATGCTGAAAGCACTATATGACTACGGAGTACGCCGCCAGCTGGCTTTGCCGCCGGGATTCGCGGGGAAAACCATGAAGGCATATATTTCCCTCTCTGAAAGCGATGACCATGTCAGCGTCTATCTGGGTGGAAATGAGCCTGTTCCATGCCCGGATATCGGCAGTCTGGCCAACGGCAAGGATAAGAGCAATGTTCTTGCAGAGAAGCGCTCCGTCGTCATTCCCGAGGAGCCCGGAAGCAAAAGCACATTCTTTTTGGAGGCACTCCGCAGCGCGGCAGAGGAAGAACCGCTGCTGAAGGTCTGCGTCCGTGCACTGGAAACGCCTGAACTTGCGGCGGCCGTTCGCGCAGAGCTGGATCGGGCCAAAATCAAGCCGGGAGATCGGATCTCATTTCGGGTCAACGGGCAGTCTATCCTGCAATCGGAAAAACTTCGCGCATGGTGGAAGTCCTACCGAAAGCAGTTTTCTGCGGCGGACGAACGCCCATCCGCCCTGTGCCTGATCACCGGCGAACCGACGGTTCCCATGACGACGACCACGCCGATACAGGGCCTGCGAGTCGTCGGAGGGCACGCGAGCGGGGATGCGCTGATTTGCTTTGACAAGACGGCATTCTGCTCCTATAACCAGAAAAAAGCGGCGAACGCACCTGTTTCGGAAGAGGCTTTCAGTGTCGTGAAGGCTGCGCTGGATGATCTTTTGAAGGATGCGCCGATCCTTGCAGGGATGAAATTTGTCCACTGGTTTGACCGCGAGATTCCACAGGAGGATGATCCGCTTTATACTGTGGACTTTGGTTATGATCTGCCGGAGGATGAAACGGACGAGGAAGCAGAGCCGGAAGCCGCCGTCAACGAGCTGACAGCGCGAAATCAGGCGAATCAAATTCCGGAAAGCGTCTATTCCGGGCAGCCTGTTCCCAATTTGGACAACGTATCCTACTATATTCTGCTGCTGTCCGGCGCAAACAGCCGCGTTATGATCCGCAGATATGACAGAGGCAGCTATCCGGATCTTCGCCGCAATCTGGGACAATGGTATGCCGATCTGGCACTGACCAATCAGGGCGGTACCGGAAACATCAGGCCTGTGAAGCTGGCCGCTCGTCTGCTTCGTCTTTTAAAATTCCAGAAAACCGACAGCCGACCCTTTGAGCGGCTGTCAAAGGAGCTGGCCGGGATCACCCCGGCGGTCGTGCAGGCGATTTTGTCAGGCGGATGCCTGCCGGATGCCGTCGCGGCAAAGGCGCTGGCCTATATTCGCTCGGAGCTGCTGTCGAACGACGACAGCGACACGCGAAGCACCCTGCCCAACAGTCTGGCCTGCCAATGGCTGAAGGTCTGGCTGCTCCGGAAAAATCGAATCCATCATCAGGAGGGAACAATTTTGGAAGCATACAATCTGCATCTTCGCAATGCCGCATATCACTGCGGCGGATTGATGGCCGTATATGCGGCGATCCAGAGGACGGCTATGCCGGACGTCAATACCGGCATTGTGGAGCGGTACTACGCCTCCGCCATTCAGATGCCCGCGCTGGTCATCGGCCAGCTCAGCAGCCGCTCAAATCACCATCTGGAAAAGATCGAAAACGGATGGCTCGCCGATAAATACCGCGAGAAGCTGCAGGAAATTTCCGTCGCGCTGGGGACGTCCATTCCTGCTACGCTGAATCTGGAACAGCAGTCCTATTTTGCGCTGGGCTACTATCAGATGGGCGCGAAGCTCAATCAGGAGAGAAACAGAAACGTCGCCGCCGCCAGAGAAAAGACCGGCGCGGCAGAAGAATAAAAGGAGGAGTATCTTATGGCAATTCAGAACCGATATGAGTTCATGTATTACGTTGCGTGCACAAATTGTAACCCGAACGGAGACCCGGACATGGGCAATATGCCCCGGCTCGATCCGCAGACCATGCAGGGCTTCATCACCGACGCTGCAACCAAGCGCCGCATTCGAAATTACGTGGAGCTGGCCCATCAGGGCGAGCCCGGTATGAACATCATCATCCAGCAGGCGACCAACATCAACCGCCATATCGCGGAGGCCAAGCGGGCAGCCGGTGTTGAAGACTGCGCAAAGGCAAAGGAAGCCGTTTACGCGGGCAGAAAAAAGGCCTGTGAGCTGTTCTACGATGTACGTACCTTCGGCGCAGTCATGTCCACAGGCCCCAACGCGGGGCAGGTGCGCGGGCCGGTGCAGATCACCTACGGAAAAAGTCTGGACGCCGTTCTTCCGCTGGACATTTCCATCACCCGTATGGCGGTCGCCGACAAGGTAAAGGATGGCGCTACAGTAGAGGATTACGCGGCATGGGAGCAGGAGCAGCCGGAGGACAAGCTTCGCACAATGGGCCGCAAGCAGATCATCCCCTTCGGCCTGTATGAGGTTCGCGGCTTCGTCAGCGCCAACCTGGCTGAAGAGACCGGGTTTGATGACGAAGATTTGAATGTCCTGTTTGAAGCCATTCTGAATATGTACGAGCATGACCACTCCGCCAGCAAGGGCGAAATGGCCGTCGTTTCTCCGCTGATTATTTTCAGGCACGTTGGCACGGATACCGACGCGGCGCAGAGAATCCGTCAGGCCAAACTGGGCTGCGCCCCGGCCCACAAGCTCTTTGATCTGGTCAAGGTCACGAAAAAAGCTTCCGTTTCCTATCCCAGAAGCTATCGGGATTATGACGCGCTTGTCTCTCTGGACAGGGTTCCCAAGGGCGTGCAGATCGGGTTCAAGCCAAGCGCCTTTGAGCCGGTAGTCTGGGACGCGCTTCCCGCAGACGAAGACTGGTTCTGCCATGGATGAGTGGGAGCCGATTCCTCTTTCCCGACTGTCTCACGCAGGGTTCTGCCTGCGTCGGGCTGCACTGCTGACCAATGAGCAGGTCTGGGCGGAAAGTGCGGATACCTTGATGCCCGGTTCCCAGAAGAAGGACAGAATAGTCGCCCCTCCCGCAGGGGCGTGAGTAGAAATTGGCACGTCCGAGACACCTTCCGGCGCTTGGAGGTCGCCCCTCCCGCAGGGGCGTGAGTAGAAATAGCTGGCGGCCTGCGTAATCCACCACGAAATAGTGGTCGCCACTCCCGCAGGGGCGTGAGTAGAAATAAAGCCGAGATACTGGTGGTACTGGAACGTCTGCCGTCGCCCCTCCCGCAGGGGCGTGAGTAGAAATCAGTTCGGATTTTCCGCGTTGCAGGATTCAAAGTGGTCGCCCCTCCCGCAGGGGCGTGAGTAGAAATGTTTCAGCCAGCACCGCAAGCGTGATCTCCGTCAGTCGCCCCTCCCGCAGGGGCGTGAGTAGAAATGCCTGCGCAAGCAAAAGCCCGCGCCGTTGTTCGGGTCGCCCCTCCCGCAGGGGCGTGAGTAGAAATGTGACGACCTCCGTGTCCACGCTGCCGATGATCAGTGTCGCCCCTCCCGCAGGGGCGTGAGTAGAAATTACAGCGATTATTTCAGTGTGGCGAAGAAGCACGGTCGCCCCTCCCGCAGGGGCGTGAGTAGAAATGGTGTACTCGCGGAGAAATTTCACATCCTGACCAGCACTGGAGCGCTGAATCTCCAGTTATTTGACTGCAAATACGAGGATGTCCGAAAGGCAGCCGTCTTGCAGACGCTTGAGGCAATCTTCTCGAAGCATTGACACGGAAAACGAAGAAAGGAAAAAGAGGAAAAAGATGACCAGACAATATCAGATTCAAAAAATCACCGGGAAACCGGACTGGAATAAGATCGAAAAAGCGCCGATCGACCAGAAACTGTGGCTACCCTGTGAGCAGATCAGCGCCTACGCGCAGCTTGCGTACGATGACAGCCGGTTGTATGTGCGCCTTCACGCGGAGGAACCAACGATCCGCGCAGAAAATACCGGCATGCTTGACCAGCCGTGTCAGGACAGCTGCCTGGAGTTTTTCTTCAGCGCCGCAGAGCAGGATGCGCGATATATCAACATTGAGCTGAACCCCAGCCTGTGCATCTATTTCGGATTTGGGACCGGAAGAGAGGATCTGATGCGGATCCTGCTTCCGGACGGCGCAAAGACCTTGCATGCAGCCAGCGAAAGAACGCCCAGTGGCTGGGATGTGACGTATGAGCTTCCTTTTCAGCTGCTGCGGCTGTTCTTCCCGGATTTTGCTCCGTCCGGAACAATCCGGGGCAATTTCTACAAATGCGGCGATCTGACCGTGCAGGAGCATTATCTTGCGTGGAACCGCGTGGACGCGGAACGGCCCGATTTCCATCTTCCGAAGTACTTTGGAGCGTTGATTTTTTCTGAATAAGCAAGCAGCCCAGCTCTAAATTCCGAGTCAGGCTGTTAAAGATGGCGGCATCTCATTGTATCAATGGGATGCCGCCATTTTGCTATCATACAATACACCTCCATTCTCAGCGCCCTTTTTGAGCGCAAAAAAGGCGCTGGTCATTGGTTCGTGAAAACCAACAATCCAGCGCCCATAACTTTGTGAAAGATTTTTCTTCGTTATTTCCGGAATCTTGCCGCCGCAGCCCTCTGAAAAAGGGCGCTGACAGCAAAAATCCCTTGAATATGGAAAACCAGAGGTTCAAAACCCCTGCCATCCGTGATTTCATCTATGGAGTTACCAAAGAATTTTGAGAATAAAAAATTGCCGAACACGTTGAGATGACTGGCTTTTTTGCCATTTCATCTATAGTGTTCGGCAATCATGGTGACCCGTACGGGAATCGAACCCATGTTACCGCCGTGAAAGGGCGGTGTCTTAACCGCTTGACCAACGGGCCTGGTAGCGGCAATCTGACTCGAACAGATGACACTCCGGGTATGAACCGAATGCTCTACCAACTGAGCTATGCCGCCATATTTACTTGCGCCGCATCTCACGGGCACGATGTATTATAAGGGATTCAGATCGATTTGTCAACCGGAATCTTTCACTTTTTTAGAAATTTTTCTGTGTATTTGCTCCATACTAACGCCGGGGTGATAAAATGACGCTTCGATATTTCTGCCTGATCGTGCTTGCGGGCGGGACGGTCTATGTCTGCATAGAGCTTCTCTGGCGCGGCCGCTCCCATTGGAGTATGTTTCTGGACAGCGGCCTGTGCGCGGCGCTCATCGGTATGCTCAACGAATGGGCGCCGGGGCTGCCGCTGAGTGCGCAGGCGCTTCTCGGCGCCTGCGTCATAACGGGTTCGGAGCTGGTGTTCGGTTCCCTGTTCAACCGCTCGTATGCCGTCTGGGACTACCGCGGTCTGCCTCACAATGCTCGCGGGCAGATCTGCCCGCAGTATTTCTGCGCGTGGCTGTTCATTGCGCTGCTGGCAGTGCTTCTGGACGATGGACTTCGGCTTCTGGCTCTCGGCGAGCCGCTGCCGCAGTACCGCTTATTCTAATTCCCCGAACACCCCGTCCCGGCAGAGGTCCGTCACGCGCACGGCGCGCAGCTCGTTATGCAGCTGCGCCGTCTGTACATAGACCTTAACGTAATTCATGGCATGACCGGCGTACAGGCCGTTTTCCTCCTGCTCGAACAGCACCTGCTGCGTCGTGCCGAGCATGGACGCGTGATACGCGGCCTCCAGCTCTGCCGCGGCGGATGCGGCCTCGGCCGCGCGGCGCTCCTTGACGGCGTTCGGGATCTGGTCAGGCATATCTGCCGCAGGCGTTCCCTTGCGGCGGGAGTATGGGAAGATGTGAAACATGGAAAGCCCGCAGGTCTTCAGGAATTCCAGCGATTCCGCGAATTCCTCCTCCGTCTCGCCGGGGAAGCCGACGATCAGGTCGGTCGTGACGGCGCAGCCGGGGAAATACTTCCGCAGCAGCCGGACGCTTTCGAGGTACCGGGCCGTATCGTATTTGCGGTGCATCCGCTTCAGGACGGTATCCGAGCCGGATTGCAGGCTCAGGTGGAACTGCGGGCAGAGATTCGCATATCCGGAAAGCGTCTTGCAGAACGCCTCGTCGATCGTGCGCGGCTCCAGAGAGCCGAGCCGGATGCGCACGCCCGGCACAGCCTCGCACAGCGCGGCCAGCAGCTGCCGCAGGCAGCTGCCGTTCTTCCACTCCCAGCCCCAGGACGAGATCTCAATGCCGTTGATGACGATCTCGCGGTAGCCCTCGGCGGCAAGGGCCTTTGCCTGCTCCACAGCCGCGTTCAGCGGCATGGAGCGCACGCGGCCCCGCGCGTAGGGAATGATGCAGTATGTGCAGAAATTGTTGCAGCCGTCCTCGACCTTCAAAAGCGCTCTTGTGCGCGCGGCAAGTCCGCCTGCGGGCAGGATCTCAAAGGTACGCGGGCCACCCGCGTCGTCCACGCAGTCCCATTTCTGCCGCGTCTGCACCGCATCGATCATATGCCTGACAAAGGCCTCCCGCCCGTCCGTGCCGATCAGCACGTCCACGTCGAGCTTGCGGATCTCGTCCGGGCTGCTCTGCGCATAGCAGCCGCACACGCCGACCACGGCGTTGGGGTTCAGCTTGCGCACGCGCCGGATGGCGTTGCGGGACTTTTTATCGGACACGGCTGTGACGGTACAGGTGTTGATAATGTAGCCGTCGCAGATCTCGTCAAAGCTGCCGAGCGTATGGCCGCTCTGCATGAGCAGCTGCTCCATGGCCTGCGTTTCATATTGGTTGACCTTACAGCCGAGCGTATAACAAGCAAATTTCATAAAACCACCAAAATCAGAGATTATGCACAAAAAAGGTTTGTATTTTTTGTGGATAGTATAAAATACCGTTTTCGATTATACTGGATAAAAGAGAACCTGATACCAGCATTTCACTTGTCTTCCCAGCGTTATTATACCGGATGCGGCTCCGGTTGTACAGCCCATTGCAGGAGGATTTTCCGTGAGAGAATTTACCGTCATGTTCCATTCCGTGAACGAGATCGCGCAGTTCGCCACGATTGCGAACCGGCAGCCGTTTGCGGTTCACTTCAACTATAAGGACTCCCGGCTCGACGCAAAATCGATTCTGAGTCTCTGTGCGCTCCCGCTGCAGACACCCGTTACGGTCGAGCTGCCGGACCGCGCAGCCGACGGCCCCTTTCTCGCGGACATCGCACATTTCCGCTGCGACCCGGACGCATAACATAAACAAAGTGATATCGCACCCTTTCGTTTCATATGCTTGTACAAATGAAACGGAAGGGTGTTTTTCTATGAAAAAGAAGCTGCTCTGCATCGCGCTTGCGTTTGTTTTCACAGTGGGACTGGGCCTGACAGCCCGGGCGGAGGATCTGGCGCTGCCCGCACCGTCGTGCATCCTGATGGAAAAGGACACGGGGCAGATCCTCTATGAAGAAAACGCGCACGAAAAGCTCCGCCCGGCCAGCGTCACGAAGATCATGACGCTGTTGCTGGTGATGGAGGCGCTGGACAACGGCTCTATCGGCTGGGACGACACCGTCACGACCTCCGCCGCGGCAGCCGCCAAGGGCGGCAGCCAGATCTATCTTGAGGAAAACGAGCAGCTGCCGCTCCGGGAGATGCTCAAATCCGTCGTCGTCTCGTCGGCGAACGACTGCGCCTGCGCACTGGCCGAGCACGTGGCAGGCAGCGAAGCTGCCTTTGTCTCGCGCATGAACGACCGCGCGGCCGAGCTCGGCATGACGGACACGCATTTTGTCAACTGCACCGGGCTGGACGATGGGCCGGACGCGGACACGCATCTGACGACGGCCTATGATATCGCCCTCGTGTCCTGTGAGCTTTTGAAGCACGAGGAGATCAAGGAGTATACGACCATCTGGATGGACACCGTGCGCAACGGCCAGTTCGGCCTGTCCAACACCAACAAGCTTGTCCGCTTCTACGACGGGACGACCGGTCTGAAGACCGGCTATACCTCTGCCGCGGGGCACTGCCTATCCGCCTCGGCAGAGCGGAACGGCATGGAGCTGATCGCCGTCGTGCTGCACTGCGCCAGCTCGACCGACCGGTTCGAATCAGCCAAGGCCCTGCTGAACTACGGCTTTTCCAACTATGCGCTCGTCACGCCGGAGCCGGGCGAGCTGCCCGCCGTGCCGGTCACGCTGGGTACCAGCATGGAGATCACGCCCGTCCTCGCCGATGAGACGCCGATCCTGATTGACAAGGCGCTTGCCGCCAGCGTAGAGACGAATGTGCGCGTGGACGGATCCGTGACCGCACCGGTCGAGGCCGGGCAGACGCTCGGCACGCTGACGATCACGTCCGGCGGTCAGACGATCGCCGAGCGCGACCTCATTGCGCCGGAGGCCGTCGAAGCGCTGCGCTGGGGCGATGTGTTTCTGCAGATGCTCCGCGCGCTCTGTATGGGGTAAGTCTGTGTCACAGGCCGCTTGCACATTTCGCATGATCTGTGCTATACTAATGGCAAATCGTGCGAAATGAGGTGCGGACATGGAACAGAATTACGTTCAACGCGGCTATCTGCATGAGGATTTCCGCCTGTTTCATCTGCGCGGCGCGATGGAGGAATCTGTCGACTGGCACTATCACACTTTCCACAAGATCATTGAATTTCTCGGCGGCGAATCGGGCTATGGCGTGGAGGGCAAGCAATATCTGCTCCAGCCGGGGGATCTTGTGCTCGTACCGCAGGGCTGCATCCACCGGCCGGAGGCTGAGCCGAACGCGCCCTATGAGCGGCGCATCCTCTATCTCTCGCCGCAGTTTCTGCGCCGCGCGGGCGGCGGCTGTGACCTTGCGGCCTGTTTTGACCGGGCGCGGGAGGAATTCCGCTTCGTCGTTCATCCGGCGGACGGGACAGGCGGCGCGCAGCTTGCCGCGCTGGAACATGCCGAGCGGGAGGATGCCTTCGGGCGGGAGCTGCTGGCGCAGTCGCTGCTGTTCCAATTTTTGATCGGGCTGAACCGGGCCATGGCGGACGATCTGCTCCAATACGCGAAGCCCGCCGCCTACGACCGGAAGATCGAGGCCATTCTGCGCTATCTCTCCGAACACCTGACCGAGCCGGTCTCGATCGACGATCTGGCCGCG
>ERZ831634.3724-NODE-3724-length-11039-cov-2.273944_pt1 | contig 11039 bp, 5 predicted proteins | sample MGYA00519953_ERZ831634 | MGnify/ENA primary metagenome ERZ831634 (study PRJEB31850, sample SAMEA3708718) | human gut metagenome | biome: human gut; feature: human-associated habitat; material: faeces | place: China | collected 2014 ...
TTTATAACGCCATTCATCCGGATGACCGAGAACGTGTGGCGAAAGAATTCAACAATCTTATCCGCGGGAAAGTGTACCGGATAAGATTCACCTTCCGGGCCGATTTCAGACACTGCGGAAATTATAAATGGGTCGAGATTAACGCCTTGCAGGAAGAGGACGGAACACACAAAAACACCAATCGTCTAATAGGAACCTCCTGCTCCATCGACGATTACAAGAGACTGGAAACCTCGTTGAGAGATGCCAAGGAAGAACTGGAAATCACAAATTCCTCGCTTTCCTCAGTCCTCAGCCTAGCCCATGTTCTCCCGTGGGATTGCGATGTCCCGTCGCTAACCTTTTCCTGTGATTACGACATCTATCATCATGAAGATGCTCTTTTCGCCATTGACGGTAAATATTACTGTAAAGTCGAAAAGTACATCAATTCTATACATCCTAACTACCGGGAACATATGCGTGACGTGTTCAATGAACTCTTGTCAGGCAAACGCAAGGAATTTCACGAGGAGTACCTCGTGCATTGGTACAATGACCGGGAATACGAGTGGATCAACAAGCAAGGAACCGTTTATGAATATGACAGCGCAGGCAAACCGAAAACCATTATCGGGTCAAGTATCGTGATCACGGAACGCAAACAAATGGAACAAAAGCTATTACACGCCAAGGAACAGGCCGAGGAAAGCAACCGTTTGAAATCCGCGTTCTTGGCAAACATGAGCCATGAAATCCGGACGCCGCTTTCGCTCATAAAAGTGCCCCTCGAATCCATCCTGAAGGAGGACGGGCAGTTTCCGCCCAAGGTCCGGGACTACCTCCACGTCATGGAGAGGAACACGAGCAACCTGCTGGAGATGGTCAATCAGCTGCTCGACCTGCGCAAGACCGAAGAGACGGATTATACGCCGTCGATGGAGCCGTGCGACGTTTCGGAGTTGGTCGGCGAACTCTGCACGCGTTTCGGTCCGGCCGCGGAGGTCGGCGGCATCCGGCTCGAACGGCACATCGAACCCGGCGTGGTGGCGCAGGTCGACCGCGATGCCATTTCGAAGATTGTCAACAACTTGTTATCCAATGCGCTGAAGTACGCCAAGAGTAACTGCTGCGTGACCCTTGCAGCTGACAGCGGCCTTTTCCGCATCACGATTTCCGACGACGGGCAGGGCATTGTTCCCGAGGATATGGAACGCATCTTCAACACCTTCTACCAGTCGGGCAACAGCAAGGGCGGAACCGGTATCGGGCTGCCCCTGGCGCGCCTGCTGGCCATCAAGCACGGCGGAAGCGTCGTGTGCGCCAACGGCGAGCGGGGCGGGGCCGTTTTCACTGTGGAAATTCCGTTGAGCCTTGCGGCCGCGGAGTCCGGTGCGTCGGACGGAGCGGGGCAGGAGGGTACCGGGGAGGATGCAACTCCCCCCCCCGCTACGGCAGAGGAGAGCGGAACCTGTAAGATACTGGTCGTGGAGGATAACGACGATCTGCGCAGCGTGATCGCCGAGATCATCGCCGCCCGTTACGAGGTGCTCACCGCCGCCAACGGCAAAAAAGCGCTGGAGGTGCTCGCCGACAACAACTGCGACCTGATCGTGAGCGACATCATGATGCCCGAGATGGACGGCTACGAGTTGTGCGAATACGTCAAGTCGGAACTGCGTTACAGCCATATTCCCATCATCCAGCTCACGGCGAAGACCTCCGTCGAGGACAAGGTGCGCGGCCTGGAGTACGGCGCCGACGCCTACATCGAGAAACCCTTCTCCTCGGAGCACCTGATGGCGCAGATCGACAGCCTGATCAAGAACCGCGAACGCATCCGCCGGGCGCTGCTCACCGATACGGGGCATGCCGACACGGCGTCGCTGGGCATCAGCAGGCGCGACGCGGAGTTCATCGAGAAACTGAACGCCCATATCGAGGAGCACCTCTGCGAGGAGACCTTCTACATCGAACAGCTGGCCGAGAAAATGTTCATGAGCCGGTCGAACTTCTACCGCAAGGTCAAGAGCCTGTTCGGCATCTCGCCCAACGACTATATGAAAACCTACCGCCTGCGCAAGGCCGCCGAGATGATCCGCAGCGGCGACTTCCTGATCAAGGAGATCTACGAGCAGGTGGGATTCAAGACATCGAGCTACTTCTCGGCCTGCTTCCGCGAGGAGTTCGGGATGACGCCCAAACAGTATAAGGATCAAAACTCAAAATCCAAATAATGAAGAACAAACGATTGCTGTACCTGCTCGGGGCGGGTACGTTGACAGGCCTTGCGGGGACTGCCGGGGCGCAGCAGCGTCCCAACATCATCTACATGATGGCGGACCAGCTGCGGGCCGACGTGCTGGGCTATGCCGGGGACGAGTTGGCCGTGACGCCCAACCTCGACCGGTTCGCGCGCCAGTCGCTCGATTTCACCAACGCCGTGTCGGTCAGCCCGGTCAGCGCCGCCTACCGGGCCAGCCTGATAACGGGCAAATACACCTCGTCGACGGGCATGGTGATCAACGAGCTGAACCTCAATCCCAATCACCGGACGCTGGCCCACGTGCTCACCGATGCCGGCTACCAGACCGGCTATGTCGGCAAGGTCCACTGGAACGACGCCCACCGCCGGCCCTACAAACGGGGGCCCGAGCGCATGGGCTTCGACGGCTATTGGGCGGCTTATTCGTTCAACCACATCAACTACAATGCGTTCTACGATACGGACGGTCCCGACGGCGAACCCGTGCACGTCAGCCTCAAGGGGCAGTACGGCCCGGAGGTCTTCACGGGACTTGCCCTCGACTACATCCGCGAGCATGCCGGCGACGGGCAGCCCTTTACGCTGATGCTTTCGTGGAGCCCCACGCACGACCCCTGGGTGCGCAAGAACGTTCCCGAGCATTGCTATGAGAAGTTCAGGGACGTGAAATTCGAGCTTCCGGAGAATTTCAACGAGAATCCGGACCCTTACATGGACCGCTTTTTCTCCGAGTATTTCAACGGCAAGGCCAGCTGGCGCGACGATTTCGTCAGGGGCGAAGGCTATAACGAGGCCATGCGCTGCTACTATGCGATGGCGAATTCCATCGACGAACAGTTCGGCCGCGTGGTGGGGCTGCTCGACAGTCTGGGCATCGCCGACAACACGATCGTGGTCTTCACGTCGGACCACGGCGAGATGATGACTTCGCAGGGGCGCATGTTCAAGATGATTTTCTACGACGAGTCGTGCCGCATCCCGATGCTCGTGCGCTGCCCCGGGGCGAAGCACGGCAAGACGGATGTCTGCCTCAACACCCCGGACATTGCGCCCACGCTGCTCGGCATGGTCGGACTTTCCGACAGCATTCCCGAGGAGATGGAGGGTCGGGATTTGAGTTTCGTGGTCCGCGGAGAGAAGGGGATCGAACCCGACTTCGCCTTCATGCAGGGAATGGGCCATACCCACCTCTGGCGCAACGGCTTCGAATGGCGTGCCGTGCGGGACAAGCGTTATACCTACGCCCGCTACCTGCGCGACGGCTCGGAACTGCTTTTCGACCGTAAGAAGGACCCGCACATGACCCGCAACGTCGCCGGCGAGAGGAAATATGCGAAGGTGCTCGAAACGCTCCGCGGCGGCATGGCCGCCAGGATGGAGGAGCTGAACGACGAATTCAAGCCCTGCACGTGGTATCGCGACCACTGGATGTACAAGAATTTCAGCATCAAGGCTGCCGCGCACGGCGAATTCGGGCCGCTGCCTCCGATCGAGCCGGTACGCACCAGGGAATAGCTCCGGCAAGGCGCAAAAAAAGACATCCTCTTTCGGAGGATGTCTTTTTTGTAGGGTCCGGGAGCGTTACTCCATCTTGAGCGGCATGGATTCGATCACCGCTTTGTTGGCGGCCTTGAGCCGTTCGGGAAGCACCTTCATCACCTTGCGGTCGTAGGTGAACAGACCGTTCACTTCGCCTTCCACGTCGGTCGTCTGGGTGTAAACCGCGCCCGAGAAGCCCAGACGCACGTATTTGATCAGGTTCTTGGCATATTTCTCATACTCTTCGGTCACCTGCTCCGGGGTCTTGAACTGTACGTAGCCCCAGTTGCGCTTGTTCCACCAGAGGTGTCCCTCCATGGGCAGTCCGATGCCGCCGTATTCGCCCAGCACGTTCACGCGCTGCGGGTCGAAGAGCTTCATCGCAGGACCCGGGTAGTTGTGCAGGTCGAGCATGTGGCCGCAGGGACGGTGGTTGCCGCCGCTGGCGGGGTTCACCAGACGCGAAGGATCGTACTCCATGGTCCAGTTCACGATCCGCTCGGTGTCGAACTGGCCCCATGCCTCGTTGAAGGGGACCCATACCACGACGCTCGGGGAGGACATGCAGAAATCCATGATCTCCTTCCACTCCTTGCTGAAGTTGTCCTTTGACTCCTGCGTGCGGTTCTTGTCCGTGCCGCCGTTGTAGGTGTACATTTCCCACTTGTTGCCCATGTCTCCCGAGGGCATGTCCTGCCATACGAGGATGCCTTCGCGGTCGCAGTGGTAGTACCAGCGCGCCGGCTCCACCTTCACGTGCTTGCGGATCATGTTGTAACCCAGCTCCTTGGTTTTCAGGATGTCGAACAGCAGCGCTTCGTCCGTCGGTGCGGTGAAAAGTCCGTCGGGCCACCAGCCCTGGTCGAGCGGGCCGAAGTGGAACAGCGGCTCGTCGTTGAGCGTCATGCGGGCGATGCCGCCCTTGTCGCGCATGGTTCCGATCTTGCGCATGGCGGTGTACGAACCGACCTTGTCGACGGTTTTCCCGCCCTGCTTGAGCGACACTTCCATGTCGTAGAGGAACGGCGAGCCGGGGCTCCAGAGTTTCGGCTCGGCGATGCCCAGACGCAGCGGACTTCCGGGGAATCCCGTTGCCGAAGCCACGAGCTTGCCCTTGTCGAGGATTTTCACCTCCACCAGGTCGCCCGTCGTGCAGTTTTCGGCCGCCACGGTTACGGCGATGTTCTTCTGGTCCAGGTTGGGAATGGCCTTGATGCCCGAGATGTGGCTCTTCGCCACCGGCTCGATCCACACGGTCTGCCAGATGCCGCTGACCGGGGTGTACCAGATGCCGTTGGGGTTCAGCACCTGCTTTCCGCGGGGCTGGTATCCCTTGTCCGTACCGTCGAACACGCGTACGACCAGCTTCTGGTCGCCTTTGGCCTTCAGGTAGGGGGTGATGTCGAGCGAGAAGGGCGTGAAGCCGCCCTTGTGGGAGCCTACGAGAATGTCGTTCACGAATACGTCGGCTTTCCAGTCCACCGCTCCGAAGTTCAGCAGCACGTTGCTGCCTTTCCAGGCGGCGGGCACGCTGAACGTGCGGCGGTACCAGAGTTCATCCTTCTCGGTGAGGCTCTTCTGCACGCCCGACAGCGAGGATTCGACAGCGAAGGGGACGAGGATCTTTCTCGGTTCCATGGCTCCGATGGGTTTGATGGCATAGTCCCACAGTCCATTGAGGTTCACCCACTGCGAGCGTACCATCTGCGGACGCGGGTATTCGGGAAGCACGTTGGCCGGGTCGACCTTTTCGGCCCATGGCGTTTTGATTTTGTCGCCCACGGGTTTCCACTGGGCAAAGGTGCACAGCACGCTCAGCGCTGCCACGGTTGTCAGAATTGTTTTTTTCATTACTAATTGATAAAGTGGATTTGGATATAGTGTTTACTGTTTCTTCTTCTTGAACTGTCCGGGGTAAGGCTCTACCATGCAGCGTTTTGCCCATTCCTCGTACGCTGCGACCATCTCTTCGACCTTTGCGGGATTCGCGCCGGCCAGGTTGTGCTGCTCCGAACGGTCGTCGTTCAGGTTGTAAAGTTCCCAGGGGTGCTTGTTGCCCTGGCGGACGATCTTCCAGCCGTCTTTCGAGATGAACGCGCGTTCGTTGAAGTGTTCGAAGCCCAGGTAGTCGTGTCCCTCGCGCTGGCCCTTGCGCAGCACCGGCACGAGGCTTTTGCCTTCCAGCGGAATGATCTCGTTGCCGTCGTAGGTGGCGGGGTAGTCGGCGCCCGAAAGGTCGAGGCAGGTGGCCATGATGTCCATGACGTGGCCCATCTGGTCGGTGACCTTGCCCCGCAGGCTCTTCTTGAGTCCTTTGGGCCAGTGGGCGATCACGGGTGTGCAGATGCCCCCGCTGAACGACTTGGCTTTCCAGAAGCGGAACGGCGTGTTGGCCACGTTCGCCCACTTGGCGCCGAGCGACGCGTAGGAGGTCTCGGGACCGGGCATCACCTCTTTTTTCTTCGGATAGACGATGGGGCGTCCGTCACGCGTCATGTCGGGACGGTCGTTCTCTCCGGGCGAGTAGTTCTGGCACTGCTCGCTGCTGCACCCGTTGTCCGAGAGGAAGAGAATCAGCGTGTTGTCCAGCTGTCCGTTCTTTTCCAGGGCCTCCAGCACCCGGCCGATGCCCTGGTCCATGCGGTCGACCATTGCGGCGTGTACGGCCATTGCACGTGCGTCCCACTCGGCGGTGGGGTTGTTCTCCCACTTGTCGCTGAACTGGCGCTGCGAGAGGAAATCCTCCTGTCCGGGGAAGATGCCCAGCTGCTTGATTCGCTCGTAACGCTGGTTGCGGATGGCCTCCCAGCCGACCTTATAGGTATCCTTGTACTTTTCGATGTCCTCGGGCAGGGCGTGCAGGGGCCAGTGGGGCGCCGTGTAGGAGAGGTAGAGGAAGAAGGGCTTGTCGTCCTTGGCGTATTCGTTCACGTAGCTGACGGCTCTCTGCGAGAGGTCGTCCGTCACGTAATACCCTTCGGGGACTTCGCGCACCGGTTCCTCGCCGTCCACGAGACTGAACGGGTCGAAGTAGTTCACCACGCCGTAAATCGTGCCGTAGAACTTCTCGAAGCCGCGGTGGGTGGGGTAGTTGATCTTGTCGGCGAACTCCTCGTGGTAAACGTGGTGGGCGAGCCATTCGCGCTGGTCGGGGCGCAGGGGCGTCTCGGCGATGTGCCATTTGCCGACCATGCCCGTGTGGTAACCCGCGCCGCGGAGCACTTCGGCGATGGTCACGGCGTTCTTCGACAGCGTGCCGCGGTATCCGGGCAGGTGGTCGTCGAAGGTCATCCGGCCGATTCCGGCCTGATGCTGGTAAAGTCCCGTGAGCAGCGACGCCCGGGTGGGGCAGCTGCGGCTGGTGTTGTAGAAGTTGTTGAAGCGCAGACCCTGGGATGCCAGCCGGTCGAGGTTCGGGGTATGGATTTCACCTCCGTAGCACCCGATGTCGGAGAAGCCCAGGTCGTCGGCCAGGATCACGATCACGTTGGGCCGTGCGTCTTTCTTGGGCTTGGCCGCACAATGCTGGCTCTCTGCGGCCGCTGCAGTCAGCAGAGATACGGGAAGAATTAGTTTACTCGGATTCATCGTTCGTTATGTTGAGTTTTTGAGATGCGGTCTTTACTCCGGACGGTTTTTTCAGCGCCTTGCCGACCGGTTCCGGGGAGCCGAGTTCGGGGGTTCCCTCCGCCGAAAATCCGATTTTCTGCATCCGCACGGTGCGCGAATAGGGGCGGTAGGGGTCGCCCACGATGTCCCGGGCCATGTAAATCAGAAAATATTCGGTTCCGTCGGGCGAGGGGATGATGTAGGGATGTCCCGGGGCATATACCCCCGGAGTAGCTGCGGGTGCGGCGAATTTTCCGTCCTTCCATTCGGGATCGCTCATCGAGAAGACGGGTTTGCTCTTCTTTTTCCACGACGCGGCGTTGAGCAGATCGCTGCCTTTGGCCGCCGACAGCTCGCCGATCGCGTAGTAGGGGGTCCACATGGCGCTGGCCGAGTAGTAGATGTAGAGCCGGTCCGTGCGGTCGTTGCCGAAGAAGAACGGGGCTTCGTTGACGTAGACCGGGTAAGCGGTCTTGTAGCCGTTGGGGTTTACCCACTGCCGTTCCCATTCGTGCTCGGGGACGGAGATGCGGACGCGCGGGGTGCACTGCGTCCAGGGGTTCTCCAGTTTGGCGATGTAGATGCCCTGCGTCTCGGCGTAGACCCTGCGGGACTCCCATCCCGACCAGATCATGTAGAGTTCCCCGTCGTATTCGAAGACGTGGGCGTGGATGGCCCAGTTGTCGTCCGGGTCGGTTTTGATCCGTCCGCGCATCGTGAAGGTTCCTTTGCGGGGGTCCTTTTCCGGATTTTCGAGCACGTATATCTGATGGTTGTCCGTGTTGCCGTCGTCGGCGCTCAAATAAACATACCATTTTCCCCGGATGTTCACGATCTGTGGATGCCAGATGTGCAGCAGCCCGTACTGCTCCTTGGCCTGGCAGGCCGTGCAGGGTTCGGTCCGCTCCAACTGCGTGGGGTCCGCGTTGACGAACAGGTTCAGCCGCCCGGCGTCGTTGGTAATGTAATAGTAGAGTCCTTCGTGGAAGTAGACCGACGTGTTTTCGTATTTGAGGATGACGGGGTTTTCGAAGACGTCGTCCCGGATCGTCTCCTTTCCCGCGCACGAGACGCACAGGATGAGCGGCAGGGCGGCCAGCAGGTCCGCAATCCGGCGCAGCGACATAGCGTTTACGGGAATTTTCATGGTTGGGTCGGTTTTAAGGTCTTGATTTACGAATACAAATTTCGGAATTTAAAATTTTTTACCTGCCATATTTTGATCAGAAAAAAGCAAGATTTAGTCAAAATCGCCCGGAGGGGGTCCGGTTGGCGGAAATGTATCGCCGATTGGTCAAATATTGATGTCGCGGAACGGCTAATATATTTATATTTGTATGCAAATCAAAATCGTGTATTATTTTATGGTATTCCTCAAACGCCCGGCTTTCGCGCTGCTGTTCTGCGCCGTTCTTGCCTCCGGCTCCGCGACGGCTCAACGGCGCGGCGAATACGCTCTGCGTGCCGCGGCGACGCTCGACTCGCTCTATGCCTGCTATTCCGTTCCCGGGACCAAACTTCTCCGGGAGAATTATCCCGACGACGCTTCCTACAAAGCCACCTATCTCGCCGGGGAATCCGCGGGAAATCCGTTTTCCTACCTGTGGCCCTTTTCCGGGACGTTGTCGGCTGTCGTCGCGCTGGTCGAGACCGTGGGCTGGGAGGCGTACGGACCTCTGCTCGACACGGTGGTGCTGCCCGGACTGCGGGAATATGCCGACGACCGCCGCCGGCCTTTCGCCTATGCCTCCTATATCGCTTCGGCTCCGGTTTCGGACCGATTCTACGACGACAACATCTGGCTCGGCATCGACTTCACCGACCTCTACGCCGCTACCCGGCAGCAGCGTTTCCTCTTCACCGATTTCTATCTCGGCACCAAAGATCCCGCACATCTTGACAAAGCCCGCATGATATGGGAATTCATAGAGAGCGGAACCGACGACAAACTCGGCGGAGGCATCTACTGGTGCGAGCAGAAAAAAGAGTCGAAAAACACCTGTTCCAATGCGCCGGGGGCTGTCTTTGCGCTGAAACTCTATCTGGCGACGGGCCGCGAGCACTACCTCGAACAGGGCCGCGCGCTTTACGAGTGGACGCGCCGGAAGCTCCTCGACTCCTCCGACAACCTCTATTTCGACCACATTTCGCTGAAAGGGCCGCTCAATAAGACCAAGTATTCGTACAACAGCGGCCAGATGATCCAGGCGGGTGCACTGCTCTACCGGATCACCGGCCGGAAACGCTACCTCTCCGAGGCGCAGGCGACCGCCGCGGCCTGCCTGACCCATTTCTTCCGGCCGGTCCGCAAACCCGGCGGCGGGTCCGTGCGGATACTGCGGCGCGACAAAATCTGGTTCGACGCCGTGATGCTGCGCGGATTCATCGAACTGTACCGCGAGGACGGCCGGGATGTCGGTCTGAATGCCTTCCGCGAAACGCTCGACCATGCGTGGTCCCATGCCCGCGACACCCGGGGGCTTCTGGCCGACTGGAGCGGCCGCGGCCGTGAGGGCCGCAAGTGGCTGCTTTCGCAGGCCGCGCTGGCCGAGATGCTGGCACGCATGGCGTCCGTCGCCGAATAAACCGACTTACCGAACTTTAAAATCATATTGAAAAGATGAAGAAAAACACAAAAGTCCGAATTTTTGCCTTTGCAGCTCTGCTGGGCTTGGGTGCACCCGCCGTCGCCTCTGCCGAACTGCTGATTGCCGCCGACGCCACCCGGGTTTCGGGCGTCGTTTCCGCCGACTACTCGAAGACGAACCGTCCCGCGTCTTCGGATCGGTTGTTCACCTCTGCCGCCGTCGAATCGGAGATCGCGCGCGTTAAGGGCGTCCTCACGAACCGCAAACTTGCGTGGATGTTCGAGAACTGCTTTCCCAATACGCTTGACACCACGGTCCGCTACCGCAAGGACGATAGCGGCCGTGACGACACGGTGGTCTATACGGGAGACATCCACGCGATGTGGCTCCGTGATTCGGGGGCGCAGGTGTGGCCCTACATCCAGCTTGCCAACAAGGACGAACACCTTCGGGGGATGCTTGCGGGCGTTATCCGGCGCCAGATGAAATGCATCGAGCTGGACCCGTATGCGAATGCCTTCCTGGACCCTTACGACCCGAACCCGGACCACCAGTGGATGAAGGACAAGACGAAGATGCGCCCGGAGCTTCATGAGCGCAAGTGGGAGATCGACTCGCTGTGCTACCCGCTGCGCTTGGCTTACGAGTACTGGAAGGTCACGGGCGACACTTCGGTCTTCGACGAGCACTGGCTGTCGGCGATGAAGAACATCCTTCGCACGTTCCGGGAACAGCAGCGCAAGGAGGGAGTAGGTCCGTATACGTTCCAGCGTAACACGACCCGTCAGCTGGATACGGTGTGCAACGACGGCAAGGGCAACCCGGTGAATCCTGTGGGCCTGATCGCCTCTGTTTTCCGTCCCTCGGACGACGCCACGACGTTCCTGTTCCTGGTTCCTTCGAACTTCATGGCCGTCACGTCGCTGCGCAAGGCTTCCGAAATCCTGACGAAGGTGAACAGGGAGAAGAAACTGGCCGCTGAATGTACGGCTCTTGCCGACGAGGTGGAGACGGCCCTTCAGAAATACGCCACGTACGACCACCCGGACTTCGGCCGG
>ERZ831634.3733-NODE-3733-length-11012-cov-3.622251_pt1 | contig 11012 bp, 6 predicted proteins | sample MGYA00519953_ERZ831634 | MGnify/ENA primary metagenome ERZ831634 (study PRJEB31850, sample SAMEA3708718) | human gut metagenome | biome: human gut; feature: human-associated habitat; material: faeces | place: China | collected 2014 ...
AGAGGACAGGGATATTATACAGGTACAGTATTTGAAGTTGAAAGTATTGACTTTAAGGGGGCTGTTGCCGGAGGCGGACGTTATGATAACCTTATTGGCAAGTTCTTAAACCAGTCAATTCCGGCAGTTGGTTTTTCAATAGGTTTTGAAAGAATATTCTCAATTCTTATGGAAAATGGTGTTGATATACAACATAGGACTAAAAAGATTGCTGTTATGTATGATGAAGGAAGTCTTGTAGAGGCTGTTAAGGCTGCTGACAAATTAAGAAGTGAAGGTAATATTGCATCTATATATGTCAGACCTAAGAAGATGGGTAAGTTCTTAAATAAGCTTGAAGAGAGAAATTATGACGGTTTTATTGTAGCAGGACAGGGCGATGAAGTAAGTTTATTTGAAAAATAAATCAGATTATTTGTAATTTATTATTATGATACCAGGGTTAAAAGGCCTAAAACCACATGAGCCTCTAATGGGTGAGGGGATAACCTTTTGTCCACAACATCTTATATATAAAAGTATCTGACAATTATATATTAAGCTATAAATGAGTAAATTTGAAATATTGCACAAATTTGTCCGTATCACAAAGACATTTATAATATTAAATACGGATAACAGAAAGGGATAGTCATGGAATACTGGGATATTTATGATGCTGATAAAAATGTGACAGGTCGTACCATGAAACGTAACGACTGGATATTAAAGGATGGAGAGTACCATCTTACAGTTCTTGGTGTAATAAGAAGAACTGATGGAAGATTCCTTATTACAAAGCGTGTAATGACAAAGGCATGGGCTCCCGGCTGGTGGGAAGTATCAGGCGGTGCTGCGCAGGCAGGTGAATCATCAAAGGAAGCTGTAATAAGGGAAGTAAAAGAAGAAACAGGTCTTGATGTATCTTGTGCAGGCGGTGGATATATATTTACATACAAAAGAGAAAATCCCGGAGAGGGAGATAACTACTTTGTAGATGTATACAGATTTGACATGGATTTTGAGGAAGCAGATCTTAAGCTTCAGACAGAAGAGACAGATGGCTACAGACTGGCAACTAAGGAAGAGATAGAAAAGATTGCTGCTGATGGAATATTTTTACATTATGACAGCATAAAAAGGGTTTTTGAATAAATTTATTGACACCCAGTCATAATCAATATATTTTTGAAATTACATTCAAAATATATTGATTATGGCTGGGGTTATTTAATATATTGCATGGCTGCATGAAAAGACAGATTTTATCGTACAGTACATTTATCAAGAGCTTCACCAATTGCCTTAAGAATCATGGTGGAGGTATATTTGTTATCTGCTTTATATGAAATATTCTGAATTGTACCATTTTTTATAACTTCATCCGCAATATCATTAAATACATTTTCAATCAAAGGATACATTGTAGTAACTGAATCTGACAGATTGACCATCTCAATGCTGTTAATGTTATTTTTATCAACTGTAACCTGCACATCTACAGCATTACCATTAAGAGATAAAGATGAGGTATAGACACCGGGGTTATATGTAATTACATCATTTGCAGCCTGTATTTTATCATTGGAAGAAATGTTGTCAGAAGAGTTGTTTGTAATACTATTATTTTTGGCTGTATCTGATGTTTTACTGCCATTTATATTATCTGAACTGGTTTTGACATTAGAATTATATATATTTCCTGAGGCTGTGCCGGTGCTGTTATTGATATTAAGCAGAAGAACAATAATAAGAATAATAACAGCAAGTGCAGCAATGCCGCAGATTATCAGGCGTTTCATTGGAATTACGACAATTTTAGTAGAAGAATTCATGTGCACACTTCCTTATATTAAAATATTTATATCTGAGCTGTTATAATTTTATGATGAAATTTTCATATATATGATATAAAAATGCCAGCATAGCTGATAAGCGGCTTTTAAATTTTAAAGTTTAGACCTAAGTATAGCTTTAACCGGATAATATATTACAAAAAGACCGGAAAAACTCAATATATACAATATAAAGAAAAGTTGCCGGATAATATACATGAATGGTAAAATAATAAAAATTGCATAAATATAATATAGCGGAATGGAGAGTAGTATGTCACTTCAATTGGTTATTGGTAGTTCGGGGTATGGAAAGTCAACGTATATATATGATGATGTAATTAAAAAGTCAATAAAATATCCTGACCGTAATTATATCGTTGTTGTACCTGAACAATATACGATGGAGACACAGAAAAAATTAGTTATGTCACATCCTGATAAAGGAATATTAAATATTGATGTTGTCAGTTTTGAAAGACTTGCCTATAAGGTATTTGAGGAAGTTGGAGAAGAAAACGGTGCAATTATAGATGATACAGGCAAGAATCTTATAATACGACATGTACTTGAAGAATGTAAGGGCAGCTTATCATTTTTTGGAAACAGCATTAATAAGATGGGATTTGTATCAGAGCTTAAGTCAGTTGTATCAGAGCTTTTACAGTATGATATCAAACCGGACGGACTTAAACTTATAAGAGAGTCTGAAAGTATCAGGGGAAACAGGCAGCTCTATGCAAAGTTACAGGATATAAGTCTTGTATATGACAGATTTAAAGAATATTTAAGTAATAATTACATTACATCAGAAGAGATACTTGACGTATTGTGTACAGTTATAGATAAATCACAGCTGATAAAAGACAGCGAGATAATATTTGACGGTTTTACAGGTTTTACACCTATACAGTATAAGCTTATGAGACTGTTCCTTATTAAGTGCAGCCGTGTATGTGTATCTGTCACTGCCGATACAAGAGAAAATATCAATGTTTATGACGGTATGCAGAATCTGTTTTTTATGAGTAAGGATATGGTTTTACGGCTTCACAGGATATGTGATGAAGAGCATATAGAAGTGGAGAGGGATATTATTCTTGATAATGTGTCTGTTTCAAGATTTTCACAGTCACAGGAATTAGGTTTTCTTGAAAAGAATCTGTTCCGTTATAATTATAAAAGATATGAAGATGATGTGAAAAATATTAAGCTGTTTGCGGCTTCTACACCAAAAGAAGAACTTCAATATGCAATATCACAGATAATTGTGCTTACCAGAAAGCAGGGTTACAGATATAAGGATATTGCAATTGTAAGTGGAGATATGGCTGCATTTGGAACGATGGCTGGAAATATGCTTGCACAAAATGATATACCATTTTTCGTAGACCAGAAAAAGTCTGTTACAGATAATCCATTTGTCGAGCTGATACGAAGTGCTATTGAGATAGTTGAAAAGGGATTTTCGTATGACAGTATAATAAGGTATCTGCGGACGGGAATGACTGATATTGACAGAAATGGTATTGACATGCTTGATAATTACTGTCTTGCAATGGGAATAAGAGGCAGAAAGGCATGGTTTAATGAATGGAAGAAAAAGAGCAGAAGAAAGAATGATATATATAATTATGAACAGCTTGAAAATTACAGAATTATAATTACAGAGCCGCTTATTAAGCTTGATATTGCATTAAGGGAAAAGACTGCAACCGTTAAAGATTATGTAAGGGCGTTATATGAATTTATAGTTGAACTTGACTGTCAGGAAAAAATATATAATTTATCAAAGGAACCTGATGCAGGAAATGAATATGGCCAGCTATACAAAAAGGTAATGATATTATTTGATAAAATGGTTGGGCTTTTAGGGGATGAACATGTATCAGTCAAAGAATTTGCAGATATAATAGATGCGGGGTTTGATGAAATTAAAGTGGGACTTATTCCGCCAAGTGCTGATTGTATAGTCGTCGGTGATATTGAAAGAACAAGACTTGATAATATAAAGGTATTATTCTTTGTGGGAATGAATGATGGAATTGTACCTAAAAGAAATGATAATAAAGGAATTTTATCAGAGACAGACAGGGATATTCTGGAAAATAATAATGTTACATTGTCACCATCCGCAAGAGAAAAAGCATTTGTACAGAAGTTCTATCTGTATCTTATTATGACAAAGGCAAATGAACGGCTTATTATAACATTTGCCCAAAAGGATAATCAGGGTAAATCGCTGCTTCCGTCATATATATTAAGAAATCTGAAGTTAATGTATCCGAAGCTTAAAACAGACGAATGGGATGAAGATACTGAGGAGAAAAAATATATCAGGATACCAAAGGCTCAGATAGAATGGTCAGAAGAAAATTATATAAAGACGTTGGGTGAAAATATTGTAAATGAGATGTATGGTGATAATATTTCAGGAAGTGTATCAGCATTTGAACGTTTTGCAGCATGTCAGTTTGCATATTACCTGCAATATGGATTAAGACTGGAGGAGAGAGAAGAATACAGCTTTAAGGTAAGTGATTTTGGAACGGTGCTTCATGCTGTAATAGAAGATGTATCAAAGGAGCTTAAAAAGAATAAGAAGTCATTTTCACTTATAAGTGATGATGAGAGATATCATATGGTGGAGGAGAGCATGGGGCGTATTACGCAGGAATATGGTAATACGATATTAAAAGATTCCAGCAGAAATGAATATCTTATAGACAGGATGACAAAGCTTGCTGACAGGACTATATGGGCAATTGGAAAACAGCTTGAATGTGGCATTTTTAAGCCAGATGCATATGAGATGAAGTTTTTGCTTGACGGGGAAGTTGTGGAAAGCAAAAAAACGCTGTCAATGAAAGGAAAGATAGACAGAATTGATATATGTGAGGACGATAATAATATATATGTAAGAATAGTAGATTACAAATCCGGTAAATCAGATTTTGACCTTTTAAGAACGTATTACGGATTAAAATTACAGCTTATTATGTATATGAAAGCAGCTAAACATATAGAGCAGTTAAGAAACAATGGCAAAAATATTATTCCTGCCGGAGTGTTATATTTTAATATGGATAATCCTATTATAGATATGACGGCAGATGGTGGTGATTTTTCTGCACTTGATGAAGATGAACAAAAAGAACAGATTGATATAAAGGTACAGGAAGCACTAAGAATGAAAGGCATAGTTAATGATAATGTCGATATTATTAGAAAAATGGACGACACAACCGGTAAATCACTTAATATTCCTATAGCTTTTAAGAAAGATGGACAGACACTTGATTTATCCAAAAGCAGTATTATGAATACAACACAATTTGATATGCTTGAAAGTTTTGTATCTGAAAAAACAATAGATATGACAAGACAGATATTTGATGGACAGATTAATATTAATCCATATAAACAGGGAACGAAGAATGCATGTGAATATTGTGAATTTAGTGCGGTATGCGGCTTTAGTACAGACCTTGATAACAGTTCTTATAATTTCCTTAGAAAATTCAAGGATGAAGAATTATGGAATAAGATAAAAGCGGAGGTGGAAAAAGATGGCAGACAACTGGACATCAGAACAGAAGAGAGCGATTGAACGTGATGGAACGAATATTCTGGTAGCAGCTGCCGCAGGTTCAGGAAAGACAGCAGTTTTGGTACAAAGAATCATAAGGAAGATTACAGATAAGGATAATCCGATAGACGTTGACAGAATGGTTGTTGTTACATTTACAAAGGCGGCAGCAGCCGAGATGAAACAGAGAATAAGACAGGCACTGGAGGATTGTCTTGAAAGTGAACCTGATAATACAGATATACAAAGGCAGCTTACACTTATAAATAATGCACAGATTACAACAATTGACAGCTTCTGTCTTAATATAATCAGAAATTATTTTACAGACATTGACCTGGATCCGGGATTTAGAACGGCAGATGATGGTGAGATTGACCTTTTATGCCACGATGTCATGGAAGAGCTGTTAGAGGATTATTATTCTGAAGCGGATGAGAATTTTCTTGACTTTGTTGAGGGATATGGAACCGGACGTGATGATGGGAAAATAGAGGATATAATTCTTAAATTGTATAAGTTTTCAAGAAGTTATCCATGGCAGGATGAGTGGTTTGATTCAGTTCTTGATATATACAATATCAATTCAGATAAAGATTTTGAGGATAATACGGTAATACAGTATCTTAAGGAATATGTTTTAAAAAGATTATCTGATTATGATAAAAAATATACCATTTATGAAAATATATGCAGTGGACCTCGTGGACCTATGGCTTATGCGCCTGCTATAATTTCAGACCACAGTGCGATAAGGATGATGTTAAAGGCGGATACATTTTCAGAGTTATCAAGGCTTGTACGTCTGTCATCATTTGACACTCTTGGAAGAAAAAAAGATGCGGATGTATCAGAAGAGCTTAAGGCATTTGTTAAGGCAGGACGTGATGAATATAAGAAATTCATTAATGATACATTGAAAAAGAAGATATTTGTAAAAGATACAGAAAACCTTATAAGTGATATAGAGGATAATTATGAGGCTGTATCAGTAATGGTGAAGCTTGCAAAAGATTTTTCTGAAAGAATAAGCGCCGAGAAGAAAAAAAGAAATATTATTGATTTTAATGATATGGAGCATATGGCTCTTGACGTTTTGGTTAAGAGAGAAAATGGAGTCAGTGTATATACAGAAGCATCAGATATTTTAAGTGAGTACTATTCTGAGATATTAATTGATGAGTATCAGGACAGTAATATGCTTCAGGAAGCAATACTTACGGCAGTATCAAGAGGAAAATATGATGCAGTACATAATAATATGTATATGGTTGGAGATGTAAAGCAGAGTATATATAGATTCAGAATGGCAAGACCGCAGCTTTTTATGGGAAAGTATAATTCTTATACTGATTTTAAAGAAATAATAAATGGTGTAGCTGATACAAAAAGTATAGAAAATGATATTAAAGATACTAAAGCGGAATATTGCGAGAGAATAGAATTGCAGGCTAATTTCAGAAGCCGTAAAAATGTTCTGGACTGCACCAATGATGTATTCAGACGTGTAATGAATAAGGATTATACAGGTGTAAGCTATGATGATAATTCCATGCTTAACGCAGGTCTTGATTATTCAGAAAATGATAAGAATATTAATAAGGACAGCTTTATAACTTTTGGTGAAGATAATTCTACAGAGATAATCATAGCAGGAACTGATAATGAAAAGGAACAGGCTTTAGAAAATGGAAAAGCTGTATCCGAATATGATAATGAATATAGTGATATAAAAAGACAGGAGCTTACAGCAAGAGAGCTTGAAGCACAGGCTGTGGCTGAGCGTATCAACGAGCTTATGGCAGGGAAGGATAACAGGTCTTATATGGTATATGATAAAAGAGTCAGTGGCGGATACAGGAAAATCAGATACAGTGATATAGTAATTCTGTTAAGGACTGTTACAGGCTGGGCAGATACGTTTGTAAATGAATTGATGAATAATGGGATACCGGCATATTCAGACGCCTCCTCCGGATATTTTAATGTAAGGGAAATTAAGCTGTTAATTAATTTTATGGCTGTAATAGATAATCCTTTGCAGGACATACCTGTGGCAGCGGTTATGCTTTCTTATTTTGGAAGATTTGATACACAGGAGCTGTCTGCTGTCAGAATGACAGATAAGAAGAGATGTATCTATACTGTTATGTATGATATATATGAATATATCATGGGACAAGATAAAAAAGATAATGATATGAAGGATAATGCAGCCTGTATAAGTTATGGTAAATCAGATGAATCTGAATTGAACAAATCGGACATGAATGACAGGCTTAAAGATTTACCTGTTGAAAAGATATGCAGCTTTGTTGAAAAGGTTGAGATGTATAGGAAGAAGTCTGAACTTATGTCAATCTACAGTCTTTTATGGGAAATAATGTATAATACCGGATACTATGATTATGTAGGTACAATGCCGGCCGGTAAGGCTAGGCAGGCTAATCTTGATTTACTGCTTTCTAAGGCAGCTGCATTTGAAAGTACAAGCTATAACGGGCTGTTTAACTTTTTAAGATATATTGAGCGTATGAAAAAGTTCAATATAGATATGGGTGAGGCCTCCATACTTGGTGAGAACGAAGACTTAGTAAGGATTATGAGTATCCATAAGAGTAAAGGATTGGAATTTCCGGTAGTATTTGTGGCAGGAATGAACAAGAAGATTAATATGATGGATATATCAGATGAGGTTATAGTTGATCAGGACTTTGGAATAGGAACTAATGTTGTTAATCTTAATAAAAGAATAAAGAATCCTACATGTATCAAAGCTGCTGTAAGTCTTAAGCTTATGCAGGAGAGTATAAGCGAGGAATTAAGAGTATTATATGTTGCCATGACAAGAGCAAGGGAAAAGCTTATAATGACAGGATATATTCCGGACACATCAAAGAAAAGAATGGTGGCAAAATGGAAAGAAAAAGCTGTTGAGCTTAGAAAGTCAGGACGGTATTCATATTCAGATGTATCAGGAATAACCAATTATTATGACTGTGTAATGCCGGTTGCATATATGGATTATATGGAAAATCAGGAAAATAACAGTAACGTCTTTAATGCAGGAGCATTTGAAATATATGAAAAAGATGTATTGAACAAATCGGACATGGATGTTGATATGGATAAAGAGCAGGAGAAAATAAATACTGCTTCTAAAAAAATATCTGACGATATATCAATTGAGGAATTACCACCATATCCATACAGTGGCGAAACCTCCGATAAGGTTAAGGTTACTGTATCGGAATTAAAGCAGATGCATATGGATGCAGATTATGATAGTGAAAGCATGATAGCAGATGGATTAAAGGAAGTGCTGGCAGGAGAATTATCAGATGAGGAGCGCAAAGATATAATTCCTGAATTTATATCAGGTGAAAAGACAGTTCTTACAGGAAATGAAAGGGGTACGGCATACCATAAAGTAATGGCATGTCTTAATTATGATAAAACACAGACAGCAGAGTCAATAAGTAACGATATTAAGGATATGCTGGCGTGTGGAAAGCTTACAAAGGCACAGTATGATACGATAAATGTAAATGATATATACGCATTTACAGAATCAGAACTCGGTACGATAGCAAAGGAGGCATATGGTACAGGAAGATTAAAACGTGAACAGCCATTTGTATTCATAGATAAGGAAAGCGCAGATAATCTTCTTATTCAGGGCGTAATTGATATGTATATAAAGGAAGCTGATGGAATAACAATAGTAGATTACAAGACTGACAGGGTAAGGAAAAACAAAGCAGGCGAAGAAGAACTTAAAAAAAGATATGGCATCCAGCTTGATTACTATGCAAAAGCGGTAAGTCAGATAACAGGTATAAATGTAAAGCGTAAGGTCATATACTCATTTACGCTTAAAAAGATTATTGATGTTACTGTTTAGTGTAAATTATATTTTTGCAATACGGACATATTTGTGCGATATTTTAAATTTGCCCATTTTTAGCTGTCATAAATATTTTAAATTTACTTATTTTTAGTTTGAAATATATATTAATATAGGTTATAATAAACGATATATGATTAGAAATAAGTAAGTCTGATGGAGGAATAATAATGACAAGAACATATAGTGTTAAGTTTAAGAATAAGTCTAAGTTATTAAAGAGTGAAGAGGCAATTGAGGATGTTAAGAATACAATACTTAAGGATACAATTGCAAAGTCAGTAGATATAACAGATGATGGACAGATTATAACAGTTGAAGTTGACAATGAACAGGATTTTCAGGCTGTTATGAATATTGTAGTTAATGTATTCAGAAAGATTGATGATAAGTCAGAAGTATCATATAAGTTTGCACTTAATATGAATTAGTAATTGATTATGAATAACTATACCGGATAAATGCCATTTATGGCACTACATCATGCGAAAGCTGCGACGCAGCCAGCTACGCCTGCGTTTTTGATGATGTAATTATCTTATGATATTTCCGGATAGTAATAATATGCAGGCGGCAGGCAGTAGTGTAATTCACAACGGCCTGTCGCCTGTTAATCTGTAAAATGCAAAATAATATAAGCAGGAGGATAAAATATTGGCTGATATAAAAAAAGAGATAGAAAAGAGAAGGACATTTGCAATTATATCGCATCCTGATGCAGGTAAGACAACTCTTACTGAAAAGTTCCTTCTTTATGGTGGAGCTATTAACCTTGCAGGTTCAGTAAAGGGTAAAAAGACAGCAAAACATGCGGTATCTGACTGGATGGAGATTGAAAAGGAGAGAGGTATCTCTGTAACTTCATCAGTACTTCAGTTTATGGAGGATATTGTATTAATATCCTTGATACACCGGGACATCAGGATTTCTCAGAGGATACTTACAGAACATTGATGGCAGCTGATTCAGCAGTTATGGTAATTGATGCTTCAAAGGGGGTTGAAAAACAGACAATTAAGCTTTTTAAGGTATGTGTAATGAGACATATTCCTATATTTACATTTATTAATAAGATGGATAGAGAAGCCAATGATCCATTTGAATTATTAGATGAGATTGAAAATGTATTAGGAATAAGTACATGCCCTGTCAACTGGCCGATAGGTTCAGGTAAGGAATTTAAGGGTGTATATGACAGAAATGAAAAAGAAGTGTCATTATTTAAGGCTGCAATGAATGGTCAGAAGGAAGTTGACACAAAAAATATCGCTGTTAATGATACAGCTCTTGCAGATGAGATTGGACAGGATTTCTTTGAAAAATTAAATGAAGATATTGAATTGTTAGATGGAGCGAGTGCGGAGTTTGACCTTGAAAAGGTTCAGGCTGGCGACCTTACACCTGTCTTTTTCGGTTCAGCTCTTACTAATTTTGGTGTTGAAACATTTCTTAAACATTTCCTTAAGATGACAACATCACCACTTCCGCGTAATTCGTCAGTTGGCATGATAGATCCGTTTAAGGAAGATTTTTCAGCATTTGTATTTAAGATCCAGGCTAACATGAATAAGGCTCACAGAGACAGAATTGCATTTATGAGAATATGTTCAGGAAAGTTTGAGGCAGGAATGGAAGCCTATCATGTGCAGGGTGGTAAAAAGATTAAGCTTTCACAGCCACAGCAGATGATGGCACAGGAAAG
>ERZ831634.3735-NODE-3735-length-11005-cov-2.794886_pt1 | contig 11005 bp, 9 predicted proteins | sample MGYA00519953_ERZ831634 | MGnify/ENA primary metagenome ERZ831634 (study PRJEB31850, sample SAMEA3708718) | human gut metagenome | biome: human gut; feature: human-associated habitat; material: faeces | place: China | collected 2014 ...
TTCTTGATGTACTTGACGAACAGCGGCAGCCCCTCGTCCGGGTCGGTGAACGGATCGGTCTCGATAGGTTCATCCTCCTCCTCGGTGATGGCCAGGCGGTTCATGGCGTCGCGGACGGTCTTCTTGAACTCCCACAGTTTGGGGTCCATATTGTCTTCCTTGACCTCAGCGGCGTAGCACAGCCACGAAAGCGACGGCAGCAGGCCATCGCGCTGGGCCGTAACGGCAGCCACGGCATTCTCCGACCCGTGGGTCTTCACATAGGCTACATACTCCTGGACGATGTCCATGGCGGTCTTGCCGTGGAAAATGGAATCCAGTACCGTACCGCGACGCTCGTCGCCGGAGTCCGTAGTAAACGGCAGCCAGTAGCATTTCCGGGGTACGTAGAAATTGTCGTGGTCAGGATGGGCGGGGAAGATACGAATCTTCATAAGTTTGCCATCCTCAAGCGACAGGAACTCGGCGTTGCCGTTGTTCAGCATCGAGTTGTCTTCGTCGATGCGAGCCTTGAGTTTTTTAATCGGCGTCGCCTTAAGACGACTGCGCAAATCATTTGCCATAATACTTTGATTTTGTTAAGGTGTTAATATAAACGTTGTTAACTGTCGTCTTCGTCGGGAATCAGTTTACGGCGTTTGCGTACTTTCATAACCGAATTCGCCTTACTCTGGAGGAGATGTTCCTCGATATCGCCTGCTGGTATCGACAGCGATAGTTTATCCAGTTTCGACGACTTATCCTTGGCGGAAAACAGAAGCGAAGCGACATAATCACGCGTCTTTTGGGCCTCAAACAGTTTGAGTTTATTGGCCTTATAAACCGGGCTCTGATAGACGGCCGTGTTTACCTCATCGACGGTTGCCGGTTTCTTACGGTCCTCTTCATCGTTGAGGGCGGTGCGTATCTCCTCGCGAACCTTGGCTTCCATAATCTCGCAGTTGAGTTTCGTTTCAGCCAGCGCCCGCTCGGCATCGGCCAGCAACAGGCCGAGACGGTTTACGACAACCGGGAAAGTGATAATCTCACCAACCAGATTTTCGTAGTGGATGGTCATCAATTCGTCAACGTCTATTTCGCCCTCGAACTCCTGAAATTCGATTTCGTAAACGTTCTTTCCAATCAGCAGTTTCCGTTTCATTCTTTAGGTTCATGTTGGTTTACGTCGCCCAAACGTACACGACGCGTAATTTCGATAATGAGATAATGAACGGCTTTTTCCAAGTCGCGAATCAGACGGCTCTTGTTGTGCCCCACGGTGATGTATCGCTGGAGATAGCGCGTTACCTGGTAGATGTTGATGGCCGCACCGTGGTCCATGCCATATAACATCTTTTTGGTGTCGATAACCTTTTCACCATCGGCGTACTTATCAGAGTAGGTTCCGGCAATGTGGTTGATAGTCATTGCCAGGGCCTGCGCGGCTTCAGGTTCAGATTGGCAGATACGCTCGATGTCATAAGACACCTGCGAAATTAATGAATATTGAGTTTTCTTGTCCATGTTAAATTATATCGTTTTGTAAGTCATTAATGGCTCCTACCCATACGTACATCAGGCGTTCTTGCTCACAAATATCCGCCGATACACACGTATTTCGTAACGTTGAAACCGCCTTATGATAGCTTTCCTCACAGTACGGCAACAGATTCAAGGGCCACGAACGGTTCCCCATCGCCAGTTCGCGCTTCAGGAAATACATCGACGCCATCCAATCAGCCACCTTTACAATCGCGTGAGCAACGTCGTAATATGGCGCATCCTTGGAAAGCGTTTTGGAGACTACCGAATCGTCGCCAAATTCGGCCGCTACCTGGTGGGTGACAAACTCGCCCAAAACGTTACGCAGTTCCAACCCGTTATAAGCGTTATATTTAAGTTCGTGAGTGATATCGCGACGCAGAATAGCCTCGTCGAAGTCATGCATCAGCGCCATCTTCAGCGTCTGATACTTGAACGTAGCCACCGTATTATTATCGTCCCCTCCGGGCCAAAGATAGTCCAGCAGGCACATCGTGAAGACCGATACCTTGTACGAATGTTGCGAAACGCTTTCCTGCTGGTGGCGGTCATATTCCAACCATTGCTTGATGTTATCCAACCGTGCAAGATGATCGCGGTTGAAGAGTTTGATTAAATCATCCTTTTGCATAACCGATTTGTTTTACTATTGTAATATCTCTAACCTTGTAGATTGTGAAGACTGTACGGTCTTCTTTCCAGCAAAATAATTCACACGCCCTGAAACAGCCACAATACGGTTCAACAGCGTAGCTTCGTTTTCCGGCTGATGAAGCCAAAAGTCAGGCCACAACGTAATCTGGATGATGAGGTCGTTGACCTCCACTTGCAGTACACCGTAAGAATCGCCGCCCTTGGTTTGGCGTTCGAATACGTTATTCACACGACCAACGATACAAACCTCGTCACCCTCGTGTTTACGCTCAAACTCGGCGGCGGTAACGTACAGCCGAACCATCCGTTTACCGAGTCCGTATTCGTTCATCATACGTTCGTAGTCCACCTCGCCGTACCCGGTTAATTCACGCTGTTTGAAGACCCACCAGGCGTTAGTATGGACATCAGGCGAAGTGAATTCATCGGGAAGCGGTTCGCTGCGACGTTCGAGATATTGCTTAACGATATCCAGACGCTGACGAGGATTGCGTATGTCTTCTACCAGATCGAACACTCCAGCCATAATAAGACGCAACACCACAGTACGGTTTATGCCTTTAGGGGCAGAAGTTATGAAGTCCTCAAACGAGAACACTTCGCCGTGTTCATCTTTCATGGCTTTCAATAGCGTCAACGCCCGCTCGCCTACTCCCTTGACCTTACCCAGCGAAAAGAAGATACGGTTCGTCTTGGGGTCGCATGTAAAGGTTTCACCCGAGAAATTGATATCCGGTGGACGGACCTCAATTTCGGCCCCGGTTTTCTTCATCTCCACCAAGCGATACGGGATATCGGACTCCTTCGAGGCGTACTGAAGCGACGTCGTCCAGAACTCCAGCGGGTAGTTAACCTTAAACCACTGTGACCAGTACGACATCATGGTATAGGCCACGGCATGAGAATTACAAGTAACAACCCCGCCCTCAGTTAGGAAAGTATGTGAAATTTCTCCGCTTACCTCCACGTCATAAACTTCTTCGTTGCCTACAAAAACAATACTGGTAATCGACTCTAAGATAGTCAGCAACCCCTTTTCACCCATTTTGAATCTCGGCAATTCTTTATAGTGAGCCTTTTTGTGACACGAAGAACAAAGCCATTCCAGGTTCTCTAAAGAGTTGTTACTGCGGTCGCCATTAACATGATGAGCTTCCATGCGTTTGGCATATTTGCCACACCTTTCACATGGCAAAGAAGCGTGTGAAGCCCTGAAATTTTCAAAATCAACGCTTGGATGATTTTCTAATTTACGGAATCCACACTCACCCTTTTTAGGATAGTTTTTGACGATTCCTGTACCTATCGAATAATCGTTCTGAGTAGGTTCGTAACCCAAGACCGTGTAAAGCCTTTCACCAACTGACAATCCTGTATCAATGGTCTTGTAACCATCAGCTGTAGGAAACTTGTGATTGGCAGTACATCGTATCCGTTTCCCGCTTTCAGTCGTTATTTCATACACCAGACGAATTCCTTGAAAGCGAATATCAACGATATTATTTTTGACTAAACGACCTTCTGTATTCAACGACCAGCACATTCCATACCCGTTCTTACGGTATTTATCGCTCAGCGACTTGTGAGTAAGCCAAAGGTCTGTATTACGGTTCTTTATTTCATACATTTGGCGTATAGTCGGCGAAAACATACCTTTTGTAACGCCGACTCGCCTTATTCGCTCATCTCCACTTAAACACTTGTTGAAACCATAAGAAGCGAACGCCAGCATCTTCTCCCAAACTTCAGAGGCTTGTTCAATGGCTCGTTTTTCCGCAACTCCTTTTGATTTTATCAAATTGGAATATCCGTTAACGAACTTTTCCTTGAATTGAGCTAAGGCTGTGTGATTCTTTTTCTTAATGTACGTACGACACTCGTCGGATTCGATAGGCGTTAAACCTCCAACAACCATCGCCTTCATGATTTGTTCTTGGTAGGTATAGAGCGAATAGGTATCGCGCGTGATTTCCTCCATGCCGGGGTCAAACTTAGGCTTCCTGGCGCCGTTCTTAATTTCAACGAACGTTTCGTGCGCCTTTACATCCATAGGACCCGGCCGGAACAACGCCGTCATAGCGATAAGGTCGTCCAGGCTTTGAGGTTTAGCCTCGCGGCAGTAGTTCATCAGCCCCATAGCGCCAAACTGGAACACATCCTCGCACCAACCGCGCTGGAAATACCGGAATACCTCCTCGTCGTTGAACGGGATGGTGTTGACGTCGATTTGCTCCCGACGGTTCTTGGCGATAAGTTTGATGATAGACGAGAACTTATCCAGCTGGTTAAGACCCAATATGTCCTCCTTCAAGAAGCCTGATTTGTCGATATACTTGCCTTCCCACTCCGATACAAGCACATCGCCCATTTTCTTCATAGGCATCCAACCAAACAAGTCGATCGGGTTTCCATCCTCATCTTCCTGCGGTACAACAATGACCGCTGAGGGATGAATTGACGACGTTTTACACTGCGTAAGGGCGTATTTCGTCATATGGACCAACTCGGGGTGATCCTGCACAAAACGGAACAATTCACGCGATGTAGCTGCGTAGTTAAACAAGTCACCCCACGTGTACTCGATTTGGTCGTCGATGTCCTTGGTGAGTTTGTTCATTACCGCGAACGGCACGCCCATGACCTTGCCGAAATCCTTCAAACATGTCTTGAGTTTCATGCGGGTGTACGTACCAACAGAGCACACATGATTGACGCCATAGCGTTTGGACATGTATTCCTTCACTGTATCCCGAAATGCAACAGGAAAATCGGCGTCCACGTCCGGCATGCTGTCCTGACGGGCAATTTCGACTTTTTCTATTTTTAGAATCTTCATTTCTTCCTTGGTTTCATTCCATACCAAAAACCGTCGGGGAGCGGACTGTCCTTCGGTATAACAGTATTTATTTCACCATTAGTTATTCTAACTTTGCCTTGCATAGGATTCGTGTATCCTTGTTCGTATTTTACACGAAATTTTTCCCTTAACGCCTGATGTTGTTCCGCCGACCAACGATTATTCCAATTCGGATTGTTCTCACCTGCATAGCGGCCCTTCATTTTGGCAGATAATTGCGCCTTTTGCTCCGGCGTCCAGTAATTACCGTAGTTTGGATTCTTTTCGCCGGCATATCGACCTTTTAAGGTTTGTGAAATTCTTTTCTTGTAATCGGTATTATCCAAAGTCATTTGACGCTTTTGATGAATTCTTTTCATCACTTCCGGATGATCCTTGAATGTCTTTTTAAGCGAACGTGAAACTTTAGCCGCAACCTCTGGTATCAACATGGGCGAACCGCTTCCAAACTTATTCGCCGAACCCGGTAATATGTTGTAGCCAATCTTTTTATTGGCGGAATCGAATTTCTTGATGTAGAGCATCTCCCAGGCGTCTAATTGTAGTTGAGTGTCACATACGCGAAGTGTTTCGCGCTTGAAGTTATTTCGGCCGTAACGCTTAATCGCGTTCGTCAAAGATACGCCGCTACCTAAATAACCATCAAACTCATCCGTATCGCACCAGTGTTGGCCTATGTAAATTCTTCCATTAACGAGGTTTGTCGTTTTGTAAATTATACCTTGCATAAAGTCCGCAATTTATCAATATCAATGTCCAGATCTATATTTGACAAATCGCAGTCTATATCTATTTCCTCGCCATTACGAAGAGGAATTTTAGCGTTTTCGGGCAATCTAAACTTGCCATACCCCTCAATTTCCAAATCCCAAAATTTAGGAACCGTTACGCGATTAGAATTCAGAAACCGTTCGAACATGAGGTTGTATTTCAACGGGTCCACGTCCGTGATGTACAGACAATACGCAATCAACGAACCGCAAACCGAGCCACGGCCTGACCCAGTCATGATACCCTGCTCGCGACACCAGTTCATGATGTCCCAAAGTATCATAAAGTAGTCACACAAACCGTTCGGTACGATGATGGCGCATTCCTTTTCCAACTCCGCCAGATACTGGTCGAGGTTATCAACCTTACCTACCAGCCGCTCTTGTACGCCCGCTTCCAGTTTCTCGAAAAAGGCGTCTTCAACCGTAGTTTTTACAAACTCGTATTTCGGCAAGTGACGTATTCCGGTGGGTATCTTAAAGTCAATACTCTCCGTCAACGTCGTGGAATTAGCCATGCCATCAATTATCTTTTCGTAGAGGGGCGCGGCTACGTCCATCCACTCTTCATACGCCAGAATCGTCTCTTTTGAGTTTTTGAAATACTGGGTTGCGCTTTCGGCATTAACCACACCTGCTACCTTGTTCAGAAGCGACTTCAGCGGAGCCTCTTCGGCGTCGAGGTAATACGAGTCGTTTATAACGAGCGGCGGCGTCTGGCGGTAGAGTTTAATCTTACGACAGCGACATATGTAGGTATCAATACTTTCCAAGTGGTCGCGGAATAGAGTTTCGGACGCATACTCCACCGTATCAATCTGGTAATACACACAATCAAATGCGGCGTGATAGGCCGTCAATAACCGCTTGCAACGCTCGACGTCCCCCTTGAAATAGTTTAATTCACTGTCAGGCGGTATTACACATACCAATCCGCGTCCTAACTTGTAGAGTTCTTCCGCGGGTATAAACCCCTGATAATCGACGTTGATGGCCTTATTAACCAGCAGCAGATTTCGCCATCCCTGGGTATTCATGGCGTAGAGTTTCAGCGAAAATGTTTCCTGAACGTCAGCCGCCGGGTCGTAGTTACAAGCTACCGTAACGGTTTCGCCGATGATAGGTTTCAGCCCCTTACCTAAACAAGCGGTCTGAAAGGCGAGCGTGCCAGCCAACGTATTACGGTCACAAATGCCCAGAGCCGTCATACGGTTGAATTTGGCCTTAGCAACCCACTCTTCGCAGTTGGACGAACCGTTCAAGAACTCGTATTCGCTATGAACACCCAGGTGAACGAACGGAACCAGTTCCTCAGCCGTGCTTGTACCAAGATATTTGAAGTCGCGGAATTCGGGACGGAAAACCACAGTTTTATCCAGCCGCAGGTGGTCCTTCTTTATATTCGAGTAGTAGAACTTGCCGCCGAATTCGAAGAGAATGTATTTCACCATACCATCGTACAGCGCGTCGAATTCAGCAGCCGTTACTACGAACGAGAACCGTTCGTCGATTATCTTTCCGCTATCGTCGGGGTGTAGGTACAAGAAGTCCCCTACACCCTCAATGGCGATTATGTTCAATTCGTCGTCGCGCTTTTCTTCGATAGCCAGATAGTTATCTTCCGCCCACCGACGTAGCGAGTCAGTCATATTACAGGAGTTTATTGATTTCTGCGTTAGAAAACCTTGCCGCGAAGAAATTGCGAGCCAACATCAGGTAGTCCCACTTTTCTTCAACGGATACGGTCCCTGTGATACGGTCCATCAGCACAAAGCACGACTTCAGCAACGAATCACGGTCATCCTTATAGGCACCAATATTTCGCTTGTAGAAGACGTACACCTTCAATATCTGGTAAACTACCCAGAAATAGGTTGATTTCTCAAACACGTAGTTCTCAAACCCGGCCTCGTCTTCCAAGATATTGCCTTTTGCGTATCGCACCGCCAAACGATTTATCATCTCTTCTATAAAGGCCGTTATTTCACACAGGCGGTTTACCGGAACCTCCGATTCGAAGTGAAAGTCCATCATATACGACATCGCTCCCTCGTAATACAAGCTGCGGCGCGTATTATTGGACACGAAAAGTTCGCTCATCTGCTCGGCGATATTATTCCATTCGTAGATATGGAGCGACTGCGAGTTGTGAGTCTGAACACCTAACTCTACCCCCAAGCAGAGGGATATTACCTCCGTCAGGAACGAGAACTGAAAGATGTTCGTTGGTAAGCCCCAGTGGAGATCATTCGAACGGTTCTGGACCGTGGTAACGAGTTTCCCATCGCGGATTTTCAACATCACCATATCGTTACACGGCAAGTCCTTCGATTTCACACCGAGGTCGAACTTAGGATTCCAAATCGACATCACAACCTGACGTGTTTCCGGGTCAATGCTCAGCAGGCGAACGGCTTCCTTCACCTGATCCAGGCCCGGGTCCATCGACTCACCCTCGGACGAAATACCCCAATGACGCAAACGCCAGCCGTAGGGAGCGTGGAACGTAACGCCATTATCGGAAAAATCGACCATCTTGCCGTTGAAGATCTTCAGGAACTCGACGTCCTTGCGGCCCGTAACTATCCACATAGCTTCAGCCAGCAGGAAGAAGATGTTGATGTTGCGAGCATAGCCGCCTACACAGCGGCGATACGGGTTGTTGATTATTGTCTTGACATCGAGCAGTTCGCGTACCTTACCAGCACGAGAATCCTGAAGCGGGAGCGTCGTCATCATCGTGCGGTTGATATACGGATACACCTCGGCGAACGAACCGCGCGGATCGGTAAATACCACACGCCGCCGATAGTCAAACTCAAAACGGCTAATGCCTGTTTCGGTCTGGGAAATTGATTCTTGCTTCATATCCTTAATACGGTTTTATCTGGGATAAATAACGTTGAAGACGGGTGGACGAAAAACCCCAGCCATGACGACCGGGGCGGGTAATTTAGTAACCTATCATATCCTCCCTTCCGGGTTTATTTCTTGGCGGCCTTGGCTTTCTTAGCGGCCGCCGCTTTCATGAGTGCAGCACGGGCCTTAGCTTTGGGATCCTCGGCGGGCTCATTTGCTTCAGCCTTGGGAGCGACTTTCTTCGTAGCGGGCGCGGGTTTCTTAGCGGTCGGAGCGGCGGCTTTCTTGCCGGTTGCCTTCAAGTCGGCCTCCATCTTCTCGCGGTTCTTACCCAGACGTGTATCGGCGGTGGAAACGGCCGACTTGATGTCGTCGAGATAGGTCTTCACAACCTCCATCGCGTCGTTCCAGGCGATACCCTTGAGCCAGGGCAGATTGTTCCACGTCATGACGAAGTCGAGACCGTCCTCCTCCAGCTTGTCCTGCGAAGCCTGGCTACGGAACGTATTCAGGACGACGTTGGTCGTAGCGAACTGGCCGTCTTTCGAGTACACGTTCTCGAACATGATGGCCACCGGATGCGAGTTGGCGCCGCTGAACTTGATGGAGATACCCTGCGACACGGCGACATACTGGAACTCCTTTTCGGGGAAGAACTTACTCAGTTCCTTACGGAGCAGGTCGAGGTGCTCAGGGTTAGTCTGAGGCTTCAGGCGAATACCCTTTTCGTCGCGCTTCGAAGGCTTTTTAGTGGTCTTAGTTTTCTTGGGCTTGGCCTCTTTCTTGGCGGCGGGTTTCTTAGCCTTGGGCTGCGGCTTGGATTCCTCAGGCTCGGGCTCTGCTTCCGGTTCAGCCGGAGCGGCCTCTTCAGCCTCCTGAGCAGCCTCTTCTTCCTCTTCGGCGGCTTCCTCAGCCAGCTCGTCGGCCTGCTGCTCGGCGGGCGTAGGTTCTTCAGCCGGAGCGGCCTCTTCAGCCGAATCGCTCTCCAGTTCGGCGAACGAACCGACGATGTCAATCAGGTTGTCAATTGTCTCCTCGTCCATGCCGGGGATTCCAGCCTGCTCAAGACGCTCAATGAGGATCTTCTTTGCCTCATCCTCGGTATTGGCGGTAATACCGAGTTTCTTCAGCCGTTCGGCGTTCACTTTCGAAATTTTAGTTGCCATGATTTTTGTACGTTTTAGTGAAACAATTTTGATTTATTCATCGTTTAATCGGTAATAATCGTATCTTGTTGGCGTATAATATAACGCTGACTTGTGATTTGCCAACAAGTAGGCTTGCTGTTCGGCAATAATTTGGTCAACAAGCGTACACGCGTCACTGAAGAGCATGTTAGGGTCGTATCCCTCAACAGCAGCCCGTGGTGTGCGTAACATACGCGCCATCATGCCTTTACTGCGTCCCCGTATGTGGAGAGAAAATATAACGCGCTTCATTCCTGTAAGATTGGCCAGGACATCAACGCCATTTATCACAAAACGGTTCAGCTCCGGCTCAGTTTGGACGACGTCCTCAATGCCGCAATCGTAAGCCGTTTGGTCGATTCTCAGTTTGTGGTTTTCCTTGCGGATAGCACGCATTAGGTCAGTACACTTATTCGAGCAAGCACACTCAACGTAGTACCGCAACGGAACAGGTCGTGTAGCTGTACCGCGTCGATACGCTAACCAACGGCGTCCATACGCCTTTATTGAAGTGAAGATTTTTAGGCGAAACTCTTGCAACAAATCGTCGCGTTCCAACGACAATTCATCATAAGAGTAGAGTTTGTTGGCGTATTTAACGGCCAGGAACTCTAATTCTTTGTAGGCTTTTTCCGACGCTTTCATGCCAATTAGGTTTTACGATTGCGGACGTTTTACATACATCCACAGCACGAAGGTAGGTGAAAATTTCCAATGTACAAAGAACTTTACAAAAATTTTCAAAATTTTTTACAACACACGTATCACTTCTGACTTAGGTACGTTGTCGGCATATACCTGGCTTCGCTCGTTGTAGAGCGTTATAAAATCGCCTTTCACAGCGTCGAGTTTCCACACTTCACCCCGGTAGGAAAAATCGCTGTTGACCGAATAATAATTCATCCAATCCTTCGGGCTCATGGCGAACATCGGACGATTCAGCGGGTCGAACAGTTCAGCCCTCACATCACGCATCTTCTCAGGTGAAGTGAAGATAGAAGTCAACTTATTACGGTTAGCGATATCGCATATTTTCTCGCGCTTGAATTCCATCACGCGTGAGAAATATCGCTTATCCTTGGGGGAGAAATATATTTTGCGCCTGAATTCGGCCATCAGATATTCACGCTGTATAACGTGGAAATACTCCGCTACCG
>ERZ831634.3739-NODE-3739-length-10995-cov-2.466362_pt1 | contig 10995 bp, 7 predicted proteins | sample MGYA00519953_ERZ831634 | MGnify/ENA primary metagenome ERZ831634 (study PRJEB31850, sample SAMEA3708718) | human gut metagenome | biome: human gut; feature: human-associated habitat; material: faeces | place: China | collected 2014 ...
CAAAGCAAGGCATAGTAACGCAGGTTATCCCCGCCCTGTCAAGTCCTAAAAGGTCAAATGCCCTTACTGTAACAAGAAGCGCAAGTGTCGAATCAAGCCCACCTGATATTCCGATAACCGCACTATTGCAGTTAGTATGTTCTAACCTCTTTTTAAGTCCATAAGTCTGGATATCCAGAATCTCTTCACATCTTTGATTTCTAGTTACCATATCTGATGGAACAAATGGTGCTTTATCAAAATATCTTATAAGCTCAAGTTCTTCAACAACGGTCTTAAAACCAACCACCCTGTAATCGTCATTATGTGCCGTATCAAATGTAGTCATTCTGCGTCTTTCCGAAGCAATTCTTGACACATCTATATCTGCATAGATACTTTCATTTTTATATCTTTTGGCCTCACTAAGAATCGTTCCATTTTCACATATGATATTGTGTCCGCCAAATACTATATCCTGTGTTGACTCACCCTCACCGGCACTTGAATATATATATGCACATACAAGTCTTGCAGACTGTCCCATTACAAGCTGTCTTCTGTAGGTATCCTTACCGATTGTCTCATTACTAGCCGAACAGTTAATAACAACCGTAGCACCGCTTAGTGCATGCCTTATGCTTGGTGGCTGTGGTGTCCACAAATCCTCACATATCTCTGCTGCAACAATGACATTTTTCATATTATTGCAGTTAAATAATATATTCATGCCAAATGGAACTAAATATCCATCAAATTCAACGTCAACACATTTTTCAAAGCCCGGCGTAAACTGCCTTGCTTCATAAAATTCTCCATAATCAGGCAGATATTTTTTAGGAATCATTCCTATTACTTTGCCCTCAATCACTGCTGCAGCCACATTATACAGCTTCCCCATATATTCATATGGCAGTCCTACAAATGTAAGCATACCATTAAGACACGCTGAATATTCTGCGATATCTTTAAGACCCTTTATTGCACCTCCAAGCAGCGTTTCCTGTAAAAACAGGTCGTTGCAGGTATATCCGGTTATGCACATTTCAGGAAATACAGCAATTTTAGCTTTATTATCATATGCCTGTCTCATAAGCTCCTTAATGCGGCATACGTTATATTCACTGTCAGCCACCTTAATCTTTGGCGTTAATGCGGCACATCTTATATATCCGTTATTCATTCACACTAATCTCCATTCTGCAGGCAGTTTTTCTTCTGCCATCAATGACTATTTGTTCTGCTTAGAAACAAACAGCCTGTTCATTTATAAACCCGTAATAATCAGCATATCCATCTGATTATTCTTACCAATCTCCCATCTAAGACTGAGATATATGCAGATAAGAAAATAGCAGAGAAAAGAACTTCTTCTCCCTGCTAAATTGTTCTGTCTGATATATCAACACTCTGTCACAATCCATGACAGTCTATTAAATATTAAACAGCGACACGGCTTCTGCCAATCTTTTATTCCTGTGAAGATGAAGGCTTTTCAACCTGTGCAATAGCACTCTTCTGCATTGAAATTCTACAGTTTTTGTTATTACCAAATTCAACAATTACGTCCTCATCTGTAATATCAATAATAACACCATAAAAACCGCTGGTTGTTAATACATAATCACCTTTTTCAATGGTATCCATTAACTTCTGTTTTTCCTGCTGCTGCTTCTTCTGAGGCTTGATAGCAAGGAAATAGAATAATAGAATTAATGCAATGATATATACTACCATTATTCCTACTGACATATCTTCTTCCTCCTGACAATAATTCGTTTCAAAACTAACAATAAATAATAATAAACTAATTTATATATATTGTCCAGTATATATATCTTTTAAAATTAAATTTTTATATAATTTTAATTTATATGATATCATATCTAGGGCTTTTGACCTCAACATCAATTTATATATAACAGTATCTGTATATTTTCTATTTCGATTCTGCCTTTTCCCTGTCATATGTCTGTAACATTTCAATTCTTTCTTTTTTGAACTGACTATATCTTCCTTCGTCAATAGCACCTCTTATATCTTCCATGAGATGATTATAAAAATACAGGTTATGAAGAACACAAAGTCTCATACCAAGCATTTCCTTAGCCTTAAGAAGGTGTCTTATATAGGCTCTTGAATAACTCTTACATGCCGGACACTGGCATCCCTCTTCAATTGGCCTTGCATCCTTTTCATATTTAGAATTAAACAGATTAATCTTACCCAGCTTAGTATATACATGACCATGTCTTCCATTTCTTGAAGGATATACGCAGTCAAAGAAATCAACACCTCTTTCAACTGCCTCAAGTATGTTGGCTGGTGTTCCTACACCCATAAGGTATGTAGGTTTATCCTGTGGAAGATATGGAACTGTTTCATCGAGAATATGATACATCTCTTCATGTGTTTCACCTACAGCAAGACCTCCGACAGCATAACCATCAAGATTCATCTGGGATATTCTCTTTGCATGTTCAATTCTTATATCAGCATAGATAGCACCCTGATTAATACCAAAAAGAAGCTGGTTGGGATTAACTGTATCAGGCAGTGAATTAAGTCGTGCCATTTCTTTTTTACAACGCTCAAGCCAGCGTGTTGTCCTGTCTACAGAATTCTGTATGTATTTTCTTTCTGCTTTTGCAGGTGGACACTCATCGAATGCCATAGCTATTGTAGAACCAAGATTAGACTGTATCTGCATACTTTCTTCCGGCCCCATGAATATCTTTCTTCCATCTATATGCGAGTTAAATGTAACTCCCTCTTCCTTAATCTTTCTAAGACCTGCAAGTGAAAACACCTGAAATCCGCCTGAATCTGTAAGAATAGGTCTGTCCCAGTTCATAAATTTGTGAAGTCCACCCATCTCCTTAATAAGCTTGTCACCTGTTCTAACATGAAGGTGATATGTATTAGACAGCTCTACCTGTGTTCCGATATCTTTTAAATCCATCGTCGATACTGCTCCCTTAATGGCTGCAACCGTACCAACATTCATAAATACAGGTGTCTGTATCGTTCCATGGACGGTCTGCATCTCTGCTCTTTTTGCACGTCCATCTGTCTTTAACAATTTGTACATATATTATTCCTTTACTATTCCTTTCAAATGTAATTATAGTGTGAAAACAAATCACGATTACCTATTTTATCAGATTGATAATACAATTTCACAATGCAAAAGTAAGCTGACTACCTGTTATAAAAATCAACTATTCTGTCAATTCTTGACGTCATATTTTCAAATATAAGATCAGTAAGCGTAAGTGCCGCCATAGCTTCTACAACAACAACTGCTCTTGGGACTATCATAGGATCGTGTCGTCCTTTTATTGATATCTCAATCTCTTCTCCTGCCTTATTAACCGTCTGTTGAGGAGCCGCAATTGATGGTGTCGGCTTTACTGCCGCCCTGAATACTATATCAGAGCCATCACTCATACCGCCAAGCACTCCACCTGAATGGTTAGTTGCCTTTGCAACCTTTCCGTCTTTCATTATAAAACGGTCATTATTATTAAGTCCGTCCGTCTTAGCTGCTGCAAAGCCATCTCCTATCTCAAATCCCTTGACTGCACCTATAGACATGACTGCCTTTGCAAGGTTAGCATCGAGCTTATCAAAGACTGTCTGCCCAATTCCCGGCATAACGTTTTTGATTACGCACTCTATAACGCCGCCTACTGAATCACATTCATTAATCTTTTCTGCCGCATAAGCAGAAACCTTCTCCGCCGCTTTAGCATCTGGCATTGTAAACGGATTATTAAATGCCTCATTCATGTCAAAATTATTATAATCTATGCCAATACCGCCTATTTCTTTAGAATATGCCTGTATGCTTATCCCAAGAGCCTTAAGAATCTTTACTGCAACAGCCCCCGCCGCAACTCTTCCAATCGTCTCTCTTCCCGAACTTCTTCCGCCGCCACGGTAATCCCTGAAACCATATTTTTCATCAAATGTATAATCGGCATGTCCCGGTCTGTAATACGATGCAATTTCTGAATAATCCGATGAACGCTGTGTCTTATTAAACACCATCATGGATATAGGCGTTCCTGTCGTCTTTCCTTCAAATATACCAGACATAATCTTAACTTCATCTGCTTCTTTTCTCTGGGTAGTAAACTTAGACTGTCCCGGCTTTCTTCTGTCAAGCATAACCTGGATATCTTCTTCACTAAGCTCTATTCCGGCAGGACAGCCGTCAACAACAACTCCAACCCCCTGTCCATGTGATTCACCCCATGTCATTATCTTAAATATATTTCCGATTGTTGAACCCGCCATAGTTCTTTAACAAAACCTCCGTTAGTAATTATAAACTTGTATTATCATATCAAATAAACATTTTATAATCAACCTTGATTTGTGATTTTTGAAAACAGGCAAAAAGCGATACTAAGGAGATCATCAAATGAGAAAACAAACCTTGAAAAAAGGTCTGGCTGCGGTTCTGGGACTGGCTTTATGCATGCAGATCCCATCTGTGAACAGTGCACTGCAGCTTTCCGCATATGCGCAGGAACGTGCCGCTACCATCAATGCTTCCAGCTTAAATGTCCGGAGCGGAGCGGGAACCTCCTACTCTTCGGTTGGAAAACTGGGAAAAGGCACGGCAGTTACCGTGGTAGGGGAAAAGGCCGCTTCTGACGGGAAAACCTGGTATCAGATCCGTTATACCAGCGGCGGCTCGACTCAGACAGGATATGTATTAAGCACCTATGTGAAGTTTCCGGTGTCCTACAGCCATGATTCCAGCTTTGAGTCCCAGCTTTCCGCGCAGGGATTTCCGGAATCCTATAAGACCGGGCTGCGCCAGATCCATGCCCAGTATCCGAACTGGACTTTCACTGCTGTGAAGACCGGGCTGGACTGGAATACGGTTATTCAGAACGAGGGAGTGCTTGGACGAAATCTGGTACATACCAACAGTATCTCTTCCTATAAATCGCTGGCAGACGGAGCTTACAACTGGGATTCCGGCACCTGGACAGGATTTGACGGAAACACCTGGGTGGCGGCATCCACTGAGATCATCAGCTATTATATGGATCCGCGGAATTTCTTAAATGATAAATATATTTACCAGTTCATGAAACAGTCGTATGACAGTTCGCTTCACACGAAGACGGGGCTGCAGAACATGGTGAGCGGAACCTTCCTTTCCGGCACGGTGTCGGGCGGCTCGTCGGTATCGGCCGGTACGGGAAGTAGTTCAGGAAGCTCTTCTTCCGGTTCAGCGACGGGACCGGGAAGTTCGTCAGGTTCGAGCGGAAGCAGCGCCGGTCTGTCGTCTCCGATTGCTTCGATCAGCGATCATAAGACGGAGCGGGTGGCAGCGACCAATGGACCGGGCATGGCGGGAGATGGATTTTCTTCCAACAATGCAGACGGGGAGACGGCGCCGGTCAGCAGCGGCACATCGAATAAGTCATCGGGGACAACCAGCAGCACGGCTGGAACCACCAGTGGCAGTACAAGCGCACCGGGAAGCAGCACAACCGGAACAACTTCTGGTTCAACCAGCAGCGGAAGAACAAGTGCGCCGGGAAGTGGCACTTCCAGCAGTTCGGGAACTTCCACGGGAGTGGCGCAGCAGTCTGCAATCGGCACTTCCTATGTAGATATCATCATGAATGCGGCATCCGAATCGGGAGTCAATCCATATATTCTGGCGTCGATGATTCTGCAGGAACAGGGCAGCCAGGGAACCGGACGCAGTATTTCCGGAACGGTGTCTGGCTATCAGGGATATTATAACTTCTTTAATATAGAGGCATATCAGTCCGGCTCGATGAGTGCGGTAGAACGCGGACTCTGGTGGGCATCCCAGTCGGGAAGCTATCTGCGCCCGTGGAACAGCATCGAGAAATCGATCCGCGGCGGTTCGGTTTATTATGGCGAGAATTATGTGAAAAAAGGGCAGGATACGCTGTACTTAAAGAAATTTAATGTGCAGGGCAGCAACCTTTATAAACACCAGTACATGACGAACGTGCAGGCGGCAGCTGCCGAAGGACTGACGCTTTCGAAGATCACGGCATTGGCAAATACAACACTTGAGTTCTCGATTCCGGTGTATAAAAATATGCCGGCGGGCGCCTGCGTCAAACCGACGCTGGACGGCAGCCCGAACAACAAGCTGTCGGCGCTGGGTGTCGATGGATTTGCACTGACACCGACCTTTAACCGAGATACAGAGTCCTACGATCTGATCGTGGATCCGTCGGTGGCAAGCGTGACGGTAGCAGCGAGCGCGATTGATTCCAAGGCAACGATTGCCGGAACGGGAACGGTCGATCTGCAGAGCGGTGTCAATGAGATCACCGTGACGGTCAAAGCGGCAAATGGAAATCTGCGAAATTACGTCCTTCACGTAGTGCGCCAGTCAGGCGGTCCGACCTACTCAAGCTCGATTGGAAGCGGCGTTTCCTCTGGAAGCAGCTCTAGCGGTCCGGCGACGGGACCGGGCATGTCTTCAGGAAGCAGTTCAGGAAATTCTTCCTCCGGCGGTTCGGATGTGCAGATTGTCGGTCCGACCTCTTCGGGAAGCAGTCCAGGAAGCTCTCCTTCCGGGCAGTCTGCACCGGGATCGAATGTGAATGGATTTGGGAGCGGCAGTTCCGGAACCCTGATTGCGCCAAATGGGGAGTCTGTCGGGAGCGCCGGCAGTCCGCAGGGGAGCCAGTCGCCGACCAGCGCGGCGGCACCATCCCAGTCCACATCGGGAACGCATGCGGCATCGTCGGTGCGCGGGGATGTCAACGGCGACGGTAAGCTGAACATCATGGATATCCTGCTGGCACAGCGGTCGATACTGGGACTTGGAAAGTTAAGAGCGGAGGAAATCGCGCGCGCCGACCTAAATGGAAATGGAAAAGTAGATATTTTGGATATTCTTCTGATGCAGAAGAAGATTCTGGGACTGTAGGGATATTTCACGTACCTGCGGCTGGTCTTGAGAGATGGCAGCGGGTACGTGAAAATTTGTAAAGAAAGGGAACGGTGCAGATATGGGACCGTTACCAATAAAGAATATAGGACAGGGCAGTTGAATGAAAAGGTTTAAAAATATCATATTAGGTATACTTGCGGCAGGTATGCTGACGGTGGCGGCGCCGGTTGGCGGGATCAGCGCCTATGCATCCAGCGCAAAAATTTCATTTTCCGATCCGAGTGCGACGGTGGGTCAGGAGTTCAGCGTCAATGTGAAGATCTCCTCTCAGGATGGAAATCTAGGGGCATCCGACGTGGTACTTTCCTATGATCCGTCGGTCATTGAGTTTGTGAGCGGAAATAACGCAAGCGGCGGTGCAGGTTCAGTCCGCCTGGTTGGAACGATGGATTCCAATTCGACGAAGGCATTTTCCTATACGCTGAAATTCAAGGCAGTGCAGGCGGGAAATACTTCGATCTCTGTGGGAAGTTATGAAGTCTATGACTCAGATGCACAGGCAGTCACAGTTTCTAAAACGGGGACGGCGAGCGTCAAAGTAAAAGCACCGGCAACCTCCTCGGCGGAAGCGGCGCTTTCGTCCTTGAAGATTTCTCCAGGAACACTTTCCCCTGCATTTTCGCCAAATGTGACTTCCTATACGGCGCAGGTAGGAGCCAGCGTCGATAAGCTGGCGGTCAGCGCGAGTGCGAAGGACAGCAAGGCGAAAGTCCTTGTCAGCGGTGATTCCGGCTTAAAGGTAGGTGCTAATACCGTTGTCTGCAAGGTGACGGCGGAGGATGGACAGACAACTAAGAGCTACACGATCACAGTCAATAAGCTCGATACGGTCGATGTGCCGTCAGAGGCGGAGACAGGGGCTGAAACAGAGGCAGTTGGGACAACGCCGGTTGTGAAAAACGGGCTGGATGTGGAAATAGACGGCGTTTCCTATACGGTGGCGACGGAATTTGATGCCTCCCTGCTTCCGGAAGGATATACGCAGTCTACCTGTACTTATGGCGGTTCAGAGGTCCAGTGTGGAAATGGCAATGACCTGACGCTTTTGTATTTGCAGGGTGCCGATGGAAATGGTGCATTTTATATTTATATACCGGAATCCGGTGTGTTATCGCCGTATGTGACGATCGATGTGACAGCAAAGTCGATTCTGGTGCTTCCACCGGATGAGTCGGTTCAGATTCCGGATGGATTTATGGAGACGACCATTCAGTTAAACGGCACGTATAAAGTGCAGGGCTGGGTGTGGAAGAGCGATGAACAGCAGAAGTATTGTGTCGTATATGGTATGAATGAGAGCGGCGAGAAGTCGCTGTATCGGTATGATATTGCAGAAAAGACCTTCCAGCGGTATTTTGAAGACCCGTCTCTGGCAACTAAATACGATGATGCACAAGTGGAAGAGATGGTAGATAAGTACAACGCACTTTGCAGGGATTATAATATCCGCTTTGTCATGCTTGCGGTTCTGGGCGTAGCGTGTGTAATCTTGTTCTTTATCGTGATCAATCTTCTGCTCAAGCGGAAAGAGTGGAGAGAGGAAGCGCAGGCAGCCGGAGGCAGACAGAGGTCCAAGCGTCGTCCGTCATCGCCGAATGCACGACCGGCGGCAGACGCACGGGTGAAACGAGGCACTGGGCGCGACAAGAGAGAAGATGGGGAAATGATGCCGGCAAGACCGGCAGCGCGGAGTGAGAAGGAGCGCATGGCAGCGGATGACAGACGCCGCCCGTCCGCAGAGCGGATGGAGGAAGGGCGTCGGAGTGCGCGCCGAACCCAAGAGACGCTGGAGACAAGACCGGTTCGCCGGGAGCGGGAAGAGGAGCGCGAGATGCAGCCGGTCCGCCGGACAAGGGAAGATGAGCGCGCGTCCCAGCCTGTTCGCCGAGAGCGGAGTATGGAGGCAGCATCGGCAGACCGCGCAAAACGGATGCCGGAGGAAAGACGCCGCCGGGAAGCAGGAAGCGAAAATCGTTCCGAACGCGTTCGTAGAGAAATGCCAGAAGAAAGCAGTCCGGCTTGTGTCCGCAGAGAGGCATCAGAAGAAGAACGTCTGCAGCGCACCCGCAGAGATGCGGCAGAGGAAAGCCATTCAGAGCGTCCGCGCAGAACTTCGGCAGACGGAAGCCGCGCAGAGCGGGAACGCCAGGCAGTGGCAGAAAGCCGACGCACAGAACGGGAACGTGCCGTTTCAGCAAAAGAAAGCCGCCTGCAGCGCGATTACACGCCTGCATCGGCGCATCGTGCGGCGAAAGAGTCTGCAGCATCGGGAGAACGCCGGAATGCGCGCCCGGCGATTTATGTGCGCCCGGCATCCCGCTCGGAGCTTTACTACACGCTGGAACGGGAGGAATACGGTGATCGCCCAACGAGATATGAGTCGGAATCAGAGCGATCCAGACGCGCCCGCGAGGCAAAAGCCCGGTTAGAGCGGGATCGGCGTGATGAGGATGGATTTGAGTATATCGACGATCCGCAGTAAATAAAAGAGGAAAAGATGGATATCTGTCCAGGAGATTTCTGGTGGGTATCTGTCTTTTCTTTTATATCGATTTTTTTTGTAACAAGTTCACACAATTAACACAGTTTTACAGTTGACGAAAACACCTGTTTGTTATACAATCTATATAACAAATGATAAAACAGGCGGCTGACTGTATTTAGAAACGGGGTCTGCCGTCAGAATGAAAGATGGTGGAGTATGATTGTAGAGATTGATTTTAACAGTGAGGAAGCGCTTTATATTCAGCTCATAAACCAGATCATCATCGGGATTGCGACCGACCAGATCCGGGAGGGCGATACGCTGCCATCCGTGCGCCAGTTAGCGGATAACATCGGAATTAACATGCACACGGTCAACAAGGCATATTCTGTACTGAAACAGGAAGGTTTTCTGCGTGTGGACCGCCGCCGCGGGGCAGTGATTGCACTTGACACGGATAAGATGCGGACGATCTCGGAGATGCGCCGGGATCTCAGTGTAATTCTGGCAAGAGGTGTCTGTAAAAATGTGAGCCGCGAGGAGGTTCACAATCTGGTGGATTCCATTTATGACGCATTTACAGCGGAATAGCAGGTTCCGGCTGCGGGCGATGGTTTTTGTGTATTGGAACCGTTGCGGGATGTGTATGTTGGGAGGATAAATTATGCTGTGTGAGAAATGTGGGATTCGCGAAGCGAATATTAAATATACAGAAGTGTTTAACGGCGTCAAGACAGAGCATAATCTCTGCGCCCAGTGCGCGAAAGAGATGGATCTGGGACCGTACTCGGCACTGATTGAGGGAGAATTTCCGCTTGGAAAACTGCTTTCGAGCCTTTTGGGACTGACGGATGCGTCTGCCAGCCAGGCACCGAAAGAGGATGTGGTATGCCCGACCTGCGGCACGACGTATGAAGAATTTATCAAGAACAGCCGTTTCGGATGCGCGGACTGTTATCATGTGTTTGATCCGTTGCTTGGAGAGAAAATTAAGAAATTGCAGGAAAATTCGAGCCATACCGGCAAACATCCGAAGATCCAGCCGCGCAGTCAGGCGGCTGCAGAGGTGACGAAGAAAGGAGAACTGGAATTCAGCCCGGAAGAGCAGATTAAGCAGCTGAAACGCAGGCTGGAAGCGGCGTTGCAGGAAGAAGACTATGAGACGGCTGCTGCCTGCCGGGATAAGATACACAGTCTGGAAGGAGAGATGAGACATGACGAAATGGTTTGAGGAAGTGGCGAATGATGCGTCCAATATCGTTTCCAGCCGGGTGCGTCTGTCTCGGAACTGGGAAGAATATAAATTTCCGAGCCGTCTGGAGCCGGATGAGGCGCGGACGATGATTGCCCGTTTAAAACAGAATTTCCGCGATCTGGGTGACCGGGACGGTCAGTTTTATGAATATGAAGATCTGGAATTGATGGAGAAGCTTGACCGCACCGCATTGCGGGAACGGCGGCTTTTAAACCGCACGCTGGCGGAGAAGACGACGCCGGGCGGGCTCCTCTGTTCGGAGGATGAGCGGGTCAGCATGGTATTAAATGCGGACGATCATATCCG
>ERZ831634.3745-NODE-3745-length-10977-cov-12.188061_pt1 | contig 10977 bp, 8 predicted proteins | sample MGYA00519953_ERZ831634 | MGnify/ENA primary metagenome ERZ831634 (study PRJEB31850, sample SAMEA3708718) | human gut metagenome | biome: human gut; feature: human-associated habitat; material: faeces | place: China | collected 2014 ...
AAAAGAAAGGAATTACGGAGAAATTTCCGTAATTCCTTTCGTTAACGAACACGAGAAGAGTGAATAGCGATTAGGACGGAGAGATCGCTAATCACTAACCACTAATCTTTTTCTTCTGCAAACATCGGGTCCCATGCCGGCAGGCGGACAGGTTTTTGTTTGAAAAGTTCCATTATTTGAGCGGGGACATATTTGGTTTCCACTACCAGGCGGAACATATATTCGTCGAACCAGTTGTCCGTCATGATGAGGTGGCCTTTATAACCGCTGTCGGCGCCCCAACTATTCTCAACCATCCATTTGACCGGCTTCCCGTCTTTATCCAAATCCACAGCCATCAGCGTCATGGCATGCGAGGAGCCGCTGGAGAAGGTCTGGATGCGTTGCTTCTTATCCATTCCGAAGGTGGTTCCCATGAGTGATTCGTAGTCATAATTTTTCACATCAAGCAGACCGCGTTCCGAGTTCAGAAACTTACCCACGTCGCAGGAGAAATACATCATGGTGCTGTCTTTCAGAGAAGCAATGGCCATTTGCTTGATGTCCTCTACGGGCAGGTTGACGTAAGTCCAGTTCTTGCCGTCGTAGCGGTGGCGGTCGTAGTCAATCTCATAGCATTTGTAATACTCGCGGCTGGGGTCGTTCATCAGCATCACGTAGTTGGTGAGCAGTTGTTTGTCACCATACTTCTCAAGGAAAGACATCGGGGTGTGATGTTCCGTCTCCACCGGGTTGCCTTGTGCATCGGTGCGCACGTAGTCGAACTCCGTAGGCGGAACGCCCAGGTTCAGCACCAGCATGCGGTAGACAGTGCCGAGCATGGCGGTTTTCTCCTTCTCCAGGGCGGCAGGCTTGGCGCCTTTGGCAGCGAGGTCGCGGAGCCGGAGGGCGTATTCCTTCAGCTTCAGAGAAATGAGATTGGCCATACGGGCGGTGTTCTCGCTACTGTTGGTCTCCGGCATGGCACACTTGGGCACAAGGCCGTATTTGGAAACGATATCCGCCACTCCGGTGAATGTGCCTCCGTCACTCAACGGATGTTTCAGCAGCCACTCCACTGTTTTGTCGTCCAACGGCTTTTCCGCAGTGTCGATGATGCCTTGCAGAAAAAGGTTGGACTTCTCCAGCTGGTCCCAAAAGAAAGGATATATCTCCGAGAACTCGAAAGACCGGAAACCATAGCGTGCAAGGGCTTTGGCACGCATCACGTTCAGCCCTGTGAAGAGCCAGCAACGCCCTGAGGACTTCTGGTCGGTGATGCCTTTGGAGTCCACCTTAATGGAGAAATGGGTATCCATGCCCTGCATGTTCTCCTGATTGAGCGCCAACTTGCGGATGTCGTTGTTGCCAATGGCATTGCGCAGCGCCTTGTCGGACGCCGTCCCTTGATAGCTTTGCTGGATTTGACTGAGCATGGCAGAAGTGATTCCGCCTTGGCCGTCCTGTGCCTGCACCGAAAGCAGTGCGGTGCCAAAAACAATTACAGATAAAAAACGTTTATTCATGTCAAGATGTATATATGTATGTATTATGTATATTGATATAAGAAACAAATTCATCCCACGAGCCCCCAAAAATCATCTCGTGAGATGATCCGTCTCATCCCGCAAGGAAAACAAATTCACCTTACGGAACGGATTTTCCCGTACCACGAGACCGATGAAAAGGCAAATGTAATGTCTTTTTTGATAATTTTAGCGCCCTCTTTAGATTTATTATCTATTCTTCTAAAAACCGATTCAAATAAAATAGTTTTCTTTGCAGCCACATTCGTACGATATGAAAAGATATATACTGGGTATATTTACTATTATACTGACAACTGTAAGTGTTTCAGCACAAGAACAGTCCCCTACGGTTACCAACGACACAACTCCCGCACTGAGCAAAAAGGAACTGCGCAAACAAAGGGTGGCTCGCAGAAATTTCCATTACAACATATTGGGTGGCCCAAGCTATACACCCGACTTCGGTGCGCTGATAGGCGGAAGCGCCCTGATGACCTTCCGTATGAATCCCGGCGACACCACACAACTGCGTTCGGTGCTGCCGATGTCCATAGCCTATATGTTCAAGGGCGGCGTCAACCTGATGGTGAAACCGCAACTCTTCTTTAAAGGCGACCGCTTCCGCATCTTCGGAAAATTCGTCTACAAGAACACTGAGGACAACTTCTACGGCATAGGCTACAATACGAACAAGAATTACATCCGTAGCGACAGCACCAGCAAATATCGTTACAGCGGCATACAAATCAATCCCTGGTTTCTGTTCCGTTTGGGCGAAAGCAACGTGTTTGCCGGCCCCCAAGTGGACATCAACTACGACAAAATCACCGATCCCGCCAAACATCTCATAGAAGAACCCGACTACGTGGCAGCCGGCGGTACGGCAAGCGGTTACAAGAACTTCAACTCCGGCCTGGGCTTCCTCCTTACCTACGACAGCCGCGATATCCCCGCCAACGCTTACAAAGGCGTCTACCTTGACTTCCGGGGTATGATGTACAGCAAGGCGTTTGGCAGCGACAACAACTTCTACCGACTGGAAATGGACTACCGCCAGTACAAGTCCGTAGGCCGCCGCAAGGTGCTCGCCTGGACAGCGCAAAGCAAAAACGTGTTCGGCAACGTCCCCCTCACCCAATATTCACTGACCGGCACTCCCTTCGACCTGCGCGGCTACTACATGGGACAATATCGTGACAAATCCTCTCATGTCATCATGGCCGAATACCGCCAGATGATAAATACCGACCGGAGCAACTGGATGAAGCGCATGCTGCACCACATCGGCTTCGTGGCATGGACCGGATGCGGCTTCATGGGCCCCACCATGGGCAAGATTGAAGGTGTACTGCCCAACTATGGCGTAGGCCTGCGCATCGAAGTGCAGCCCCGTATGAACGTGCGTCTGGATTTGGGTAAAAACACAGTAAACAACCAAACATTGTTCTACTTCAACATGACCGAGGCTTTTTAAGAAAAAGGATTATTCTGTGATTGACATTGACAATTGGATGATTAACATTGACAATTGGGTAATTGACATTGACAATTGGATGATTGACATTGGCAATTGGATGATTGATGATTAACCGCTCACCATAAATCAACAATATATTCCTCCTTTCCCTTGCAGCACTAAAAGATTATACATATCTTTGGACGTTAATCTCAAATTACTGAAAGATAATTATTTATATTCTAATACTGATGGGGGTTCTCGAAATCATCTTTTGGATCGGCTTATTCATTGTGTTCTATACATATATAGGTTATGGAATGCTCCTCTATGCCCTTGTCAAACTGAAGGAATGTTTTCGCAAAACAGCCGCCCCACCCCCACCGGCAGATGACTCCCTCCCCGACCTGACGCTGTTCATCGCCGCCTACAACGAAGAAGACGTCGTAGATGAGAAAATGCGCAACTGCCTTGCTCTGGACTATCCTGCCGACAAACTGCATATACTTTGGGTGACGGACGGCAGTAACGACCGTACCAACGAACGCCTTTCGCACTGGCCGCAAGCCACCGTACTCCACCAGCCCCAACGGCAGGGAAAAACCGCTGCGCTGAACCGGGGAATCCGCTTCGTAACCACACCGCTCGTTGTCTTCACCGATGCCAACACACACCTCAACCGCGAAGCATTGCGCGAAATAGTGCATGCGTTTGCCACCCCAAAAGTGGGCTGCGTGGCAGGAGAAAAGCGCATCGCCGTACAGGCCAAAGACAACGCCGCATCCGGTGGCGAGGGCCTCTACTGGAAATACGAATCCGCTCTCAAGAAACTCGATGCCCGCCTCTACTCCGCAGTAGGAGCAGCCGGCGAGCTGTTTGCCATCCGCCGCGAACTGTTCGAGGAAATGCCTGCGGACACCTTGCTGGACGATTTCATCCTTTCCCTGCGCATCGTGATGCGCGGATACACCATCGCCTATTGTGCCGACGCCTATGCCACCGAAAGCGGTTCGGCAGACATGCACGAAGAGGAAAAACGGAAAGTGCGGATCGCTGCCGGCGGTTTACAGTCCGTCTGGCGCCTGCGCACACTGCTCAACCCGTTGCGCTACGGCACATTTTGTTTCCAATATATCTCCCACCGCGTACTACGGTGGTCGCTGACACCTGTTTTACTATTCTCATTACTTCCTCTGAACACAATTCTTATTTTTACGACAGACTCTCCTTTGTTCTATGCCGTCATCTGGCTCTTGCAAACATTGTTCTACCTCATGGCGAGCTGGGGATATTATTTGTCAAAGAAACGCATCAAAAATAAGATACTCTTTGTTCCCTACTATTTCCTTTTCATGAACATCAACGTTGTACGTGGCTTCAACTACCTGCGCAAACGCCGGGGACAGACCAATGGCGCATGGGAAAAGGCACAAAGAGCTTAACCGATAGAAAAATGAAAAACATCCTGAAAAAGGCAGAGAATGCCGAAAAGCTGTTGAACTTGACGTCAGACACCATGATCCTACTGGATCGGAACGGCGTTTGCGTGGACATCGCAGTGCACGACATCAACCTATGGTTTCTGACAGAAGACCAGTTGTTGGACAAGAACATACTCCAGCTGCTCCCACCCTCCACTTACCGGAAAATCTACCCGGAGTTCAAGAAAGTGCTTCTGCGAGGAGAAGTCTCCAGCCGGAACTATGAGCTTGCCACCGACAGCAAGACCTACTTCTTCAAGTGCATCATGCGCCCCTACGAAGATATGGTGCTCTGCCAATATCGCGACATCACAGAACGAAGCCAGCGCAAACTGGAGTTGGAAAAGAAGAATTACGAGCTGAACGAAATACAGAAAGTAGCGCTCATCGGAAGGTGGTGGTACGACTCCGGCAAGGAATGCATCTGCTACTCCGGATACTCCGACATCACGCTCGATGAGGAACAACAGACCGTCTCACTCGACAGCTACATAACACACATACTGCCCGAAGACAGGGAGATATTCTGCAAATGGCTCGACGAGAACCTGCAAGGAGACATGAAAGAAAGCGTGGAGTATCGCATCCACTTCCGGCAAAAAGTGTTCTATATCCGCCAAAAGACCTTCTCCTGCGAGAAACGCCCCGGTGGACACACAGTCCTCGAAGGATACATACAGAACATCACCGATATCCAGCAGCGGCGCAATGACATCACCCTGCTGACGCATGCCATCAACAACGCCACCGAAGACATCTTTGCCGCCCACGAAGACGGAACCCTCATATTTGCCAACCGCTTCTTCAGGCAGCACCACAACATCGGACTGACAGATGACATCACCCAACTGAAAATCTATCAGGTGAACTCGCACGCACGCAGCGAGGAAGAGTGGAACAGAATAAAAGCGTCCATACCCAAAGGAAGCCAACGCAAAGGGTTCATCTTCTACGACCCTCTGCCCCTCCACCCGGAAGTGCTGGCCATGGAAGGCAATGCCTTTTGGGTGACAAGCGACGAAGGCGAATACAGCCTGTGGGCGTTCGGAAAAGACATCACGCAGCGCATCAAGGACGAGCAACAGATCAAACGGTTCAGCCAAGTGATGGACAAGACCATCGAGAACCTTCCGGCAGGCATCGTTGTGAAAGACATCAAAAACAATTTCAAGTACTTATACCGTAATCGTGAATCGTACAACCGGAACATCCCCATGAAGGAAGCGTTGGGCAAAGACGACTTCGACTTCTACCCCTTTGACATCGCACAGAAAAAGAGAAAGCAGGACATGGAGATAGCCGAAACCGGCATCGAAAAGCATTGGATCACCGAGGAGTACGACCAAAACGGCAAATCCATCATCCTCGACAAACGGAAAATGCGCATCGAGAGCAAAGACTTCTCCCCTATCCTGCTGAGCATCGAATGGGACATCACCGAAATGGAACGGATGAAGCAGGAACTCCTCGTTGCCAAAGAAAAAGCAGAGGCTTCCGACCAATTGAAGTCCGCCTTCCTTGCCAACATGAGCCACGAAATACGCACCCCGCTCAATGCTATTGTAGGCTTCTCCAGAATCATTGCCGAAAGCACCGATGCCGAAGAACGGAAAAGCTTCTACGACATTGTGGAAGCCAACAACGAACGGCTGCTGCAACTAATCAACGAGATTCTCGACCTTTCCAAGATTGAAGCAGGCATAGTGGAGTTCACCATCACTCCCGTCCGCCTACATTCACTCTGCAGGGAGATATACGATGCGCTGAAGTTCCGCTGTCCGCAGGGGGTGAAACTCATCTACGAGCCTTCAGACGAAGAGATAACCATCGAAGGAGACAAGAACCGCATCTTCCAGGTGATATCCAACCTTATCGGAAACGCCTTTAAATTCACCACCCAGGGCAAAGTCAGCTATGGGTATCGCCGCAAAGGAGACGGGATAGAGTTCCACGTCAGCGACACCGGCATCGGCATCGAAGCCGGCAAGCTGGACAAGGTCTTTGAACGTTTCGTCAAGATGAATAGCTTCGCACAAGGCACAGGACTGGGATTGTCCATCTGCAAAACCATTATTGAACGGTTGGGCGGCACAATCTCTGCCAGCTCGGAAATGGGCAAAGGAACCACCTTCACCTTTACCCTGCCTGAGAAACAAGAAGAAACAGCAGACAAGCATGCCGACATACATAAATCGGGCGTCAACGCCCCAACCTATGCCCAAAAGGAAAACAATGCTTCCCTTTCCGGCGAAGAGCATCAAGGCTCCGAACAGCCCCATGAATCCTCAAAGCCCGGGCTTCCCACCATACTGGTGGCGGAAGATACAGACAGCAATTATATTCTCGTCAGGGCCATTTTGGGAAAGTCATACCATTTGGAACGTGCCAGGGACGGTATGGAGGCCGTAACAATGTTTGAAGAGCTGCATCCCGACCTCATCCTGATGGATATGAAGATGCCCAACCTCGACGGTCTGGATGCTACGAAAATCATTCGTGAACTTTCGCCTAAAATACCCATTATCGCCCTCACCGCCTATGCCTACGAGTGTGACAGGCAAGCAGCCCTGAAGGCCGGATGCAATGAGTTCCTGACAAAGCCCTACAAGCAAGAGGAACTTAAAGAAGTGATAGAAAGACATTTGGAAGAGAAAGATGTGCAAAAGCAGAAATGAGTGCCGGGGAAAGCCGCAACTTGTAAAAGGTAAATATAAAAGGGCCGTATCCTCCCTCCCTTTCGGAGGGCAATGATACGGCCCTTTTCACTTATTCTTTTATTTACGCAAAGATATCGCTTCTTTGGATATATGCTATCACATCTCCTTTATTGACATTGGCGCCTTGCTGGGCACATATTTCCACAACACGACCGGTAAATCCGGTTATCACCTTTTCGTATTCTCCCCAAGGGGTGGAGAGATAACAGAACACCTCGTCATGCTGATACTTGCGTCCGATGAACGGTGCTGCCGACGGCCCTTCTACCGAAACCTCCCAAAGCACCTGTCCTTTGGACGGAGCTATGATAGGGTCTGCTTTGGCCCGTTTCAGTTTCTTTATTTCCTCTTCCGAATATCCGTTCTTCATCATAGATGCATCCTTGACACGTTCCAGCTCATCTTGGAAACGCCTCTTGGCAACACCCGACTTATAGTCACGATATTGCCGGTCGTGCATGGCCAGTTCAAAAAGCTCCTCATCATCCTCGCCATATTCCCAGCCGTTCTCGTCCATTTCTTTACGGTAGTCGTCCAAAGCGTCCGGATAGTTGGATTGCGGGTCGGTATCGACAAACTCGTAGCCTTTGGATTTGGCAAGTTCAATGATTTCAGGAGCCAGTTCGCCCGGCAAGCGGCCACTCTTGCCCAGAATCATGTCCCAGGTATGATTGTCGATCATTGTCCAGCGCTCTTCACCTTTCACCAGTTGCATCACGTTCATCAGCGCCACATTCTTGACGTACTGGCTGAACGGAGTTACCAAAGGCGGATACCCCAGTTTGGGCCATACATATTCCACTTCATCAAAGAGCATCACCAGCAGGTCGTCTATGCTGAGTTCGGGCTGGTTCTTACCTTTCAGTATCATATTGATGCCGGAATGTACACCTTTCAAATCTGCCATCATAGAGCCCATCATGCCGCCCGGAAGCCCGCATTTCAAGAGCAGGGACGACATATGCTTGTTGGTGGGATCCATAAAATAGCCGAGAAAGTCATCTATAAACTCCTGCGTCATGGCACGAGCTTTCATGTAGGCTTTCATGTTGATGTCGGGCACTTGGAAACCCTTATCGCGCAACATTGCCTGTACGGAAATAACATCCGGGTGCACCTTTCCCCACGACATGGGTTCCATGGCCACATCTATGATATCGGCGCCGTTCTCGCAGACTTCGAGGATGGAAGCCATCGAAAGTCCCGGTCCGCTATGCCCATGATACTGTATCAATACGTCGGGATGCCTTTCTTTGATTGTCTTCGTCAGTTCTCCCAGCATCCCCGGACGACCGATGCCCGCCATGTCTTTCAAGCAGATTTCGGGTGCTCCGGCCTCAATGAGTTGGTCGGCTATGCGGGCATAATACTCCACTGTATGCACAGGCGAATGGGTGATGCAGAGCGTTGCCTGCGGAATCATTCCGGCTTCGAGTGCATAACGGATGGAAGGGATGATGTTGCGCGTTTCGTTCAGTCCGCAGAAGATGCGGGTGATGTCCACGCCTTGCGCATGTTTCACCTTGTACATCAGGCGGCGCACGTCGGCGGGTACGGGATACATGCGCAACGCATTCAGCCCGCGGTCGAGCATATGGGTCTGTATGCCTGCATCCTTGAAGGGTTGGGTAAAGGCACGAACCGCTTTATTCGGGTTCTCGCCATAGAGAAGGTTCACTTGCTCGAAAGCTCCGCCGTTGGTCTCGACGCGGGCAAAGCATCCCATTTCGATAATCAGCGGGGCGATGCGCACCAACTGATCCACTCTCGGCTGATATTTACCGGACGACTGCCACATATCGCGGTAAACAAGACTGAATTTGATTTCTTTTTTCATTGCAATAGGTAATTTACGATTTGTTCATCAGGTTAACTTGGTATATACAAATATAAAGGATTATTCTGACATATAGTCAAAATAACCCTATAATTATTCATTCAAAAGATATGTTTTATATCATTTAGTAAATCGAGCATTAAAAGTTTTCTAATTCTTAATTTATCAAATGAAATCCTTCAATTCCTCCTGCAGCTTCTGTCTTGTGAAGAAGATGCGGCTTTTTACTGTTCCAAGAGGCAGTCCCAGGCGTTCGGCTATCTCGCGGTACTTAAATCCGGAGACGTGCATGGAAAACGGCACTTTATAATCACGTGGCAATGAATTGACGATGCGGTGCATTTCCTTCAGGTCGTAAGCTCCTTCGGTGCTGGCAAAGCCGGAATCTTGCGGCAGGCTCAGGTGGTACAGGTTTTCGGTCTGGTCGACGAACGTCTGCTCACGTACTATCTTGCGGTAGTTATTGATAAAGATGTTACGCATAATGGTGTACATCCAACCTTTAAAATTGGTATCGGGCTCGTATTTGTCTTCATTATCCAAGGCTTTAAGAGAGGTCTCCTGCAACAAATCATTCGCTTCTTCCCGATCGGACGTCAATTTGTATGCAAAGCGAAGCAGTTCTTCTTGCACAGCAAGCAAATCTTTTCTAAAACTGTAAGTGTTCATACTTTGCTAATTTTTTTTATGGTTAATATTCGTTTAGGTTTAGTGGTTGCAAGTATACGGAAATTTCCGAATCAGGAGGGATGGAATACGGGTAGTCTTTGGGGTGAAAACTAACATTTGACAGATATTACCCCCTGTTTTGGCAGTTTTCAGGCGATGCGGAAACAACATAAACGGGCGTGAGAGGTGATTTTAGCGCTAAATTATAGTAATATTACCATAAGATAAATAAAAACAGGCCCTATGAAGAGAAGAACACAGGTTGGGGTCACAAGAAATGTTTGCCTGTAATGAAAGCACACCGTCATTACAGGCAAACACAAGCACCGGAAAAGGCATCTAAAAGTCAGCTTTCTTTCCCCTCTTCCTCCCCGTCGTTTCCGGAGAGTATGGGCAGACATATCTTATATTTCACAGCAAGGATACGGGTGATGAACACAGACATCCCGCCTATCACCTGGCAACCGTAGGAGTGCATGCCCGCCAGCTCGCATATCCAGTAGGCCGTACCGCCCACCACGCATGCCATTGCATAAATCTCTTTACGGAATATGAGAGGAATTTCATTGATGAAGACATCGCGTATCACGCCCCCCGCAGCTCCGGTAATGCTGCCCATGATGATTGCCACCCAGAAGGGATAGCCCAGAGAGAGGCTTTTGCCCACTCCCACCACCGTAAACAGTGCCAAGCCGATAGTATCGAAGATGAAGAACGTGTTGTGCAGGTGTATGAGGTGCTTCCCGAAGAAGATAACCCACAGCAAGGCCAGTCCGGTACATATCAGATAAATAGGATCTGTCATCCAGCCGGGAGTGACATCCAGCAGGAGATCACGTATCGTACCGCCTCCAATGGCTGTTACGAACCCCACCACATAAGCGCCGAACCAGTCGAAGCGCTTCGCCGAAGCAAGGCGTATGCCGCTGATGGCAAAGGCAAATGTGCCAATAAAGTCGAGTATCTGAACAAATGTAGGCATGAAAGGATTTCTTTTTTTGCAAAGTAACAAATAATTTCCCTAAGAAAATGTATTTTTGTCTCACCAATTTATATGAGCAATGAAAATAACCATCGTATCGGGCGCACGTCCCAACTTCATGAAGATTGCCCCCCTGTGCCGCGCCATAGACGCAGCCAGAGAAGCGGGTAAAAACATATCCTATCGCATAGTCTACACCGGTCCTCAGGACGACACCACTTTGGATGCCTCGCTCTTTTCCGACCTCGCCATGCCTAAGCCCGACGCTTACTTGGGCATCAGCGGACGCGACCATTCGCGGGTGGCGGCTTCCATTATGCTCGCTTT
>ERZ831634.3750-NODE-3750-length-10951-cov-2.905286_pt1 | contig 10951 bp, 12 predicted proteins | sample MGYA00519953_ERZ831634 | MGnify/ENA primary metagenome ERZ831634 (study PRJEB31850, sample SAMEA3708718) | human gut metagenome | biome: human gut; feature: human-associated habitat; material: faeces | place: China | collected 2014 ...
AGCTTATAAGTGGGACAGTGCATTTATTAGAGGAAGAAATTAAAGATATAAAAGAATATGTCAGACAACAGGCGGTACAGATCAGGGTTGCACAGAAGAACCTTGAGAAAGCCAGAGATGAGCTGAGTGAGGCGATGAAAGACAGGAAGATTCATGAAAAACTGAAAGAAAAGGCATTTGATGAATTTAAACTGGAACTTAACGATCAGGAGAAAAAAGAAATAGATGAATTAGTCAGCTTTAATTATAATGACAATAATCAATAATTTAACAACGTAACTATTGATCATTACAAACTAAGAAATAGGTGGGTGAACATGGCTAGAAAGAAATCAAAAGACGAGATTAATACGGATGATATTGAACTTGATGAAAATGGAGAACCAATAGGTCAGGAAAAGGGTGGAAAGCTGATGGGCTTTCTTGTTGCAATTATTATTATTGCGATATGGCTTGCGATATTTGCCATTCTCATTAAGATGGATGTTGGTGGCATAGGAAGCATGTTAAGACCTTATCTTAAAAATGTTCCTGTAATCAGTATGATTCTGCCGGATGCAACAGATGAACAGATAGCTGAAGAGGAAGGAAGCCAGTATAAAACACTTCCGGAAGCCCTTGCAAGGATAAAAGAGCTTGAAAAGGAGGTTGATGATTATAAGAATTCAGGTGCAGCATCATCACGGACTGTAGCTGATATGCAGGCAGAGATTGACAGGTTGAAGCAGTTTGAAGATAAACAGGCTTATTATGATCAGCTTAAAGATGAATTCGACAGAGAAGTTGTATATGCGGATAATGCGCCAGATGTATCAGAATATAAAAAATGGTATGAATCAATAGATGCTGACAATGCGGCACAGCTTTATAAAGAAGTGGTACAGAAGCTGCAATATTCACAGCAGGTCAAGGACTGGGCAGAAACATATAGTAAGATGGAGCCTGCGAATGCGGCACAGATATTAGAGGAGATGACAGGTGATACAGATCTTGTATCTAAGATTCTTAAAAACATGGCATCATCTAAGAGAGCGGCTATTATGGCAGAGATGACACCGCTGTTTGCGGCTAAGATTACTAAAGTAATGTATCCATAGGACTATACTTTTATCAAAGTAAAGATGGTATAATTTTGATATGTCGGGCAGGCTGATGTCCGATATATTGAATTTATATAAATAAAATTACGAAAGGAGGATTATATGGCAGGAACAGGTATACAGGCATTAGGTAGAACGGGAGCGTCAGCAGGTACGGTGGATATTGTTAGTACTGTATCAAGAGGAAGTTCTGATTTTCGGAAGGCTATGACAGGAGCGATGTATTCAAACATTGGTTCATCTGTCAATAATGACAAGAGTATGACATCGAACAAGAATAATCTTAATATTACATCACAAGTGTGTAAAACTACGAAATCTGACACAAAGTCAAAAGATACATATAAGAATATCCAGACAGACAGTACTGATAAGGCATCTATATCAAAAGATACAGATAAGAATGTTAAAAGCAGCACTTCTTCATCATTGTCTAATATATCAGACAAGGCTTCTAAGGTTAATCAGGCAGTTCAGGATATAAAGGATTCAATAAAGGATGAACTTGATATTTCTGATGATAAACTGGAAGAAGTAATGAGCATACTTGGGCTTACAAATGCAGATCTTTTACAGTCACAGAATATTGCAGATATATTTATGGAAGTAACAGGGACGCAGGATGCAATGGATATTATTACAGATGCTGCTCTTACACAGAGTTTTCAGAATATTATTTCGACAGTTGAACAAGCGGTTGATAATTTATCTGAAGATACAGGCATGAGCATTGAACAGATTAAAGATTTTATCAATGATAATATGACTAATAGTGCAGCTGTTGTGGATGATAAGACAGTTGTGGATGATATCAGGACAGAGGAAAACGTACAGACTAATGCATCAGATAAGATGACAGGTGATAATGAAGATGTTAATTCAGTTAATGAAGATACTTTAGATAATATTTCACAATCTGTAGAAAAGAAGATTACAATTCAGTCAGATAACAAGTCATCAGACAATATGAAGGGATATAACGGCTCAGATAAGTCATCCGATGTAAAAACAACTGTATCTGAAATATCATCGAATCTTGTACAGAGTATTCAGAATTCATTTGAAGAAGTTATGAACACTACGACAACACAGACGGTTAATGGGGCTGATGTTATAAAGCAGATAATTAATTCTGTCAAGGTTACAGGAAATAATGTTGTTCAGAGTATGGAGATTCAGTTAAATCCGGAACATCTTGGAAAGGTTACGTTAAATGTAACATCTAAAAGTGGTGTGATTACGGCTGAGATAGTTGCGCAGAATGAACAGGTTAAAAAAGCTATAGAAAGCCAGATTAACACTTTAAAAGATAATTTTGAAAATCAGGGAATCAAGATTGAAGCTGTAGAAGTTACGGTTCAGAGTCATTCATTTGAAAGTGGACAGAATCTTAAAGGAAATGATTCAGAACAGGGAAAGCATTCCAAAGGAACAAGGAAGGCTGTCAGACTTGAGGATTTTGAAGAAATGTCAGAAGAAAGTGATGAACTTATTGATAATCTGATTCAGAATGAAAACAGCAGTGTAGAATACACAGCTTAGATTTTATGGCTTATGTAACATTTAATATTGTAAAATTAAAATACAAAATATAAGTAATACATGAAAGGAGTTATATATGGCGATTAATACAGATGGTATTGTATGGTCAAAGATTAATAGTGATGGTAAGGCATCTACAACAACTACTTCCACACAGTCGTCTAAGTTAAGTTCAACTAAGTCATCGGATACATCTAAAGGTAAATCAACACTTGATGTGGATGAGTTTCTTAAGCTCTTAGTTACACAGATGCAGTGTCAGGATCCACTTGAGCCAACTGATAATACACAGTATATTGCGCAGATGGCTGTATTTACACAAGTTGAGGCAACTACGCAGATGCAGGATAAGACTGAGGAACAGATGGCTGCCGGTCTTGTTGGAACAGAAGTTATGATGAAGACGGATCTTACAAAAGAAGGATATATCGTTGGTAAAGTTGATTACTGGCAGAAGGTCAGTGGAAAGATATATTTAGGAATTGGTGATAAGATGTATGATCTTGACGATCTTGATACGGTGATGGATTCTGATTATTATAAGAAGTATTTTGATAAGACATCATCATCAGAAAAGTCTGATTCATAGATGTAGTTTGTTGTACATAAGAAAGTTTTGAGGATATGAATTATGATTAATAAAATTGTATCAGGTAGTTACAATTCGATAGAACAGGTAACAGGAAGGTGCAACCGTAAAAGTAATAATTCAGGTCAGAATAGTTTGGCAGGAGCCGGTTCATTTGCAAGCATATTAAATAGCAAAAAAAGTATAGAGGCAGCTATTGATGAATCTAATGCTAATAGTAAGCTTAAGTTTACGAAACATGCAGGAGAAAGACTTGATGAAAGAGATATACAGCTTACATCAGAGCAGATGAACAGACTTGAAGAAGGAACTGATAAGGCATCTTCAAAAGGAATTAAGGAGTCATTGATTTTAATGGATAATATGGCATTTATAGTTAATACTCAAAGCAAGACGGTTATAACTGCCATGGATCAGAATAATAATGAAAATAATATTTATACCAATATAGATGGAGCAGTGATAATCTAGCTGGACCGTAATGGAGGCTGAATTTATTTCTGAATGACAGAGGAAATAATAAGTATATAAGGTTAATACTTAATGCGATAAATAATATGAGTATTTAATAAGATATTTATATAATTGTTTCAGTTATATTGCGTATATAAGTAATGGAGGAAAAATATTATGATGAGATCACTTTTCTCTGGTGTATCAGGTATCAAAACACACCAGACAAGATTAGATGTTAGTGGTAATAATATTTCAAATGTTAATACAGTTGGTTATAAATCACAGTCAGTTAATTTTAAAGATGTATACTATCAGACAACACAGACAGCTACAGGTCCTAATGCAGAGACTGGCAAGGGTGGTACTAATGCAATGCAGATTGGTCTTGGTTCAAGTGTTGGTTCAATATCAACTTCTACGATACAGGGAGCAACAGAAAGAACAGATGATCCATATGATTTATGTCTTTCAGGTGAATCATATTTTATAGTAAGTAATTCAGGCTCTACATATTTTACAAGAGCCGGAGATTTTACAGTAGATGCTAATGGTGCATTAGTAACATCAGGTGGTGCCAATGTTATGGGCTGGCAGGTTGATGATGATGGTAATGTTATAAAGGATCAGGTATCAGCTTTACATGTTACAAGTCCTGAATTTACATATACATCCCCAACAGCTACAGCAGGTATTTCTCTTAGTGGTAATATTAAGAACCAGGATTCAGATGCACAGAATTTTACAATATATTTCTATGATTCAGTTGGTAATGAGTATCAGGCAAGCGTAACTGCTAAATATTCAGATACAACAGGTGCTGAATCACATTATACCATAACGGGTGGAACAATTACAAAGAATGGTGTTGCAACGGGACTTACATTAACAGCAAGTGGAGATTTCACATTTAATGCTAATAATGGTGTTGCAATGGAAGCGATGTCTAATCTTTATTTTACAATTGAAGATCCAAATGGAACTAATCCTATAGATCTTGAAAATATTGGTGTGGCTGAAGGTAATGAAAGACGTATATATATTGACGCTTCACAGATGACAAGTTATAACTCATCAACTAAGATTGAGAGTTCAAGAGGTATAACAGGAGATGGAACAGATGCGAAACCTTCAAGAGTTGCCGGTAAGGCAGCCGGTAAGATGACATCCGTGGGTGTTGATAGTTCAGGACATCTGGTTGCAAGTTATAATAATGGTGATGTAAGATATATTGGTCAGATTGCCGTAGCAACATTTGCTAATGCAGCAGGTCTTGAAAAGACAGGTGAAAACCTTTATTCTGCAACACTTAACTCAGGTACATTTGATGGTATTGGTGTTGATGTATCTACAACAGGTGGAAGTATTACGTCTGGTTATCTTGAAATGTCTAATGTTGATCTTTCAAGTGAGTTTACTACTTTAATTACTACACAGAGGGGATATCAGGCAAGTTCAAGAATTATTACAGTTTCTGATACATTGCTTGAAGAACTTATTAATCTTAAGAGATAAATTATATTTTTGGTTAAGCCGGTTACAGGGGTTATGCTCCTGTGATTGGCTGTTCCATTTATTGATGATATGTCAATAATGTTATTGGCTGATAGTTATGTAAACGTTATGCAATATTATGTAATATGGCTTTGAAATAAGTTAAACTGTAAAAAATGAAAGTATTGTTAAAAAATATATGTATTTAATTGTTTTTGGTTGCAATATTGTGTCGTAACAGTTTATAATAAGTACAATAGGTTTAAATTTTTGGGGAAATTTGGTAAATTGTGTTATGTAAAAGTACATAGTAGACATATAGGGAATTGTAAAAAGCTTTATGCATACCTGGTATGTAAAAAGGAGAATGTATGATAACGTTGACAAGGCTTAATGGAAAAGAATTTGTATTAAATGATGATTTAATTCAGACAATTGAAGAAACTCCGGATACAGTTATTACGCTGACAAATGGGGCTAAGTATATTGTTAATGAAGATTATGAAGAAATCAAAAAAAGAATTATTGAATACAAGCGGAAAATTTTCGCTTTAGATAAATAAAATATAAGGAATGGACGGTGTATGCAATGGATATAGCAACAATAATTGGATTAGTTGTTGGACTTGCGATGACAATCTTTGGTATAATACAGAGTGGTGGTGCATCAGCGCTTACAGACAGCTTCATGGATTTACCATCATTTATTATTACATTTGGTGGTTCATTATCATCACTTGTTACGTCATATACTTTAAAAGATTCAATCAATAGCTTAAAGAGTGTTGGCACTGCATTTAAAGACCCTAAACTGGATCCAGCAGAGACAATCAGTAAGATAATTGAGTTATCTAACGTTGCAAGAAAAGAAGGACTTCTTGCTTTGGAAGAAGTGGCTGGAACATTAGAAGATGAATTTATGAAAAAGGGTATTCTTCTTATCGTAGATGGTACTGAACCTGAACTTGTAAGGGGTATTCTTGAAACAGAACTTGTTAATATGGATGACAGGCATAGAAATGTAGCAGGGTTTTATGATACATGGGCTGCATTAGGTCCGGCCTGGGGTATGATTGGTACTCTTATCGGTCTTGTAAACATGCTTAAAAACCTTACAGATTCATCAACAATCGGTCCTAATATGGCGGTTGCTCTTATTACTACTTTATATGGTTCGCTTATTGCTAACTGGTTTGCAACACCAATTGCAAATAAGATGAAGGCAATCAGTGGTAAAGAATATCAGATGAAAGAGATAGTAATAGAAGGTCTCTTGTCTATACAGGCGGGTGAAAACCCACGAGTAATAGAAGAAAAGCTTAAGTCATTCCTGGCACCAGGAGCCAGATTGAGTGTCGGTGAAGAGGCTGGAGGTGAAGCTAATGGCTAAACGTAAGGCTGAAGAAGGCGGTGGCGGTTCGCCCGCCTGGATGTCAACATTTAGTGATTTGATGAACCTGCTATTATGTTTCTTTGTATTACTGTTTTCAATGTCTTCAGTAGATGCAGAGAAGTTTCAGGAGGTTGCAGCTTCTCTAGCGTCAAGTTTTAGCGTTTTGCCTGCTGGTGGGTCAGCAATTACGGATGAAGGTATTCTTGTTGGAAGTGGTGCAAGCCAGCTTACAGAGCTTAGTACATATTATAACAATATGGGTCTTAATAATGAAGGTGAGACAGATATAACCACAAGCAGTGCATATGAGGAGGTTAATGCTGAGAGTCTTAAGGAATCTGAAAAGATGGCGGAACAGATTGAACAGGCATTAAAAGAATCTAATTTATCTGAACAGGTTAATGTTGAAGCCAATAGCAGATATGTTGTATTAAATATGAATGGTGCATTATTATTCGATTCCGGTAAGGCGGATTTAAAGCAGGAGGCTATAAGTGTGCTCAGCGGCGTTGCTGATTCGATTAAACAATATGATAACTATATTATAAGTATAGAAGGACATACAGATAGTAATCCTATTAATACATCACAATTTCCGGATAATATGGTCTTATCTATGTATAGAGCCTATTCTGTTTTTGATTATTTCGTCAAAGACAAAGAATTTGATAGTGCAACGATGACATCAACAGGTCGTGGTGATGCAGTTCCGGTAGCATCTAATGCTACACCAGAGGGAAGGGCACAGAACAGACGTGTTGAGATTAAAATATATAATTCATTAAATAGTTAAAATATACACCGGTAAGTTCTGGTAAAATAAAATGCGCAAAGGAATGTGCAGGAACGGAGGAAAACATGAAAAAGAGTATGCTCAATGTAATAACTCTTGCATTAGTTCTTATTAATCTGGTATTGACGGTTTTACTTACTTTTTCATTAGTTTCTACTAATAATAAGACTAATAATCTTATAACAAAGGTATCACAGATTATTGATCTTGATGTAGGTGGAATAACAGCAGATTCAACTAAGACAGCATCTTCAAGTATTGATGATATTACATATCTTGATGTTACTAATAATGATAGTACAGATATTACAGTATCATATACAGATGCTGGTAACAAAACTCATTATGTTGTTTTAAATGTTTCTATCGGACTTGATTCTAAGGCGAAAGATTATGAAACTAAAAAAACAACAATTCAGAATGGTATGAAAGTCATAGTCAGTCAGGTTACTACGGAAGCATTAAAGTATTCTTATAATGATGTTACAGCAAATAAAACGGCAATTGAGAAGAATTTACTTACATATCTTCAGGATCAGTTCCAGACAGATGTAATTCAGTCAGTAACTCTAACAAAGATACTTGCTTCATAATAAGTTAATAAAAGAATCAAATGAATAAAGGAGGTGAGGAAGATGGGAGAGGTCTTATCACAAGATGAGATAGACAGCCTCTTGAATGCTCTTAGCTCAGGTGAACTTGATGTTGATGAGATGAAGAATACTGAAGAAAAACAGGTTAAAAACTATGATTTTGCCAGACCTTCGAAGTTTTCGAAAGAACATTTAAGGACACTTGAAATTATTTTTGAACATTTTGGAAGACTTTTGGCGACCAATCTTCCTGCATATCTTCGTAAATCAGTTAATGTAGAGGTAGTTAATTCAGAAGTAGTAATCTATTCAGAGTTTTCTAACGCATTGTCTAACCCTGTTTTACTTGGGGTAGTTGGTATGCAGCCATTAAATGGTAATGTTATAATTGAAATGGCGTCTAATCTGGGATTCGCAATTGTTGACAGACTCTTAGGTGGTGCAGGCAATTCACTCGAAAAAGAAAGAGATTTTTCAGAGATAGAACTGTCTATTATTGAAAGAATATTCAATATTTGTGTTAATTTACTTCAGGAACCATGGGAAAATGTTGTAAAGGTATCGCCAAGACTGGAAAGAATTGAGTCTAATTCACAGTTTGCCCAGATTATTTCACCGAGTGAAACAATTGCAATTGTAACAATGAATTTAAAAATTGGAGATGTTGAAGGTCTTATGAATATATGTCTTCCTTTTGCAACACTTGAACCGGTTATGGATAAGCTCAATACAAAGTACTGGTTCTCAACGATGAAAGAAAAGGAAGATTCATCATATGGTGAGGTAATAGAAAATATAATTGATAAGGCACAGATTCCTATTAAGGCAATATTAGGAAGAAGCACGATAAATGTGCAGGATTTTGTTAATATTCAGATTGGGGATATAATTAAGATTGATAAAAAAGTCAATGAGGAATTGGAAGTTTATGTTGGTGATATTAAAAAGTTTGAGGCGCTGCCAGGATATTCCAATGATAAATATGCTGTAAGAATTACAGAAGTAATTAGAGAGGAGAGTGAATAGATATGGATGGCATGCTGTCACAAGACGAAATTAATGCATTATTAAATGGCATGAATACAGATGATGATAAGCCGGGTAATGATGACTCAGCACCGGCAGATGTTGCGGCTGCATCTGGCGCGGCCGATACTCAACCGGCTTCTGATAATGTATCAGCCAATAGTGATGCAGATTTTACACTGTATGATTCAGAAAAGGATGCGGTTGGAGAGATTTCCAATATCAGTATGGGAACGGCTGCAACTACTTTAAGTTCATTACTTAATCAGAAGGTTAATATTACAACGCCTACAGTTGCCGTAGCTACATGGGATGATCTTGCAACGAGATATGACCGGCCATGTGTTATGATGCAGATTTCATATAAAGAAGGACTGGACGGAAATAACGTTTTAATTCTTAAGGAGAAAGATGTTAAGATTATCACAGACCTTATGATGGGGGGAGTTGGTCAGGTTAATGATGACGAACCGCTTAGTGAGTTGCATCTTAGCGCAATTGGTGAGGCTATGAATCAGATGATGGGTTCTGCTGCCACATCAATGTCATCAATGTTTAACAGAAAGATTGATATCAGTCCGCCAATTGCTAACATTATAGAAACATATGCGGATACTAATCAGAATATTCCTGAATTTTTGACAGGCTCATTTGTTATGGTTGCATTTAAGATGACAATTGGGGAACTTGTAGACAGCGAAATTATGCAGTTGTATCCTATTGAATTTGCAAGGGAGCTTCTAAAAATGTTTAGTGTTGATGATAGTGACGCTCCTGAATCGAATTCACAGGAAGCACAGGCACAGCCACAACAAGCAGTTACGCAGCAACAGGTACAACAGCCACAGCAGGATGTGCAGCTTAATATGCAGATGCCTCCTCAGCAGAATATGCAGCAGATGCCACCATATGGCTATGCACCACAGCAGGTACCATATGGCTATGCCCCTCAGATGCCGCCATATGGTTATGCACAGCCACAGCAGAATGTTAATGTCCAATCAGCAGCTTTCCAACCTTTTGCAGGTGATATCAATGCTATTTCACAGCAGGAAAACATTGATTTGATTAAGGATGTTCCTTTGGAAGTTACTGTTGAACTTGGAAGAACAACAAAATCAATCAAAGAGATCCTTGAATTTGCTCCGGGTACAATTGTTGAACTCAATAAGATTGCCGGTGAAGCGATAGATTTACTTGTTAATGGCAGAAAGATTGCTAAAGGTGAGGTTGTGGTAATTGAAGAAAGCTTCGGTGTAAGGATTACTGAAATTGTTAAAGATAGATAAAATTCAAAAAAATAGTAGGAATATTCGTTTGATTGTTGTATAATATATGTGAATTAAATGAATAATCTTATGGATAGAATAGGAGATATATATGGCAAAGAATATTTTAATTTGTGATGATGCAGCATTTATGAGAATGATGATAAAAGATATTCTGACAAAGAATGGTTATAATATTGTAGGAGAAGCTGAGAATGGTGCTAAGGCTGTTGAAAAATATAGTGAACTTAAGCCGGATTTAGTACTTATGGATATTACAATGCCAGAGATGGATGGTATTGAAGCACTTAAGAAGATTAAAGCGTCAGATCCTAACGCTTCAATTATTATGTGTTCTGCTATGGGTCAGCAGGCTATGGTTATTGAGTCAATTCAGTCTGGTGCGAAGGATTTCATTGTTAAACCATTCCAGGCAGACAGGGTTCTTGAAGCAGTTCAGAAAGTTGTAGGATAATGCAATTTTTAGCATTGAATAACAGATTAGAGTCAATAGTCCAGTTATTGACTGTGCTGGTTATATTTGTTTTTGTTCTCGGAATTACATATTTAGGAACTAGATTTATTGGAAATTATCAAAAGGAAAAGATGACTGGCAGTAATGTCAAGATATTAGAGACTATGAGAATTTCTAACAGCAAATATATTCAGATTGTTAAGATTGGTACAAAGTGTTTTGCAA
>ERZ831634.3752-NODE-3752-length-10944-cov-2.900358_pt1 | contig 10944 bp, 10 predicted proteins | sample MGYA00519953_ERZ831634 | MGnify/ENA primary metagenome ERZ831634 (study PRJEB31850, sample SAMEA3708718) | human gut metagenome | biome: human gut; feature: human-associated habitat; material: faeces | place: China | collected 2014 ...
CACCTTTGCCGTGCAGGGCGACCTGTAGCTGCCGCTGTTCGCGCCGTCGGTCTACCGCACGCTGAAGATGAACGACGCGCAGATGGCCACGGCCGTCGAGGCCGCGCGTGCCTCGCGCATCGACCTGACGGCCGAGGTGAAGAAGGCTTTCTACAACATCCTGCTGGCCGAGCAGTCGCTTGCGGTGCTCCGCGAATCGGAGGCCACGGTGCAGCGCACGGTCGACGACACGCAGGTGCAGTACAAACACGGACTGGCCTCGGAATACGACCTGCTGACCGCCCAGGTGCAGTTGAGCAACCTCAAACCCACGATTCTCCAGACCGAGAATTCGATCAAGCTGGCCAAGCTGATGCTCAAGATGTACCTCTCGATTCCCGAGGACGTGGAGATCGAGGTGGTGGGCGAACTGGACGCCCTGCGCGACGAGGTGCTGGCCGGAACGGACGGACTGACCACCGACGTGACGGACAACTCCGACCTGCGCTCGCTCGAATTGCAGGAGGAGGTCCTCCGGCGCTCGCTCAAGGCGGCCAACGCGGGACGTATGCCGACGCTCGCGGCTTTCGGGTCGGCCTCCTATACGGGTAACGACATGGAGCCGTTCAATTTCGGCGGCGCCGCCACGACGGACGATTCCAGGTATTTCTGGACCCACCCGATTTCGGTCGGCCTGCAACTGTCGGTCCCCATCTTCTCGGGTCTGACGAAGATGAACAAGTCGCGCGAGCTGAAAAACCAGATTTCGCAGCTTTCGCTCCAGCGCAGCTACGCCCGGCAGCAGATCGACGTGCAGGTGCGCTCGGCGCTGAACGACCTGCTGACCGCCCGCGAGACGATGTACGCCCAGGAGCTGACCGTCGAGCAGGCCCGCAAGGCCTACAAGATCTCCGACACCCGTTACCGGGCCGGTGCGGGGACGATCCTCGAATTGAACAGCGCGCAGCTCTCGCAGACGCAGGCACAGCTGAACTTCTCGCAGGCGATCTACGACTATCTTTCGGCCAAGGCCGAGTACGACCGCATCGTCGGCCGCGAACACGGAAATGAATAAAAAACAGGATAAAGAACGTATGAAAAAAATCGTGATTTTGTGCATCGCCGCCGCTTCTTTCGCCGGCTGCACGGGTAAAAAGGGCGTGACCGCCGTTACGGAAGACAAAGGCGTGCTGACCAAAAGCGCCGTTGCCGAAGAGGCTACGGTACGGCTCACGGAGGTCTTCACCTCCGAGATCGAGCCTTACAAGGAGAACGACATCACCCCTGCGGCTTCGGGCGTGCACATCGACAAGATTTACGTCGAGGTGGGCGATCCGGTGCGCGAGGGCCAGCTCGTCGTGACGCTCGACCCCACGCAGTACACCCAGCAGCTGGTGCAGCTGAAGACCGTCGAGGACGACTACAACCGCCTGCTGCCGGTCTATGAGGCCGGAGGCATCTCGGCCCAGCAGATCGAGCAGGCCAAGGCCCAGCTGGACGTGCAGCGCGAGGTGGTGGCCAACCTGAAGAAGAACATCGAGGTGCGTTCGCCCATATCGGGCGTCGTCACGGCCCGCAACTACGAGTCCGGCGACCTGTTCGCCCAGCAGCCGATCCTGCACATCATGCAGATCGACCCGCTGAAGGTCATCGCCAACATTTCGGAGCAGTACTTCCCCAACGTGAAGGTGGGCATGCCGGTGAAGCTGGCCGTCGACATCTTCCCCGACGAGGAGTTCACGGGCACGGTGTCGCTGATCTACCCGGCGCTCGACCCCACGACCCGCACCTTCAAGGTCGAGGTCAAGGTCCCCAACGCCAAGCGCACGCTGCGTCCGGGCATGTACGCCCGCACGACGTTCGACATGGGCAGCAAGGAGGGCGTGATGGTTCCCGACGTGGCCGTGCAGAAGCAGGTCGGCTCGGCCGAGCGCTATCTCTACGTCATCGTCGGCGACTCGGTTGCCGAGCGCCGCTCGGTCAAGGTGGGACGCCAGGTCGGCGACCGCGTGGACATCCTTTCGGGTGTCGAAGCGGGCGAGCCGGTGGCCGTTACGGCGTTGTCGAAACTCTTCGACGGGGCCAAAGTGGATATTAAAAAAGACTAAAACAGCCCCTTTCCAATGAAAATTTACGAAAGCGCGGTCCGCAAACCGATCTCAACGATCCTGCTGTTTGTCGGCGTGATGGTCTTCGGACTCTTCTCGCTGATGAACCTGGCCGTGGACCAGTATCCCGAGATCGAGATACCCCAGATTTCGGTGATCACGATGTACCCGGGCGCCAACGCCGCCGACATCGAGACCAACATCACCCGTGTGCTGGAGGACAACCTCAACACGGTGAGCAACCTCAAGAAACTGACCTCCAAGTCGCAGGACAACGTCTCGATGATCACCGTCGAGTTCGAATACGGCTCCGACCTGAACGAAGGGGCCAATGAAATCCGCGACGTGGTGTCGCGCGTGCAGTCGATGCTGCCCGACGACATCGACTACCCGACGATTTTCAAGTTCTCGACCTCGATGATCCCCGTGATGATGATCGCCGTCACGGCCGAGGAGAGCTATCCGGCGCTGAACAAGATCCTCGACGACAAGCTGGTCAACGTGCTCAACCGCGTCGACGGCGTGGGTGCCGTGTCGATCGTCGGCGCACCCGAACGCGAGGTGCAGGTCAACGTCGACCCCGCCAAACTGGAGGCCTACAACCTGACCGTCGAGCAGCTGGGGCAGATCATCGCCGCCGAGAACGTCAACATCCCCAGCGGTACGATCGACGTGGGCAACAACACCTTCAATATCAAGGCCGACGGTGAGTTCAAACTCTCGGACGAGCTGCGCAAGGTCGTGGTGTCGAACGCCGGGGGCCGCACGGTGAAACTTTCGGACGTGGCCCAGATCCGCGATACGCTCGAAAAGGCGACGATGGACGAGCGCGTGAACGGCCAGCTGGGCGTGCGCGTAATCATCCAGAAACAGTCGGGCGCCAATACCGTCGACATCGTGCACGAGGTGCAGAGGCGTCTGCCGGCGATCGCCGCCTCGCTGCCGGGCGACGTCGACATCGAGCTGATCTACGAGGGTTCGCAGGAGATCACCGACGCGATCGGGTCGCTGTCGGAGACGATCATGTACGCCTTTATCTTCGTGGTGCTCGTGGTGATGATCTTTTTGGGCCGCCGGCGGGCGACGTTCATCATCTGTCTGACGATTCCCGTCTCGCTGATCTGTTCGTTCATCTACCTCTATGCCGTCGGATCGACGCTCAACATCATTTCGCTGTCGTCGCTGTCGATCGCCATCGGTATGGTGGTGGACGATGCCATCGTGGTGCTGGAAAATATCACGACCCATATCGAACGCGGTTCGCAGCCGAAAGAGGCCGCGATCTACGCCACCAACGAGGTGTGGCTGTCGGTAATCGCCACCACGCTGGTGACGGTGGCCGTGTTCCTGCCGCTGACGCTGGTGTCGGGCCTTTCGGGCATCATGTTCCGCGAGTTGGGCTGGATCGTGTCGATCGTGGTGAGCGTTTCGACGGCGGCGGCCATTTCGCTGACCCCGATGTTGTCGGCCTACATCCTGCACAAGGAGGGCGGCGAACACGACTACAAGGGTCTCGGCATCGTCTACAAGCCGATCGATCGGGCGCTCACGTGGCTCGACAGCGCCTATGCACGTATGCTGGCTACGGTGCTGAACCACCGTCGCTGGACGCTGGGGGCGGTGCTCGTCGTCTTCTGCGCCTCGTTGCTGCTGCTGTCGCGGGTGCCGTTCGAGTTCTTCCCGCCTGCGGACAACGGGCGTATTGCAGCTACGGTGCGTCTGCAACAGAACGTGAGCGTGGAGTATACGGCGCGGATCGCCCGCGAGATCGACAGCGTCATCCGGACGAAGTATCCCGAAGTGCTCCTGATTTCGGCTTCGGCCGGCGCAAGTTCGGGCGACGACGCCTTCTCGGCCATGCAGACCACGGGGTCGCACATCATCAACTACAATCTGCGTCTGCCGCGTTCGGGCGAGCGCGATCGTTCGATCTACCAGATTTCCGACCTGCTGCGTCAGGATTTCGACCGGATTCCCGAAATCGACCGCTACGAGGTCACGCCGGGCGGCAATCAGGGCTCGATGAGCGGTTCGTCCTACGTTCAGGTCAAAGTCTACGGACATGATATAAACCAGACCAACGACGTGGCCAACGATCTGAAATCCAAACTTTCGCAGATACCCGGTCTGCGCGATGCGCAGCTTTCGCGCGACGACCTGCGTCCGGAGTATAACGTGGTTTTCGACCGCGACAAGCTGGCCTACTACGGCATGAATTCCGCGACGGCCTCGCAGGCGGTGCGTAACCGGATCAACGGTCTGGATGCGTCGAAATACCGCGAGGACGGCGACGAGTACGACATCGTGGTGCGCTACGGCGAACCGTTCCGGACGAGTATTCAGGATGTGGAGAACATCGTACTCTACGGGGCCGACGGGCAGCCCGTGAAGTTGAAGGAGGTGGCGACGGTGGTCGAGGAGTTCGCCTCGCCGTCGATCGAACGCGAGAACCGCCAGCGTGTGATCTACGTCAAGGCTTCGCTGGGCGACGGCGTGGCGCTGGGTACGGTCGTTCCGCAGATCAACGCCATTCTGGACGAATATCCGCTGCCCGACGGCATGAGTCTCGATCTGGGCGGTACGGTCGAGGATCAGGGCGATGCGTTCGGCGACCTGCTGACGCTGTTCGTGTTGATCGTGATTCTGGTCTACATCGTCATGGCCACGCAGTTCGAGTCGCTGGTGTTTCCCTTCATCATCATGTTCACCATTCCGCTGGCCTTCACGGGGACGTTCCTCGCGTTGTGGCTGACCGGGACGCCGCTGTCGATCATCGCGCTGATCGGTGCGATCATGCTCGTGGGTATCGTGACGAAGAACGGTATCGTGCTGGTGGACTATACCAACCTGCTCGTCGAACGCGGATCGAGCGTCTTCGATGCGGTAGTGGCCGGCGGCAAGAGCCGTCTGCGTCCGGTGCTGATGACCTCGTTCACGACCATCCTGGGTATGCTTCCGCTCGCTATCGGCACGGGAGCCGGTTCGGAGACGTGGCAGCCGATGGGTATCGCCGTGATCGGCGGTCTGACCTTCTCGACGATCCTGACGCTGTTCATCGTTCCGGTGCTCTATTCGATCCTCGTGAACCGTTCGCAGCGCAAGGAGCGCGAGAAACTGGCGCGCCTCGCGGCCGAACACCAGGCAAGTGTACATTAATAAGGGAAAACAACTATGAAAGCAGTATTTTTGTCATACAACCAGGCGCTGACCGACCGGGTGAACGCCATCCTCGACGAGCAGGGCATCCGCGGCTTCACCAAATGGGCCTTGACCGAGGGCCGCGGCTCGGTCGACGGCGAACCCCACTACGGCACGCATGCGTGGCCTTCGATGAACGCCTCGATCCTGGCCATCGTCGACGACGAGAAGGTGGCTCCGCTGATGGACGCCTTCCGCGAGTTGGACGCTGCGACCAGGATGCAGGGGTCCCGGGCGTTTGTCTGGAACATCGAAAGCGGTTTCTGATTCTCACGGGCATCTTTTGCCCTGCTTTGTCCGGCCCGGACGGGAAATACGTCGTGTATGTCCCGTCCGGGCCGAACTGCGTTATGGCCAGGCCTGCTCCGCGATAATCAGAAACCGGATGCAGCTTGTCCGGGAATTTTTGCGTGGTGCGTTGCGTTGTCCGAAATCGAAACGTGTGTGGCGATGCGATGCGAAAAATGAAGCAATGCTTCACAAAGTGCCGGAAATTGCGCTAATTTTTCTACATTTGCATTCATGAAACTCACCTTTCTGGGAACGGGCACCTCGCAGGGCGTCCCTGTCATCGGGTGCCGCTGCAAGGTCTGCACCTCGGCCGACAGGCGTGACAACCGCCTGCGCACTTCGGCCATGGTCGAGGCGTGCGGCGTGCGTATGGTCATCGACGCCGGCCCCGATTTCCGCTGCCAGATGCTCCGCACAGGCATCCGCCACCTCGACGCCATCCTCCTCACGCACGAACATAAAGACCATATCGGCGGGCTGGACGACGTGCGGGCCTTCAACTTTGTCGATTACCCGCCGCTGGTGCACAAGGTCGACATCTATGCCGCACCCCATACCATCGGCGTCGTGCGCAAGGATTTCGACTATGCCTTCGCGCAGGATAAGTACCGCGGCGTGCCCGAAATTGAGTTGCATGAGATCGACGTCACCCGGCCGTTCCGGGTCGGGGGGCTGGAGGTCGTCCCCGTATCGGGACACCATTCCGACCGGTTTGCCGTCACGGGCTACCGTATCGGCAGGCTGGCCTACCTGACCGATTTCAAGACCATCGGGGATGCCGAGGTCGAAAAACTCCGGGGCGTGGAGGTGCTCGTCGTCAACGCGCTCCGCTTTACGGAGCATTATTCCCATTTCAACGTGGCCGAAGCCCTTGCGCTCATCGCCCGCGTCGCCCCGCGCGAGGCCTACCTCACGCACATGTCCCACGACATCGGCCTGCATGCCGTGACGGAGCCGACGCTCCCCCGCGGCGTACACATGGCCTACGATACGTTGCAGCTTGAAATAAACGATTGATATGAAAGATTTTAAAAATAAGGTCGTCATCGTGACGGGTGCTTCGTCGGGTATCGGCGAGGCGATGGCACGCGAGTTCGCCGCACAGGGCGCCCGCGTGGTGCTGGGCGCGCGCAGCGTGCAGAAATTACAGCTTATCGCGGGCGACATCCGCTCCCGGGGCGGGCAGGCCGCCTATTGCGGCGTCGACGTGACCGATGTCGGCGAGTGCCGCGAACTGATCGACACGGCCGTACGTGAGTTCGGGGGGATCGACGTGCTGGTTTGCAACGCCGGGCTTTCGATGCGCGCCATTTTCGACGACGTCGACCTGGAGGTGCTGCACCGCCTGATGGACGTCAATTTCTGGGGTACGGTCAACTGCTGCAAGTTCGCCCTGCCGTACCTCCAGCAGTCGCACGGTTCGATTGTCGGCATCTCGTCCGTCGCCGGGCTGCACGGGCTGCCGGGGCGCACGGGCTATTCGGCCTCGAAGTACGCCATGACGGGTTTCCTCGAAACGCTGCGCATCGAAAACCTTAAAAAGGGACTGCACGTGATGATCGCCTGCCCGGGGTTCACGTCGTCGAATGTCCGCTTCTCGGCCCTTACGGCCGACGGCACGCAGCAGGGCGCAACCCCGCGCGACGAAGCGAAGATGATGACCCCCGAAGAGGTCGCCCGCATCGTCGCCCGTGGCATACTGAAGCGCAAACGCCTCTGTCTGATGGAGAACGAGGGGCGTGCCACGCATTTCGTCAAGAAGTTCGCCCCCGGCTTCCTCGACCGCATGTTCTACCTGGTGATGTCCCGGGAGCCCGATTCGCCGCTGAAATAACGTCGCCGCATCCGGCGGGGCGAGCCCCGGGGAGCGGTTTGAACCAAGGGAACTATGGCACGGGAAGAAAAACACTCCGAAGAAGAGGTCAGGCGCGTCTGCGCCGGGATCCGCCGTCAGGCCGCTTTGGAAAACGCCCGCTGGCAACTCAAGGCGGGGTATGGCGGCTTGGCTCTCATGTCCGTCGTGCTGGTCGTCGTCCTTTGCGGAGGCGACGGCTGGAGATGGTGGTGGCTCTTTTATTTCGTTGCGCCGGTCATGCTGGTCATCAACGGCCATCGCGTGGTGCGGGGTAAAAAATCGTGGTAAGTGGTAAAATAAAAGAAGGCGCTCGGTTATTTTGAGCGCCTCTTTTTTGGTCGTCGGTTCATCGTTCCTGCCTTTCCTGTTCCCCTTCCATTTGCCGTTCTTCCTTCCGGGCTGGCCGGGGTGGATTATTCCATCCGCCGTTTCCCCGATAGTAGTGTCCCGGGTTGCTGTCCTTCGCGCTGCCGTTTTCCGTACCGCTTCCGGTACCGCTGCTCCGGTGCTTCGCCGGCATTACCTATGCCGTCCCGTATGTCCTGCGCGTTGGGTACATGGCTTTTGTTGCCCGGATGCGATCCCGCTTGCCTGTCTGCTCTCCGGGTACCGGATGCCAGCCGCTTGCCTGTCTGCTCTCCGGGGGGGGGCGCCGCTTGCCGTAGTTTTTCGCTCGTGCCGGACGGTGCATTTTCCGCGCCGGCGAGCCCTGGGCTCCGGGGGAATACGATGTCGTTTTCCCCGGCACCGCAGCCTTTGCGCGCGGTTATTCCTTTTTCTTCGTCCCGCCGTCCTTGCCGTCTTCCTTCGAGGAGTCCTTGAACTCCTTGACGCCGCGTCCCAGGCCGCGCATCAGTTCGGGGATTTTCCTGCCGCCGAACAGGAGCAATACGACCAACAGGATAAGTATCAACTCGGTCGGGCCGAGGAACAGGGGGATGATGAATAATGTCATGGTATGTTCGGGTCTTTGGTGTGTGCGTTTTCCGTCCGGGCTTTCCTGTCGTATTCCCGGAGACAGGGACTGCCTTGCGGACAAATGTACTAAGAATTTCCGAAACCCCGCCTTCCGGGGTGAAAAAAAGCGGGGTGCACCCGAAGCACCCCGCCCGAACTGTCTTTCGGGAATCCGTTATTTGAAGAATATCGACGAAATCTCCTTGTAGTTGTGTACGCGCTCGATGACGTCGGCGAACATGTCCGCCACCGACAGCACCGTGAACTTGTGTAGGTCTTTGTCGGGGTTGAGCGGAATGGTGTCGGTCACGATCACCTCCTGCAGCGCGCTGTCGTTGATGCGCTCGTAGGCCGGGCCCGACAGCACGGGATGGGTGATGGCGGCGCGAACGCTCTTCGCCCCGCGCGACATGAGCATGTCGGCGGCCATGCAGATCGTGCCTGCCGTGTCGATCATGTCGTCCACGATCAGGATATTGCGGCCCTCGACCTCGCCGATGGCGGTCATCGTACCCACGACGTTGGCCTTGGCACGTTCCTTATGCGAAATGATGATCGGCGTGCCGAGCAGTTTGGCATAGGTGTTGGCACGCTTGGCGCCGCCCATGTCGGGCGCTGCGATCGACAGCTCTTCGATGTTGAGGCTCTTGATATAGGGGATAAAGATGCCGCTGGCATAGAGCGCATCGACCGGTACGTCGAAGAAACCCTGTATCTGGTCGGCATGCAAGTCCATCGTCATCACGCGGTCTACGCCTGCGGCCATCAGCAGGTTGGCTACCAGTTTCGCGCCGATCGGCACCCGGGGCCGGTCTTTCCGATCCTGTCGTGCCCAGCCGAAGTAGGGTATCACGGCCACGACCTTGTAGGCCGAAGCGCGGCGTGCGGCGTCGATCATCATCAACAGCTCCATCAGGTTATCCGAAGGCGGGAACGTCGACTGGATGATGAATACCGTACACCCGCGGATGGACTCGTTGAAGCAGGGCTGGAACTCGCCGTCGCTGAAACGCAGTACTTCCGATTGCCCGAGCGTCGTACCGAAACTCGCCGCGATTTTTTCGGCAAGGTATTCCGATCCGCGACCCGAGAAAATTTTGATTTTGTGGATAGCCATAGGTTACGAGGATTTTTGATGGTGCAAAGATAGTATATGCCGTCGGAAAAACGAGCCCTGCGGGCAACCTTTTTTCAACAATCGGTTAAACATCGAGGCATTCGCCGATGAAGCCGAGGATCTCCTCGCGTCCCGTACCGCGTTCGCCCGACGAGACGAACATCGGCGGAAGTTCCTCCCATTGCTCGCCGAGCGTGGCCTTGTAACGCTCCACGCTCTTCGCACACTGCGTCTTGGAGAGCTTGTCGGCCTTGGTGAAGACGATGCCGAACGGAATGCCGTTCATGCCCAGCATTTCGATGAAGCGCAGGTCGATCTTCTGGGGTTCGAGCCGGATGTCCACCAGCACGAACAGGAAGTGCATCTTCTCGCATTTGAGCACGTAGTCGGTGATGATCTTGGCGAAATCGCTGCGCATGGCCTTCGACGTACGGGCATAGCCGTAGCCCGGCAGGTCGACCAGGTACCACGCATTGTCGATCAGGAAGTGGTTGATGAGCCGTGTCTTGCCGGGTGTCCCCGAGACCTTTGCCAGCCCCTGCCGGCCGGTCAGCATGTTGATGAGCGACGACTTGCCGACGTTGCTGCGCCCGATGAAGGCGATGTCCTTCAGCGAATCCTTCGGAACTTGCGAGATGCGCTCCGAGCTGCACCTGAATTCGGCTTTGTGGATCTGCATGGTGTTGGAATTTTGTGCAAAGATAGCAATATTTCCGGATACGGCACGGGGAAGGCGCCCGCCGATCCCTTCTTGCCGCACCCCGGTTCGTTTACCCTCCCCGGGCTGCCCGTTATTTCCCCGGCTGCTTACCCCGTTCCCAGGCGAGCGTCACCCACAGCGGACAGTGATCCGATGCCGCGGCCGTATGGTCTACGGCGCTTTCCGCGACCGTGGCCGACGTGGGCAGCCCGCGGCCGAGGATGTAGTCGATGCGCACGGCCGGGTTGTCGGCCGGGAACGTCATCCGCGTGGTGTCGGAAAGTATCCGGAAGCCGCCGCCCAGCCCCGCAAGCACCGCCGCGGCATCCCCTGTGTTGAAATCCCCGGCCAGCAGCACCGGTTTGCGGCATGTGTCGGTGGCTTCGCGGATGATTGGCAGCGAGGCGTGCCGGTCTTCGGGCGTCAGCGAAAGGTGGGTGACGCATACCGTGTAGTCCGGGAATTCCGCCATGAGCAGTACCCGGGCCTCCTCGCGCCCCGGGAGCGGGATGCTGCGTACGGCGAACGGCTCGGTGCGTGACAGCAACCCGACGCCGTAGCTTCCGCCCGCGAAGCCGATGGCGCGGCCGAACGTGGCGTGCATACCCGTCATCCGCCCCAGTTCACCGGGGATGTAACGCCCGTCCACACGCAGCGTGGCGCTGTCCAGTTCCTGCAACGCCACCAGGTCGGGCGCTTCGCGCAGGATGACCCGGGCGATGCGGCCGATGTCCTGTAT
>ERZ831634.3753-NODE-3753-length-10943-cov-3.684607_pt1 | contig 10943 bp, 14 predicted proteins | sample MGYA00519953_ERZ831634 | MGnify/ENA primary metagenome ERZ831634 (study PRJEB31850, sample SAMEA3708718) | human gut metagenome | biome: human gut; feature: human-associated habitat; material: faeces | place: China | collected 2014 ...
AACTGGGGAAAAGCCAGCAATTACACACTGTGCCTGAACAGCTCACAGCTTGGATATGACAGATGTGAGATGATAATTATGGAATGCGTGAAATAAAAACAGATTATGTTTTTTATTCAAATTGACTGAGTGGAAGATCCCTTTTTCCATGTAGTGTATCTGTAAAATAAAAGAGGCAGATATAATGAAAAGGAATAAACCAGCTTGTATCATTCAGGTAAGAGTTAAGTGATGGAAGCATTTCAGATAATAATAGTTACTTTGCGCATTTTGTGTTATAATTGAGATTAACAGGAAATGATAAATATCTGCAAAATGAATGTTTATCAGGAACTTACCGGAGGACATTTTAGTTAAGACGTAATAGATTTCGGACTTTGTAAAATGCAAAAGGGAGATCAATGATATGAGAAAAAAAACAGTTCAAACAAGCAGTACCAAAGGTAATGCAAAGAGTAATACAAAGAGCAATGCAAGAAACAGCGTAAAAAGCAGTGTAAAAAGCAGTGCAAAAAACAGCCCTCAAAAAGCTGTTAAGACTGTTGCTCCAACAGTAGAGAATGTTTCTGTTAAGCAAGCCGTAATTATTCAGGAGCCATCTGTTGAACAGAATGAACAGAACATTCCAACGAGACAGCCTGATCTGGGACCGCGAAGAAGTGTAGCCTTCATTGGATCAGAATGTTATCCATTTGTTAAGACCGGCGGATTGGGAGATGTAATGTCTGCCCTGCCAAAGAGTCTGGCAAAATTAAACATTGATGTTAAGGTCATTATTCCAAGATACAAATGTATTCCTCAGAAATTTCAGGAAAAGATGGAATACAGGGGTTCCTTTGATATGAATCTCTGCTCTGATGGAAAGCAGTATTATGTGGGAATTATGGAATATCAGGAGGATGGGGTTGTCTATGATTTTATAGATAATGATGAGTTCTTCTCCTGGGGAAATCCATATACGAATCTCATAGATGACATTCCGAAATTCTGTTATTTTGCAAAAGCTGCCCTTGCTGCCCTTAATTATCTGAACTGGACTCCTGATGTCGTGCATTGTCATGACTGGCAGGCAGCTTTAGTACCACTTTATCTGAGAACCTGTTTTCAGGATACAGATGTAGGACGTGCAATTTCAGTACTCACAATACATAATCTGAAGTTCCAGGGTATTTATGACAGAAAAAAGATTCAATACTGGTCAGGACTTCCTGATTATGTATTTAATAAAGACTGCCTCACACAGAATTGGTTAGATGCGAATATGTTAAAGGGTGGTATTACTTATAGTAATGTTGTAACTACAGTAAGTAATACATATGCTGGTGAAATCCAGACTGAAGAATATGGTGAAGGTCTTGAAGAACACTTAAGATATCATCATAACAAGCTTGTAGGTATCGTAAATGGTATTGATACAGATATCTGGAATCCAGCAACTGATAAACTATTAGCTGCGCCATATAATAGTCAGAATGTTATTGAAAACAAGAAAGCAAATAAGAAAGCTTTACAGGAATCATTAGGATTAGAAGTAGATGATCATAAGATTGTGATTGGTTTGATTTCACGTTTGACTAACCAGAAGGGTCTAGATCTTGTAAATAATGTAATTCCACATATTATGGATGAACATACACAGGTTGTTGTATTAGGTACAGGTGATGCTGAATATGAAGATGCATTCCGTTATTATGAAAACGCGTATAAGGGTAATTTCTGTGCTTATATTGCCTATAATGAAAATGTAGCACATAACATCTATGCTGGATGTGATGCGTTACTCGTACCATCTAGATTTGAACCATGTGGATTAACTCAGTTAATTAGTATGAGATATGGTTCTATCCCAATTGTAAGAGAAACAGGTGGATTAAAGGATACAGTACAGCCTTATAACTTATTTGATAACACTGGTAATGGATTTACATTCGATAGATATGAAAGTGGTCTTTTATATGATGCAATCAATCGTGCTAAGACACTTTACTTCGAAAGTAGACCATACTGGGATGACATGGTAGTTCGTAATATGAACAAAGATGTTTCTTGGGAACAGAGTGCAAAACACTACAAAGATATGTATGTAGGATTAACACCAAAATATTAAAGCAAAAAAATGCAATGTTAGAAATCTAACGTTGCATTTTTTTCTCCCAATATAATTATTTATCTCCCAAAAAGGGTATCGATTTGGGAGAAAAGAGATAGAACTTGGGAGATAATCTTAATAACTATTAGACAACATATAAATTACTTAGGGATAAGGAGAATAAGAATGAAATAATTATTTCATAGAACAAGTGTTAGAAAATATCTAGATAAGAAGGTAGAAGATAAAAAAATAGAAATGATGTTGAAGGGTGCTGTGGCTGCACCATCTGCAGGAAACCAACAGTCTTGGGAATTCTATGTAGTTAAAAATAAAGAAACAATAGAAAAAGTATCAAAAACAAGTCCATATGCATCATGCTGTGCACCTGCACCTCTTGCTTTTGTTGCATGTTATCATATTAAGTGTAGAATGCCTGAATATGCCCATATTGATATGAGTGCATCAGTAGAAAATCTTCTATTAGAAGCAGATTCACTTGGACTTTGTGCTGTATGGTTAGGTATTGCACCATTAAAAGAGAGAATGGATGCAGTGCGTGAAGTATTAAATATACCTGAAAACTTAGAAGCTTTCGCAATTATTGCATGTGGATATCCTGAATCAGTGCGTCCTCAACAGGATCGTTTTAATAAAGATAGAATACATTACGTGTTATAAAAGAATGTTTTTGTAGATGAATCTAAGAAATTTTCAAAATAATTGAGTATGATTCTTATAGGAGGAGTACTCTGTGATGAATTAAATTTACAAAAACACTAATATAATATATAGTATTAGCAAGAATGTAAATGCGAGGTGATATCATGGATGAAATACTTAGTTATATGAATAATGGTGTTTTGAATTTAAAAAGTTTAAAAGAAGTGAATTTGTCTAGACAGTCTATTTATAATTTTATTAAGAGAAATAATATGGAAAAGGTAGGACCAGGCATTTATATCTCAAAAGAAACATTAGAAGATGAAGCCTATGTATTATCGTTACGTTGTCCAAAAGGAGTGGTATCTCACGGTGATGCTTTGTATTATTATGGTTTAGTGGATCGAGAACCTATGATTCATAATATTACAATGTATTCTGGCTATAATCCAACTACTCTAACTCGTGCTGGGTATAAAGTATATACTGTAAAGAGAGAACTATTGGATTTAGGTAAAAAAACTGTTGTAAATCAATTTGGTCATGAGATTCTAATGTATGATTTAGAAAGAACAGTTTGTGATTTGGTAAGAAATAGAAGTAATTTTGAAATACAGGATTTTAATGCGGCATTAAAATCCTATGTAAAAAGAAATGATAAGGATCTAAACCGTTTGATGTTCTATGCGAAGATATTTAGATTGGAAAAAATAATTAAACAATATATGGAGATATTGTTGTAATGTATTTGACTCCTGCACAAATAAAAGGAAAGATTAAGAATTTAGCTAAGAAAAATGGTACAGATCCAATTGCTTTGTTGAGAATATATATGATGGAACGTTTTCTGGAGCGAATAAGATATTCAAAGTATAAAGATGATTTTATAATCAAAGGCGGAATATTGGTGACTTCTATGATTGGTATTGCAATGCGTTCGACAATGGATATTGATACAACAATACGTAATTTTGATTTAACAAAGGAAGAAACAACGAAAATTATCAGCGAGATTAAAGATCCCTTAAGTTTTCTTAAGATAAGAAAAAAAACTAATGATTTTTAGAATAATAAAAACTCCATTTACTGAAATGTAAAAGGAGTTTTCCCACTAAGAATAATATTTTTGATTTTTACTTTTTGGTTTGTCGGGATACAAGAGTTTTAGCTTTCCTTGATTAACAAGAGGTTGTATATATTTTTTTGTTACGAAATAGACTGTTTTAAGGTCTAGATAATCACTTATTTCCTGTCTTGTTCTTGGAGTTTTACAAAAAGTGATTAAATCAGTATTATCATGAATATCATCTATTGGGCTTTCTGTTTTGTTGAATAAAGTGACCACAAACTCATTTCTTTTATTTTCAAACAAAGGTTCTGGTAAACCCTGTTCTTTCATTTCTCTACGAATAGTAGGAATACCTGAATATCTATTTTCTGTCTTAAGTAAGAATTCAGACATTGTTGCAAGTGCAGGATTTCTTAAATCAGGTCTTGCTTTTCCTAAATCATTAACAGTCATTCTTCCATAAAGGCTGCCTGGACTATGAATCTCTAGACGGTTAGTGAAGAAAGAAATCTGGATAGTAGTTCCTTCAGTATGAATACTATAATCACGATGAATTAATGCATTAAGTATAGCTTCTCTGATGGCGTTAATAGGATATTCGGTTTTATCGTTTCTTTTTCCTGTTGTTGGATCAATGATTGTTTGAGTACGCATATTTCTATTACAAAAGGCAATTGCTTCATCTAACATTTCAGACAATGTTCCTTCAATTCTTTTGTTGTCTAGAAAACGAACACCATCATTTGTAGTTTCACCGATTTCAGTACCAGGAATAACAGTTGCGGTAATAGCTAATTGTGGAAGCAATCCTTGTGGATATATTCCAAAATTCAATACAGAAGCTAGAGTAGGTACGCCGTTTCGTGTAATAGATAATAATTCGTAAATCTGTTCTTCTGATAATTTTGAAAAATAAGGTCTATTTAATTTCATTTGAAGAATATAGTTATTGATACCTGCTTCATCTAATAAAGATATATTAGCTCGATTGATTGGTCTTTCATCATCATGAACATGGGCCTTATAAGATTCAAAACTATATATTTCGTAGTCTGTCATAGGTAAATCTGCATCACCTACACGAACATAAGATCCTTTTGTTTTTCCTGCACCACGATAGAAACATGGACGATTAGTGATATCTATTGATGGTATCTCTGCACTACAGATATTAACCCCTTTATATTCTGTGGTTGTAAATATAGCACGAACTACAGGTTCCATTTGGTTGCATTGTTCAGTTACTTTTTTTTGTAAATCCTGCAAATCATAAACACCTACGGGTTCAAAACCTAATGATTCATCTAGACCAAATACAATTATTCCACCGCTGTCCTGGTTTGAAAAACTTGATAATGTATCATATAAACGTTTAGGTGTTCCTTTGTGTGCTGCTTTAATTTCTATAGTTTGTGATTCGGCTTTTGTCTTAATTATTTGTTTGATTAAATCATTTAATTCGATGCTAAGCATAATTTCTCCTTTCTATCATATTTATTACATGAAAATTTGACTACTATATAAAACTATCTTTGTTTAAATAGAGTATAATTGATTTATTAGTTTAATGCAATAAATAAACAAAATTTAACAAAATAAACTAATTATTTAACAAAATAAGCAAACATATTTAGTTTGATTGATAAAATAAACTAATTATTCTACAAATTTAGCAAACTCACTAAGTTTAATTAACTAAATAACCTAACTCTCTCACTCACAATACTTAAACTCTTTTAATTGAGAGAGTTTTTTGTATATAAAAAAGTCACCATAACTTTCTTGTTAACGTTTTTTTGCGTCTATACAATGCAAGGACTTCCTAGTTAAGTATATTGTGAATATAGATGTGAGTATTGAGCATCTGATGAAAATAGAACTGTTTTTAAATAATTGTATGATATAATGAGAGTCAGTCTAGTATGAAGGGAGATTAATTATGCACTATAGATTAGGAAGGGAACTTAAAGCATTATCAAAGATTTTTACTCTAATAGGTATACTAGTGAATGCATTTCTTTTGTATTTTTATCTAGGAAATAATTATTTACTAAGTAGAAAAATCTATTACGCAGTTATTTTCGTATTCTTAATGATTCTTATATGGGTATTTGGAAAGGTAATAAATGGTGTAGGAGTGATACTTACTACTCAGGGTAAGATATTACATGAACCAAAATTAGAAGAGCCTGAAGATAAAGAATCTATCAAAAGTACATTTATGGCATTCTGCCATGCATTCAAGAAGAATAAAAAAGTATTTGTTTCACTCATTGTCGTTTGTGTTATTCTACTTGGTGGTGGTATCTATGCGAAAGTAACTTATGATCATTATCATGTATATGATGGAATATGGAAGATAGAAGGAGATCTAGAAGGAAATTATTTTGATATACGTGGTGATGATGTAGCATTCTTTGAAACAAATAGGGATGAAGATAGAAAATCATCTTACAAATGTGTATATGTAGGAAGTCGAACAAATAACGATGTTAACTTCTATTGTCAGACTTATGATTATGAAAGTACCTACGATTATAAATCAAAAGAGATTGATCAGACTATTCACCTTAATAGATTAAACAATAATGAACTTGAAGTAAATGGAAAGAGATATAATAGAATTCCAGATTAGAGCGCGTGAGCGCTCTTTTATATATAAAAAACTTGATCCTAAGACCAAGCTTACTTAAGTGCATCTACCATCTCTTTTACATATGTTTCTACATATTGTGGCGCATCTTTTCCATATTTTTCAATAATCTTAATAATTGCACAACCAACGATGGCACCATCTGATTGAGATGCCATCTTTTTTGCCTGCTCTGGTGTAGAGATTCCAAATCCTACTGCTACAGGTACATTAGTGACTTCACGTACTAAATCAACCATGGTACCAATATCTGTTGTAATCTTCGAACGTACACCAGTAACACCTAAAGAAGAAACACAATAAATAAAACCATTCGCTTCTTTCGCAATTGTCTGGATACGCTGATGACTTGTAGGAGCAATCGTACTAATAAGATCTAGTCCATACTCTTTACAGACTATATCAAATTCTTCTTTTTCTTCAAAAGGAACATCAGGAAGAATCATTCCACTCATATTGCCTTCTACTATTTTTTGACAGAACTTCTCAATCTATAGTTATGAACAACATTTGCATAAGTCATAAAGACCATAGGAATATCTGTATTTTTTCTAACAAGGTTGATCATTTCACATATTACCTCCTTTTATCATAGAAATTTCAAAATATTTTAGAAACACCTCTAGAAAGGCGTTGTCAGAGGGGTACGGAATACATGAAGGTGGAAAATAGTATATGATGGTAGTAGGAAAGGGGATGAGTAATATGAAGTTCGGAGTAAGAACACCATCATTAAAAAAATCTATTAGTGCTAGAACAACAGGAAGAGCTAAAAGATCAATTAAGAGAGCTCTTATACCTGGATATGGTAAGAAGGGCAGAGGATGGATTACGAATCCTAAGAAAGCCACATATAACAAGGTCTATAGAAAAACTACTGTAAGTTTCTGGGACTTATTTAAATAAAGGAGAGTAATGTTATGAGTACTGATGATAAGCTTTTACTAGTAGGTAAGGTTTTGAAGGTATTGTTGGTGATTTTAGTATTTCCAATTCTAGTCATTTTTGAACTCGCAAAGATTCAGAAATAATTCTAAATTGATATTAAAACATGATTGGATAGTGTATCATTGAATTGAAAAGGATGGAATGATTCCAAGAATACAATGTTTTATATCTTGTGATGTGAAGAGTAATGTGCAATCAAAATTGATAAGAGAGGGGTTATCTAAATGATTAGTTTGTTTATTAGTTTCTTGGTTATAATGTTTAAATTCACATTCTATTTAGCATTGTTTCCGTTTTGGTTAATCTGGTGGTTTATTAAAGTAGTTTTCTTTTTCATGGGTTGGCTTGATCTTTGTTTGACAAGTTTCTATGCTAGTGGAGCAATTAGAAGAAAAAGAGGATGGTAATAATGTACTATGTGATGGATGAAGGGCTTGTGAACATAGTTTTGTAAGTAATATGATAGTATTATTTTCTTTAAACTGATAAGAGAGGGGTTATCTAAAATGTTAAGGTTATTATGTTATCTTATGTTTTTCCCACTATGGTTAATTTGGTGGTTTATTAAACTAGTTTTCTATTTCATGTTACAACTTGAAGTGTTTTTGACAAGTTTCCATGTTAGTAGAGAAATTAATAGGAGAAGAAGATGGTAAAACATTTTCTTCTAATATTAAAAATAGAAGAGTGTGCGAATTGCATGCTCTTTTTATAGTTAGTAATACAAAAAAGTATCACCAATTGATTGACACTAATACAAATATGTATTAGTATTTAAATATGAAGTAAGACCGAAATGAAAGGGAAAATAAAAAATGGTAAAGAAAAGAAGATATATATACGAAATTGAACTGAGTTCAATTGTAGACTGGGATGAAGAAAGTCATTATCCAAAAGTGATGAATCCCCTTGAGGTAGATGAATATCATCTCCCATATAGTACAGCAAGAATATTAGATGCTTTTGAGTTCTATGATATTCAAGAGGATAAGGTTTCTGATAATCAATTTTTGGAACTTAATGCAAGAGAGATTGAAGTGACGGATGAAGAGTGGAATTGTCTTATGAAGATGGATAGATTAAAGTATAGCGATTATTGCAATTATATAACTGAGGAAGGTTTAAGAACACTAGCCTGGAAATTATTGTATGAGAGTCATTTTGATTCGAATGACAGTTTAGCACTAGATGAATTACTAATTGTTCAGTCCGAAAATTTTAATATGAGAGTAATATGCAATAAAGCAGGAATTAGCTATTCGACTTATAGAGGATTTAAGAATAACAAGCAACCATTTTCGGTTGCAAAAAAGATCAAACTATTAAAATGTATGAACGAAGTAGGAAATATGTGTTGGGATAAAAATATTGAAAAAAAGTATTGGAATTATGTAAGATAAGTACATAAAAATATAAATAAATGTACAAAAAAGCAGGAAAATGTTAATATATACAGACAAAGGAAGGAGGATGTTATATATGGGTTATGATGTTTTAGAAGTATGTCGTCATGTAATTAATTATAGTAATGAACAAGAGTATGGTATTTCTAATTTGAAACTGCAAAAGGTGCTTTATTTTATTCAGGCTTATTTTCTAATTGATAAAACAAAAAATGCACCTTGTTTTGATGATAAAATTGAAGCATGGAATTTTGGACCAGTTGTTCCTGCTGCATATCATGAGTATAAGCAATATGGTAGTGGAAATATCCCAACAATAGAGTCTTATATTTTATTTGATGTGGACAATATTTGGGATACTGAAAGAGTGAAATTTGATGATGATGTTATTACTGATGAAGATAAAAATCGTATTGATAGAGTTGTAGACAAATTTTCAAATTTTTCGGCAACTGATCTTGTTGCGATAACACATAGGCAGTCTCCTTGGATGGATGCTTATGCTCCCTATAGAAATAATGAAATTACACTTGATGCGATAAAGAGGTATTTTAATGCCTAAAGATGATTTAGATAAATTATTGCGCACTGAAGATAAAAAGCCTTTTGTAATCGAAAATTCGTCAAAATATAATTATACTAAGAGAGAAATGAATAGTATTTGTAAGGCATTATCAATGGAGTCGCGTAAATATGATCCAAAGGTGACGGTTAGGAATATCGATGCTTATATAGAGTCGCCTGACAAATTGGAAAGAATTCTATATTCAGAAATTAGTAACTATATTTATTCTTTAGAAATGGAAAAAAGAGGAATCTTTGCGACGAATGTTGAGAAATTATTACTTTATTCATTAGAAGAGAGCAACTGTGTTGAGGCTGATACTAAGAAAATGATTGTTAAAATTTATGATCATTTTCAATTGGCGATAAGTCAAATAGAAAATGCAAATAATATTTTTGCGGCTAGTATTGAAGATGCGAAGGTTAAACTGCAGCAGCAGGTGAAAGGCGTAGAAAGGGAGTATATATCTATACTAGGTATATTTGCTTCAATCGTCTTAGCGTTTGTTGGTGGAATTACATTTTCTACATCTGTCTTACAAAGCATATCGGCAGCTAGTATATATAGGCTGTTATTGACTATTGATTTTTTGGCGTTTGTTCTAATTAATACTATTTATATTTTGGTTAAGTTCATCTTTACAATCAATGATAAGGATGCAAAATTATTTAAAATAGAAAAATTGAATTGGATTTGTTTGATAATTGCTATAGTAGTTATTGGTTCATGGCTATTTAGCATTAAAGAACTTCAAGAGTTTATTTCAAATTCATTACCTTGGGGTAAATAAGTTAGATATCAAAGAAGGGTTACTAGAGTAGTCTAGTAGCTCTTTTTTACGTTTCAATCTATTAAAAGAAATGAATGCGGTTCATAATTTGAAAAAAGAATAGTTTGGTAGATGGACAAGATATAATGAAGCACAGGAAATTTATATCCTAAATCAATAAGAAGGAGGAAACTTGTTTATTTTACAGTAAAGCAATAGGTGAAGCATCTGTCTAGGGAAGATGATCATTCCATTAAGAGATTATGTCATATAGTAAATAATCGCACCTATGAACATAAGACAGTACTACTTTGTGGAAGACATACTTCAATAACATTATTAAATCAGAATGATTCACAATCCAAAATACCCATGTAATCTAAACTATTTTACATTGGCTTGATTATGTATTTGAATTTAAAAATGTAGATGTATTATGTTTTCACTATCATCAATTATATTAGCTTTTTTTGCAGGAATTTTAGGTACTCTTATAGGTGGAACACAAACCTTTATATGTACAGGTTTTGTTGGTCTACTTGTTATTATATTTAACCATTGTGGGATTGATACAACATTCTTAAATGAAGTGATATCTAATAATTTATTTTTACCATGTATTATCTTTAACGCTGCAGGACTTGCAACTGCCTATGCAGGAACAAAACATAACATAAGAGGTGTTGAAACATCAAGATCACTTGCTTTTACCAATGATCCAAAGGTTTTACTCGTAGGAGCTATCGGTGGTGTTTTAGGTAGAAGTTTATTTAATAGAGAAAAT
>ERZ831634.3754-NODE-3754-length-10942-cov-2.893083_pt1 | contig 10942 bp, 10 predicted proteins | sample MGYA00519953_ERZ831634 | MGnify/ENA primary metagenome ERZ831634 (study PRJEB31850, sample SAMEA3708718) | human gut metagenome | biome: human gut; feature: human-associated habitat; material: faeces | place: China | collected 2014 ...
ACCTCGGTGATGTGGTTGGCCATGCCCGTCGTGTCGGCCGCCACGATGCGGATCGTCACGCGGAACGCCCCTTCGGCTGTCTGCCGCCAGCGGGCGTCGATGACGCGGTAGGGATAATTCTCGCGCATACGCCGTGCATTGGGACAGTCGGTGCGGTGGATCGTAATGCCCGAGCTGATCGTCACGAAGCCGAAAATATCGTCGCCTTTGATCGGGTTGCAGCACTTGGCGAGCTTGTACTCGATCTGGTTGATGTTGTCGTCGATCACGAGCGCGTCGGCCGAATGCGCAGGCCGCGCGGCGGCGTTCTGCAACTTGGCCTGCTCAGCTGCGGCGGCCGCTGCGCGCCGCTCCTCGTCGGCCTCGCCCGACTGCCAGCGGGTGAGAATCTCCTTGACCGTCGCCAGATCGATCTTTTCGGTGGCGATCAGCCCGTAGAGTTCGGTTCCCGCTTTGAGCTTGTAATATTTGCACAGATACCCCACCGCCTCGTCGATCGTGAGGCCGAATTTCCAGTTTTTGAGCTTGCGTTCCAGCTCCTCGCGTCCCAGCCGCGCGCTCTTGGCCTGCTCCTCGCGGATGAAGGCCTTGATCTTGCTGCGCGCCTTGGCGGTCTTGACCGCCGAGAGCCAGTCGGCCTTGGGCGTCTGGTTCTTCTGCGTCAGGATCTCCACGATGTCGCCGTTGCGCAGCGGTTCGCGGATCGACTCCTTGATCGGCACGGCGCGGCCGTTGATCTTGCCGCCCGAACAGCTGCATCCCAGATTGGAGTGGATGTCGAAGGCGAAGTCGAGTACCGTAGCCCCTTCGGGGAGCTTGCGCAGGTCGCCGTTGGGCGTGAAGACGAAGATTTCGCCCGACGACGGCCGCGAATCGAACCGCTGCGCCAGCGCATGGGGCGTGTTCTCCATCAACTCGCGCAGGCGGCCGAGCCACATCTCGCTCGTGAGCGCCCCCTGGTTGACCCCCTTGTAGCGCCAGTGCGCCGCGATGCCGCGTTCGGCCACGGCATCCATCCGCTCGGTGCGGATCTGAATCTCCACCCAGCGGCCGCCGCCGGCCGAAACGGTGGTGTGGAGCGACTCGTAGCCGTTGGACTTGGGGATCGAAATCCAGTCGCGCAACCGTTCGGTATTGGGGATGTAGTAGTCGGTGACGATCGAGTAGACGGCCCAGCACTGGGTCTTCTCCTCCTCGGGCGGACAGTCGAGGATGATGCGCAGCGCGAAGATGTCGTAGACCCCTTCGAACGGCACGTGCTGCTTGTGCATCTTCGTCCAGATCGAGAAGATCGACTTCGTGCGGCTCTTGACGTGGTAGTTGAATCCCTGCCGGTCGAGCCGCTCGACGATCGGCGCCAGAAAACGGTCGATGAAGGTCTGGCGTTCGCGCTCGGTCTCCTCCAACTTGCGGTGGATATGCTCGTACTCGGCCGGTTCGAGATAGCTCAGGGCGATGTCCTCCAACTCGCTCTTGATCGAATAGAGGCCCAGTTTGTGCGCGATCTGGGCGTAGAGGTTCATCGACTCCCAGCTCTTCTTGCGCCATTTCTCGCGCGGGAACATTTCGAGCGAACGCATCACTTCGAGCCGGTCGGCCAGTTTGATCAGGATGACGCGCGGGTCTTCGGAGTAGCTCACGATCAGGTCGCGGAAATTGTCGGCCTGCTCCTTGGCCACCTTGAGCTTCAGTTCCGAGATGTTGGCCAGCCCGAGGGTGATGCCCACGACCTGATCTCCGAAACGGCGGCGGATGTCGGCGCTCAGGGCGAGGAACTCCTCGGCGGGGAGCTGCTTGTGGGCCAGCCGCACGACGTCGTGCAGGATTGCCGAAATGGAGGAGTTGCGGCCGAGGCCCACTTCCGAGATCACGACCATAGCCACGGCTACGGCATGGTCGAGCAGCGGCGTGCCGTCATAGCGGCACAGGCCCGTGAGCTTCCCGTCGGCGTAGACGAGCGCCTCGTCGACGAGGGCCCGGGTCTGCTCCGAGAAGTTCGCGCGCACGAGCGTGCGGAGATTTTCGTACCGTGAAAAGTCCATTTTTACCTAACCGCTTAACCTTGCTGGCAAAGATATGAAAAAATTTCATAAATTTGACACGTCAGACCAATACACAGCGTTATGGCAAATAAAAAGGATGTTTATGTTCCGACCGTGGGCGAGGAGATCGCCAATACGGTTACGCACGGGGTGATGTCGCTCGTGGCCCTCGTGGCGCTCCCGTTTGCCGCCGTGTGGGCCTACGTGCATGACCCCAACCCGGTTACGGCATCGGTTTCGGTGAGCATTTTCGTGATCTCGATCTTCCTGATGTTCCTCGCCTCGACGCTCTACCATTCGATGAACCCGCAGTCGAAGCACAAGGAGGTTTTCCACATCCTCGACCACATTTTCATCTACGTCGCCATCGCGGGCAGCTACACGCCCATCGCGCTGTCGGTCATCGGCGGCTGGCAGGGGGTGTTCATCACCGTCCTGCAATGGGCGATGGTGATTTTCGGGATTTTCTACAAATCCCTGTCCCGCAAATCGATACCCGCCATCAGTCTGACTATCTACCTGGTCATGGGCTGGACGATCGTCTTCTTCCTCCCGCTGTTCATCAGCCACGCTTCGACGCCCCTCGTGACGCTCATTGCGCTGGGCGGCCTGCTCTACACGCTCGGCGCATGGTTCTACGCCCGCAAGGGCTTCCGCTATCACCACATGGTGTGGCATCTGCTGATTAACCTTGCGGTTGCGGCGCATTTCGTCGGAATCGTGTTTTACCTCTATTGATTATGAATGCTTTCGACCTGCATATCCATTCCGGATACAGCAGCGACGGGGAATTTCCCGTCGCCGCAATCGTTGATATGTGTTCGGCCCGCGGACTGGACGCCTTTTCGCTGACCGACCACAATTCGGTGCGGGGCGTCGGCCAGGCCGCCGAAAGGGCCGCCGCTGCGGACCTGGGCTTCATTTCGGGCATCGAGATCGACTGCAATTACCGGGGCACGGACCTGCACCTGCTGGGCTACGGCATCGACTGGCGTTCGGCGGATTTCGCGCGGCTGGAGGAGACGGTCGCCGCGAAGGTCGTGGCGTCGTTCGGCGGTATGGTCGATAACCTCCTCCGTCTGGGCTTTGCGGTGGATGCCGATGCGGTGCTGGCCGCCGCCGGTGACAAGCTCCCCACGGGCGAACTGATCGCCGAGGTGATGCTCTCCGACGCAAAATACCATACGCCCCTGCTGCGGCCCTATATGGAGGGCGGCGAGCGGAGCGACATGCCTTACATCAACTTCTACCTCGATTATTTCGCGCAGGGGCGCCCGGCGTTCGTGCCCGTGGAGTATATGGCTTTCCGCGATGCTGTGGAGCTGGTCCGCGACAACGGGGGCGTGCCCGTCGTGGCGCATCCGGGGCTGAATTTCCGGGGCCGGGAGGAGACTGCCGGGCGGCTGCTCGACCGCGGGGCCGCAGGACTGGAGGTCTTCAACAACTACCACACCCCCGAACAGGCCGTCTATTTCGCTTCGCTGGCCCTCTCCAAGGACGCTTTCATAACCTGCGGAAGCGATTTTCACGGCAAGACCAAGCCCCGGATCGCCGTCGGGCGGTTCCCGTCGGACGAGCGTTTCGACGGCCGCCTGTCAGACTTTGTAAACCACGTAAATGTGATCGGCCGGCAGGGCGTATAGCCTGCGTTCGGCCTCGGTGAGGGTCGCGGCATAGTCGATGTCCGCGACCTCGAAACCCGCCCGGCGCAGACGGTCGGCATAGTCGGCACCGTAGATGCGCCGGTGGTCGTACTGCCCGAAGATGCGCGTGCGATGGTCGGGGTCGGTGATCGAGTCGTCCTCGTAGGTCTGCTCGTAGTCCGCATCCACCGGGGAGAGGACGATGCCCCAGCCCCCGGGGCGGAGGATCCGGTGCAGTTCGCGCATCGCCTTGCGGTCGTCGTCGACGTGCTCCAGGATGTGGTTGCAGATCACCACGTCCACCGAACCGTCGGCCAGCGGGATTTGCTGCACGTCGAAATGCAGGTTCGCCAGCGGGCTTTCGAGGTCGGCCGTGACATACTGCCCGGGATGCGAGCGGAAGTGCGGCTTGAGGTGACGCATGATACAGACCTCGGGAGCAATGTGTAACGTGCGCGGAAAAGCTGTCAGCAGATCGGTCTCGCGCGTCAGGTAGAGCCACAGCAGGCGGTGGCGTTCCAGCGACAGACACTTGGGGCACAGTGCGTTGGGGCGCGACTCCACGTAGCCGTAGGGCATGAACTTCCGGTATTTCGCACCGCACACGGGGCATTCGGCTCCGCGGCCCTTGTAAAACAGCCCGGCCACGGGCACGGCCCAACCCGCGATGCGTTGCAGCACGGGGCGCGGGATGTGGTTCAGGGACCAGCGAATCAGTTTTTTCATCCTATTCCAGCACTTTGTTCACGTCGGCTTCGGCCTTGCGCAACCGCGCCTTGCACGAGGCGATCAGTTCCGTGGCGCGTTTCACCTCGGCGGCGAGGCTGTCGACATCCATCTCTTCGTTGCGCAGGCGCGCCAGTATTTTTTCGATTTCGGCCATCGCCTCGGCGTAGGTCAGTTCTTTTTTTGCCATATTTTTCCGGAATTTACGGTTGCATTTATCCTGCCGTCGGAGACTTCGATTTCGACCTGCTCGCCTGCGGCGACACTCCCGGCCGAGGTCACGGCACGGCCTCCGGCGCGCAGGACGGCGAATCCCAGCCGGAGGATGCGTTCGGGCGAACGTCCGGCGATCAGTTCCGCGGCGTTGCCGAGCCGCACGCCCTGCCGCGCGAGGAAGTCGCGCGCCGCGTCGGGCAGCAGCCCTGTGAAGTGTTCCAGCCGCAGCGCCTGCCGCGTGAGGAGTTCGCCGCTCAGCCGCCGCACTTCGCCCGAGAGGCGTTCGAGGCGCACCTCCGAGGCGTGCATCGCGGCCTTCGTCATGTCGTGCAGTTGCAGGGCGGCGCAGTCGAGCCACCCTTCGGTTTCGGACATCCGTCCGACGAGCCATCCGGCCACCGCCGTCGGGGTCTTGAGCGCCGTGTGGGCCACCATGTCGGCCACGCTGGTGTCCTTGTCGTGCCCGATGCCCGTCACCACCGGCAGCGGAAACTGCGCCACGTGGGCGCAGAGGCGGTAGGCGTTGAAACAGTTGAGGTCGCTCCTCGAACCGCCGCCGCGGATCAGCACCACGGCATCGAAGTCTTCCGGCCGGGCCGCAACGCCGCACAGCGCTTCGACGATCGACTCCTCGGCCGCCGCGCCCTGCATGAAGGCGTCGAACAGCGTGAGGGTGAAGCGGTAGGGGCTTTTCTCCAGCTCCTTGCAGAAGTCCTGATAGCCTGCGGCGTTGGCGCTCGACACGACGGCGATGCGCTGCACGATGGCGGGCATCGGCGCCTCGCGGTTCATGTCCCAGACGCCATCCTGCTGCAACTGCGCGATGGTCTGCTGCCGCTGCCGCTCCATGTCGCCCAGCGTGTAAGAAGGATCGATGTCGGTGATCTGGAGCGAAAAGCCGTAGAGCTCGTGGTAGGTGACCAGCACTTTGGCCAGGATGCGGATGCCCGCCGCCAGCCGCTGGCCCGTCTCGGCCTCGAAATAACCTGCGATGCGGGGGTAGTTCGAACGCCACACGACGGCCCGGGCCTGCGCCGTCGGCACGCCGTTGTCGCCGCCCTTCTCCACGAGTTCCAGGTAGCAGTGGCCCGAGTAGTTGACCTTTATTTCGGAAATCTCGGCGCTCACCCAGAGGGGCAGTGCGAACTGTCCTTCGAGCGCCGACTTCACGCGGCGCTGCAACTCGCGCAGGGTAATGTGTTGTGATTCAGTCATCGGCCCAGCAGGATTCCGAGAGTGAACAAGGCTCCGAACAGCAGGATGTTGCGCGCGGTCTCCCCGAGACAGACGTTCAGCGCGTCGCCGTGGTCGATGCGCACCATCTTGCGCCATGTGGCGATATGTGCGGCGAGGTAGGGCAGGGGCAGCAGGGCGGCCCACGTGCGGCCTGTGAAGAGCAGCGAGAGACACAGCGCGACGGCCGCGGCCCCTAGGGCGAGATAACCCCAGCGGCCGACACCTGCCCCGAGGCAGACGACGATCGTGCGCTTGTTGCAGCGGGCGTCCTCCTCGCGGTCGCGGAAGTTGTTGACCATGAGCATGGTGTCGATCACAAGGCCGCAGGCCAGCGCGGCGACGAGGACCTCCCGGGTCCACGCTCCGGTCTGGATGTAGTAGGTGAATCCCACGGGGACCAGCCCGAAAAAGAGGATGACCGCGACGTCGCCCAGTCCGTGGTAAGCCAGCGGGTAAGGCCCTGCGGTGTAGAACCAGGCGAAGACGATGCAGGCGGCGCCTGCGGCGACGAGTTCCCAGCCTCCGTAGCGGAGCACGCCCGCATGAAGCGCCCAGACGAGCAGCGCGACGCCCGCGGCGCAGGCCGCGAGGGTGAATCCCGCAATGCCCGCCTTCATGGCCCGGAGGGTGATGTCCCCTTTGGCGAAGGCGCGGTCGGGACCCAGCCGGTCGGGCTGGTCGGCTCCTTTGAGAAAGTCCCAGAGGTCGTTCACCAGGTTGGCCGTGCACTGCATCAGCAGGGCGAACGCGAGGCACAGCACGGCCGGAAGCCAATGGAACCCGTGGTCGGTCCAGGCCAGTGCGGAGCCGATCAGGACGAGGATGACGGAGTTGCCGAGGCTGTACGGCCTGACGGCCAGAATCCAGGCGGAGAGGGAGTTGGTTTTCACGTTTCGGGGTTTTTCAGGGCTTTTGCGGATGGGGTTTTGCGGGTTTTCGGCGGGAGTTGTCAGCGGATCACCAGTTCGGCCTGCCGCGGCATGCGCCGGCCTTCGGGAAGCTGGATGCTCAACACGCCCTCGCTTTCGACGGGTGCGCCGTTCTTCTGCGCCGGACGCCAGCGCGGAGCCTCCGCCACGGCTTTCAGCACGCGCCGTTTGAGGCGGTTGTCGGTCGATTCGAGCTCCTGCTGGACGACGATCTCGCCTTCGGGCGTGATCTTGTAGCGCAGCACCACGCGCGCTGTGGGTTCGCTCTCGTCCCAGCGCACCTGCCGGGCGATGTAGCTGCCGAATGTGGAGTCCGCGGGGAAGGCGGCCGGCCGGTCGTAGCGCAGCGTGATGAGCATCACGCCGTGTGCGGCCCGCTGGCCGTAGCGGGCGATGGTCTCCTCGTCGGCGGGGAGCATCTCGACGTTCTCGATGTCCTCGGGCGGAATCGAGCGTATCTCGGTCGTCTCCTTGCCGTTGACGATGTACAGGGGCTGCGGCTTGGGCGTCGCGGCCCGGACGGCTGCGGCGAGAAGCAGGGCGTATAGGAACAGTGCGTATCGTTTCATACCGTAATCTTTTTTTGCAAAACGGCCGGCAGGGGCGGGATATTGCCCTCGGGCTATCCGATCTCCTTCCAGCCCGAGGCCGAAAGGTCCACGCGGCCGTTGGCCCGGAAGAGGACGCCTTCCGCTTCGAGCAGCTCCCGCTGCCGGGTCCATCCGGGTGCGGTGCGGCCCTGGCTGTTGACTACCCGGTGGCAGGGGAGCCCCTCCGGAGCCGCGGCCATCGCCCGTCCCGCGCGGCGCGCATAGCCGGGCATGCCGACCAGCCGGGCCAGCTGCCCGTAGGTTGCGACCCGTCCTGCGGGAATCTCGGCGACGACGCTCCATATCTCAGCGTCGAAATCGGCGGGAATCTTCATCGCGTTTTCAATTTATAAGGCAGGCAGCGCGAATTTGCCTCGAAAGCATCTCGGCCTGCCATCGCCCCTGAAAGCGGCTTCTTAAGCGGTCCGGGGCCGAATTCGGATCGGAAACCCGAAATCCTGCCTTTGCCCCCTGAAAGCCGTTTCTTAAACGGCTAAAGTTCGCTCTCCTTGAGGCGCTCGGCGTTCTCGGCCACGATCAGGTGGTCGATGCAGTCCTGGATGTCGCCGTCCATGAAGGCCGCGAGGTTGTAGATCGTATAGTTGATGCGGTGGTCGGTGATACGCCCCTGCGGGTAGTTGTAGGTGCGGATCTTGGCCGAACGGTCGCCCGTCGAGACCATCGTTTTGCGCTTCGAGGCGATTTCGTCGAGGTACTTCGAATATTCGAGGTTGAAGACGCGCGTGCGCAGCTCCTCGAAAGCCTTGTCGAAGTTCTTCAGCTGCGATTTCTGGTCCTGGCACTGCACGACGATGCCCGTGGGGATGTGCGTCAGGCGGATGGCCGAATAGGTCGTGTTGACCGACTGTCCGCCCGGCCCCGAGGCACAGAAGATATCCTTGCGGATGTCGTTCATCGAGATCTCGACGTCGAATTCCTCGGCTTCGGGCAGTACGGCCACCGAGGCGGCCGACGTGTGGACGCGGCCCTGCGTCTCGGTCTGTGGCACGCGCTGTACGCGGTGTACGCCCGATTCGTATTTGAGCGTGCCGTAGACGTTCTGCCCCGTGACTTTGAGGACGACCTCCTTGTAGCCTCCCGCGGCACCGTCCGAGAACGATGTCATTTCGTAGCGCCAGCCCTTCGACTCGATGTATTTGGTATACATGCGCAGCAGGTCGCCGGCGAAGATGGCCGCCTCGTCGCCGCCCGTGCCGCCGCGGATCTCCATGATGGCGTTCTTCGAGTCCTGCGGGTCTTTGGGGATCAGCAGCAGTTTGATCTGCTCTTCCATCTGCTCGATGGCCGGCTCCAGTTCGGTGATCTCGCCGCGAGCCATTTCGCGCATCTCCTCGTCCTTGTCGTTGGAGAGGATGTCCTTGGCTTCGGCCAGGTTGGCCAGCGCCGTGCGGTAACGTTCCGAGGTTTCGATGATCGGCTCCAGCTCCTTGTACTCCTTGTTGAGCTGCACGAACTGTTTGACGTCGGCGATGACTTCGGGGTCGGTGAGTTTCTGTCCCGTCTCCTCGTATTTGAGTTTCAGACCGTCCAGGCGGTTCAATATGGTATTGTCTGCCATAAGTGTTTTATTTTGGCCGTAAAGATACGCAATAATCGGCAAACGGCAATGCGCGGGCCGAAAAAACCGACCGAGGGAACCCCTGGCGCGGGATTCCCTCCGGTATGCGGTTGCCGGGGCGCGGTTCGTGCCCGGCCTATCTGTTGATCCGGCGGAGCCAGTCCAGCACGGCGTCCTGCCACTGCTCCTTGTAGCGGAAGCTGTCGCGGATGCCCCAGCCGTGGCCGCCCGAAGGGTAAATGTGCATCGAAGCCTCGATGCCGTGCGCCTTCAGGGCGTTGTAGTAGAGCGTGCTGTTGACGGGCGGAACCGTCTTGTCGTCGTCCGAGAGCAGCAGGATGGCGGGCGGGGTGTCGGCCGTCACGCGGCTCTCCAGCGAGTAGGCCGCATCCTGCTCGGGGGTGCGCTCCTCGCTCAGCAGGTTGATGAACGATCCCTGGTGGCGTTTGCCCTGCACGGCCGTGATGACCGGGTAGAAGAGGACCGAGAAGGCCGGTTTGAAACTGCCGATCGTCGAGGCCATCGCCGCGAGGTGACCGCCGGCCGAGGAGCCTACGATGCCCACTTTGTCGGCCGTGTAGCCCGTGGCGCCCGCTTCGAGTCCCGCCATGATGCGCAGGGCCTGTACGGCGTCCTCCAGCGGCACTTCGGGATGGTGGTTGGGCATCCGGTATTTCAGCACGGCGCCCGTGATGCCGTTGGCGGCGAACCAGCGGGCCATCTCGTAGCCCTCGTGGTCCATGGCCAGCATGCCGTAGCCGCCGCCCGGGCAGATGACCACGGCCTGGCCGGTGGCCCTGGCCTTGTCGGCCGGGAAGATGTAGAGGACCGCTTCGGAGGTGTTCCGAACGCGGTTGGGTTCTTTTTCCGTTTCCGGCGTCGTGATGCCGTTGCTGTGGGGCGCGGTCGTGTTGTCCCAGATCTTGAGGGTCGCGGCCTGTCCGTAATCCTGTGCCGATACTGTTGCGGTCATAAGCAGGAGTGTTGCGATAAGTGATAGGGTGCGTTTCATAAATCGGAATTTAAGTGTGGCGAGTGTCAGATCACGATGTTTATGATCTTGCCCGGCACGACGATGATCTTTTTCGGGGCTTTGCCTTCGAGCCATTTCTGCGCCTCGGGGGCCGTGACGACGTCGGCCTGGATCTCGGCGGGCGTCATCGAGGCGGCGTACTCTTTCTTGAAGCGGAGCTTGCCGTTGACCGACACGGGGTATTCGAACGAGTTCTGCACGAGGTGCTTCTCGTCGCAGACCGGATAGGCGGCCGTGCAGACCGAGCCGGTGTGTCCGAGCGCGGCCCACAGCTCCTCGGCGATGTGCGGGGCGAAGGGGGCGAGCAGTACGGTCAGCGGTTCGAGCACTTCGCGCTTCGAACACTCGCCCAGCTCGTTGAGGCAGATCATGAAGGCTGCGACGGAGGTGTTGAACGAGAAGTTCTCGATGTCCTCGGAGACCTTTTTGATAGTCTTGTGCAGGGTGCGCAGTTCCTGTTCGGTCGCCTTTTCGTCCGTGACGCACAGCTGCCCGTCGCGGTCGAAGAACAGCCGCCAGAAGCGGCGCAGGAACTTGTGCACGCCGTCGATGCCGTTCGTGTCCCAGGGTTTCGACTGCTCGAGCGGCCCGAGGAACATCTCGTACATGCGCAGCGTGTCGGCGCCGTAGTTGTCGACGATGTAGTCGGGGTTGACGACGTTGTAGAACGACTTCGACATCTTCTCGATGGCCCAGCCGCAGACATATTTGCCGTCTTCGAGGATGAACTCGGCGTCCTTATATTCGGGCATCCACGCGCGGAAGGCGTCGATGTCGAGGATGTCGTTCTTCACGATGTTCACGTCGACGTAGAGCGCCTGCGTCTCGTATTGGTCCTTGAGGCCCAGCGACACGAACTTGTTGGTCCCCACGATGCGGTAGACGAAGTTCGAACGGCCTTGGATCATGCCCTGGTTGACGAGTTTGCGGAACGGCTCCTCCTCGCAG
>ERZ831634.3779-NODE-3779-length-10876-cov-5.572590_pt1 | contig 10876 bp, 10 predicted proteins | sample MGYA00519953_ERZ831634 | MGnify/ENA primary metagenome ERZ831634 (study PRJEB31850, sample SAMEA3708718) | human gut metagenome | biome: human gut; feature: human-associated habitat; material: faeces | place: China | collected 2014 ...
ATCCACACAATGCCCTCTGCCCCGAAGGAGCTGGCGCGCTCAAAGCAGCGGTTCTCCTGCTCTTCGGTGTTGTCCGAGATGCCCAGCAGGATGCTGTAATCGTGCTTGCGCAGATTTTCTTCAAAGCATGTAACCATCTTGGGGAAGAAGGCATTTGTCAAATCCGGCACGATCAGCAGCACCGTGCGGCTTTTGCCGCCCTTGAGGCTGCGCGCCATCTGATTGGGCACATAGTGCATTTCCTCCGCCGCTCGCAAGACCTTTTTCTTGGTCTTGGCATCCACCAGCGGGCTGTCCGCAAGTGCCCGTGACACAGTACTGTAGGATACGCCTGCGTACTTTGCAACGTCTTTGATGGTTACCATACTACCACTCTGCCTTTACTTTAAATATTTACTGGAATGCCGCGCCTTTGCGGTATTCCTGCCAGACTTTTTCAAACCATTCGGTCGTTTCCGGGATCGGCCTGCAGCCGCGCCAGTAGAAGGTGCACGCGCCCTGCGCATACTCCACCTCCTGTATGGTCTGCAGCATCGTTCCATCCTCCAGCACGAAGCGGAAAATCTCCGGCAGCGATCCCAGCGGTTTTTCGCCCGCCGGGTCGCAGATCAGGTAAGAGCCGCGGCTCCTGCCGCCCTGCTGGATGTAATTGCGGATCGCAGACAGATATACGAACTGACTTACCGCCAGATCCCGTAACCGATAAAGTTGTCCCAGAAGCAAGGGAGTGGACAGGGATGCTTCTTTCTCGATGCGATGCAGCTGCTGCAGTGCTTCCTCACACGCTGTCTGTACTGCCTCACGCCCACGGATCACCGCACCGCAGCAGGACATGCGCTCCTGCAGTGCTGCACGCTCTGCAGCCATATCAAAGCTGCCGCCGCGCTGCAGCGCCTGCATGCCAAACTCCATTGCAGCCCAGATCTGTTCCCCGGCTGCCGCAAGCACCTGCTGCTCGTCCGGCGGGGCAAGAGCCGCATCGTGGTGTGCAATGTAGCTTGCCGCTCGGATGCCGCCCACCTGACCCGCGTTCAGTGCCGTGCCGCCCGGGCGGTACACGCCATGGGTGCCGTTCACCTCACCTATCGGGTACAGGTGGCGGATGTTGCTCTGCCACCAGCAGTCTCCTGCCAGTCCGCCGTTGTTGTGCTGGGCACAGATGGCGATCTCCAGCGGCTCGGCGGCAAGGTCGATGTTGTGGCTGCGGTACAGCTCGATGGCGGCGGGGTTCATTGCCGCAAGGCGCTGGATGGGCAGTTCCTGCATGGAACCGGACTCCCGCAGATATTCCAGTGCTTCTTCGCTGAGCTTTGTGTAATCCATTTTGCCATCGGTCAGGGCACAGCGCGGGTTGCGCCGATAATCCAGAAAGACGCGCCGCTTTTTCTGCACCGTTTCAATGTAGATCAGGATGTCGATCAGCGAAGAGCCATAACTGCGGGTCTTGCGCGGGTCAAAGGGCCACTGATAGCCCTTGAGGAAAATCGCGTTGAGCTGGGACTGCGCATCCGGAAAAGCATCTTCCAGAAACTCCCGCTCATCGCCGCCGTTCTCATCGGTGGAGATGTAGCAGGGCAGCACCTGCTGGTAGCTGCCGGAGAGGTTCCAGCGGAACTTGATGGATGCGATGCCATACTGCGACTCGGTAAGGTTTTTGCCCCGTGCACCCGCACGCAGCGCCAGACCCGTGCCTCCGGTCTGCGCCGTGGGGTACACCGAGGTTTTGTACATTCCGGCTTCGCCGCCGGTGGCGTAGATCACATTTGCGGCACCGAACACCGCATAGGTCGGTTCCTGCTTTTTGTATTCCAGCGCCAGCACACCAATTGCCTTTTTCTGTTCCCCGTCCGGTGCCGTGAGGATCTCCAGAGCCTGATAGCCTTCTAGGATCCGGACACCCAGCTCCTTTGCTTCCTCGATCAGCCGTTCGGTCATGTATCTGGAAGTCAGCGGACCTGCCGAAATGCCGCGTTTGAACGGATCGTGGTCCGTTTTGTAGCCCACATACTCCCCATACCGGTTACAGGGAAACGGCACTCCGATATCGACCAGATGGAAAAACGCTCTCGTCGAGACCGCCGCCTCCGCCAGTGCGATATCCCCATCCACGCAGCCGCCATCAAACAGCGTCTGTGCCATCTGACGCACGCTGTCCGGCGTGGTTCCGGAACTGGTAAGCTTATAGTAGGTCTGCTTGTCCGAGCCAGTATTGCGCGAGGTCCCAAAGGTCAGTCCCTCGGTAAGCACTGTTACGTCCTGTATGCCCTGTTTTTTCAGGGCGATCGCGGCATTTAAGCCTGCCGCTCCACTCCCTACAATTATAACATCGCTGCGCCGGAATGTAAATTTCTTCGTTTCCATGATTTGCAGTCCTTTCTGCACCAGCAAGCTTTTTATCCGCCCTTTTGCTGTTCCTCACCTCTTTTTGCTCTGCAGATCACAGGGCACGAATGTGGAAACCGCCGTCCACATCCAGATAGTTGCCCGTGGTATACGCCAGTTGATCGCTGCACAGCAGGGAGACCGCGTTTGCCACGTCCTCTGCCGTGCCCCACCGCGCAATGGGAAACGCCCCCTGCGCAATGAGCCTGTCGTACTTTTCCTGCACGGTGGTGGTCATGTCTGTGGCAATGACGCCGGGCCGCACCTCATGCACCAGAATGCCCTCCGGGGCGAGGCGCGCAGCATACAGTTTAGTCAGCATGGACACCCCCGCCTTGGACACGCAGTATTCGCCGCGGTTCAAAGACACCACATCTGCCGAGCAGGACGAAACGTTGACGATGGTGCCGCGCTTGACCCTGCCTTCCATCGAAAGCCCGATCATGTGTTTTGCAATGAGCTGGGTAAAGAACATGCTGCCCTTTGTGTTGACGCCCAGCACGCGGTCGTAGCTTTCCTCGGTCATCTCCAGCAGGTCGGTGCGGGTCTTGGGTGCCACGCCTGCGTTGTTGACCAGAATGTCCAGGTGGCCGAATTCCTTGAGACAGGTGTCGAACATGGCGTCGATCTGCGCCGGATCGCGCACGTCCGTCTTGACCGGCAGGATGACGCCGGGGGCGTTCTCTGCCGCGACTTTGTCGCGCAGGTCTTCCAGCCGCTTCAGGCGGCGCGCCGCGGCGACGACCTTGGCGCCCTCCATGGCGAACAGCCGCGCGGTGGAGCGGCCGATTCCGGAGCTCGCGCCGGTCACGATGACGACTTTGCCTTCAAATCGCATGTTTTGCATGTCAATTCCTCCTTGTATGATGGTTGATTTTTTGCCCTTGGAACGGGACGGATTTCTTAGGGGAAGCGGGACTGGAACTCTCCTTCTTGTTAAAATAATATCATTTTTAAAAGAGGAAGTCCAATATTGATTTTTGACCTTGTCATAAGTTTTTCTTCTGATTATAATAATCGTAAGCTATATTTCATGGGCAAGCGTACACTTACCCGACAAGGGAGCGAACATCATGGGCATCCAGCGTCTGCCGGTGTTTTTATCCGCCGCGGAAAACCTCAATTTCACCAAGGCTGCCGAGGAGCAGTGCATCTCGCAGACGGCCGTCAGCCAGCAGATCAAGCTGCTCGAGCAGGAGCTCGGCTATGCGCTGTTTGTGCGCGGCAAGCGCGGCGTGAGCCTGACGCCGGCGGGCGAGGTGTTCTACCGGCAGTGCAAGCAGCTCATGATCCGCTACAACGACGCCGCGGCGCAGGGCAAGAAAATCGCGCTCGGCAACGCGACGGATCTGCGCATCGGCTACGCCGGGGCCTACGAGCTGTGGACCATCGTTTCGCAGATCCGCAAATATCACCGCCTGCACCCGGAAGCGGAGATCGAGTTTCAGCTCGGCAGCAACCAGAGCCTGCTCGATGGTCTGGCCGAGGGGCAGCTGGACATGGCCGTGCTTTCCGGCTTCGGCGTGGAACTCGGCAAGGGGCTCGACAGCCGCGTCACGCTCTCGGACCCGTGCATGGTCATGATCAGCGCTTCGCACCCGCTGGCGGAAAAACAGACGATCCATCCGCGAGAACTCAAGGGTATGCCGATCGTGCTCAACCGCGCACAGGACAGCCAGCCCTCGGCGGGGCTGATCGCGGGCATGTATGCCAACATGGGCCTGCGGGACAATAAGCGCATGTACGCCGACGATTTTTACAGCATCGCCCTCATCATCAACACCGGCATCGCCTTCAGCATCATGCCGGCGAGTGTCGCCTGCTGGGGGATCGACGGCGTGGTGTTTCGCCCCGTGCAGGGGTTCAAGGCGAAGGCACGCACGCTGCTGGTCTATCCGCGCGGCTCGCAGGACACGGGCATCCGGTCGTTCGTGTCGCTCATCAAGCCGAAGCGCTGAACAGGGAAAAAGAATCTGCCCCCGCGCGGCTATGCCGCGCGGGGGCAATCTGCTGTTTGTGCGTCATCCTGCCAGAACGAGCTTCAGGATCGCCCCGGCGACGGTCGTGATCGTATAGATCTTCCGCGCCTCCCGGTCCGTCTTTTCCTTCGCAAGATAGTAGATGCCTGCGCCAAGGATCACTGCGCCAATGATGATGCCGATGATGGTGATTGCCATGATGATCTCCTCCAGTTCAGTAAAAGTGCAGAGTTTGTGATCACGAGCACGGAGCCCGCGTTGTGGACCAGCGCACCGATGACGGGGGTCGAGCGTGCCGATGATGGCCAGCACGATGGCGACAAAGTTCAGCAGCATGGAAAATGACATGTTCAGCCGGATCGTCGTCATCATCCGGTGCGAGAGCGCGATCAGGTGCGGCAGCTCCCGGACCTCGTCGTCCACGAGCACGATGTCGGCTGCGTCCACGGCGATGTCGCTGCCGACGCCGCCCATTGCGATGCCGACGTCCGCCTTCTTGAGGGCGGGCGCGTCGTTCACGCCGTCGCCGATCATGCACACCGGTCGGCCGGTGCGCTGAGCTGCGTCGATGTATGCCAGCTTGTCCTCCGGCAGGCACGCGGCGTGCACGTCCGTGATGCCAAGCCTGCCGGCGATGGCCTGTGCCGCGTGCGCATGGTCGCCGGTCAGCAAAACTGGCTGCACACCTTTCGTCCCGCCCAGCTCCAGAAGCCGTTCAGGTTTTTCCATAAGTGTTTTCATGGTTTCGCCTCGCTTATACCGTATTGGGTATATGTATAATATACATATGGGGGTATAGGTTGCCGAGAGGGAAAAAGAAAAAAGCACAGTCGAATGACTGTGCTTTTCCGGTGTCTTGTGTACAGGCTTCAGCCCATGTTCGCGAAGCGCTCCACGGCCTTCGTGAAGTTTTCAATCGTCTTATCGGCGTCGCCGTGCTCGATCCCGTCGCGCACGCAATGCTGGATGTGCCCCTCGAGCACGACCTTGCCGCAGCCGTGCAGGGCGGATTTGGCGGCGTTGATCTGCGCGAGCACGTCCTCACACGGGACATCCTCGTCGATCATCCGGTCGATGGCCTGCACCTGGCCGATGATCTTTTTGAGTCTGCGGTGCAGATTTTCCGCGTCCATACACTGCCGCATAGCATGACCTCCATACCGTTACGGGTACTTGTATTTGCCTGCCATTATACGGCGGCGCGTTCGGCGGCAAGGTAGCGCGCGAGTGCGTCCTGCCAGTCCGGCAGCGGGGCAAAGCCGGATCCGGCCAGCTTTCCGGTGTCCAGCCGGCTGCTGTGCGGCCGCGCAGCAAGGCTCCGGCCGTATTCCTCCGTCGTGACCGGCAGCACGGTCACGGGGATGCCGGCCGTGCGGAAAATGGCACAGGCAAAGTCATACCAGCTCACGTAGCCGCCGCTGTTGACCGCGTTGTAGCGGCCGTAACGGTCGCTCCCGGCCATGTCGGCGAGCAGCCGCGCAAAATCGGGGGCATAGGTCGGCGTACCGATCTGGTCGCTGACGACGCGCAGCGTGTCGTGCGTCCGGCTCAGCTGCAGCATGGTGTGCACGAAGTTTTTGCCGCCCGTGCCGTAGACCCATGATGTGCGCACGATGAAGTATCGCTCGAGCGTTTCCGCCACCGCGTGCTCACCGGCGAGCTTGCTCTGCCCGTAGACATTCAGCGGCGCGAAGTGCGTGCAGTCGGCGGGGTAGGGGGCAGTGTCCGTCCCGTCAAAGACGTAGTCCGTCGTGATGTAGATCATCTTGCAGTCCGTGCCGCGGCAGGCCTCGGCCACGTTTTTCGTGCCGCCGGCGTTGATGGCGAACACCTGCTCCCGATTTTCCGGCAGCTCTGCGCCGTCCACGTCCGTCCAGGCGGCGCAGTGGATGACGGCGTCCGGCTGCGTGTCCGTGATGAGCGCCTGCACGGCCTGTGGGTCGCAGAGATCGGCCTGCGCATACACGGTCGCGTCCGCACAGCGGGGCTGCGGCGCGCGCCCGGTCGCAATGCAGGTATGGCCGCGCCGTAGGACTTCCTCCGTGACGGCGCTGCCGAGCAGGCCGTTGGCGCCCGTGACGAGTATTTTCATAGGCTCACCTCCGCAGCGTGCGCCGCGTCACAGCTCAATGCCGAGCGCGTGCAGCGCCGGCCAGTGTTGATCTTTTTCGCTGAGGATGGGCATGTCCTGCCCCGGCCAGACGATGCCGATGTCCTCATCGTCCCAGCGGATGCCGCCCTCGTCCTCGGGGTGGTAGACATCGCCGCACTTGTAGGCAAAGACGGCCTGCTCGCTCAGCACCTGAAACCCGTGCGCGAAGCCGCGCGGGATATAGAGCTGGCGGCGGTTGTCCGCGCTGAGCAGCACGCCGGTCCAGCGGCCGTAGGTCGCGCTGCCGCGGCGCAGGTCGACGGCGACGTCGAAGATCTCGCCGCAGATCGCGCGCACGAGTTTTGCCTGCTGGTGCCGTTTTTGAAAGTGCAGCCCGCGCAGCACGCCGCGGCACGAGCCGGACTGATTGTCCTGCACGAATGTGTCCCGGATGCCGGCGGCCGCAAAGTCGGCGGCCTTGTAGGTCTCCATGAAGTACCCGCGCGCATCGCCGTAGGCTTTGACGTCCACGATCTGCACGCCGGGAATGTCCGTGGGCGTAAACGTGAAGTTGCTCATGGCTTTTTCACCGTCTCGTAGGCGTACTGCGCCGGGTCGCCGTAAAAATCGAGCAGCATATGCGCGAACTTGTCGTGCACGCCGTGCTTGGCCGGTGCCTGCACGATGTTCATACCCGGGTTGTGATTGCCCTCGATGAGCTCCAGCTTGCCGCCGGGCAGAATGGCCACGTCCCAGCCGACGACGCGCAGGCACGGCAGCGTCTGCGCGGCACTGCGGCAGAAGGCGCAGATCTCCTCCCACTGCGGGATGGGCGTGCCGCGAAAGCGCACGCCGGTCATCGGGTGCAGGATGTAGCTGTTGCCGTGCTCGTCGAGCCCGTCGGTCATGATGACGCCGGTGGCCGGGTCAATCTCGCAGAAGATGCCGCCGCCGTGGGCGTTATCGACGTGCAGGCCGTTATTGCCCACGCGCAGGCCCGCACCAAAGACCTCAAAGCGTTCGCCGCGGCGGAACGTGATCACACGCAGCGTGTTGAGCGACTCCGGGTGAAAGCGCGCGAGGGAGGCATCCGACTGGATGAATTCCTCGGCCAGATACTTGCCCGCGCACAGCTCATCAAACAGCGCCTGCCGGTCGGATGCTGCGTCCCACTCGGCCTCCGTCAGCTTGCAAAAGCCGATGCCCCAGCTGGAATACTGCGGTTTGAGTGCGATGCTGTGGTATCGGTGCACGAAGGCGTCAAACGCCGCAAGATCGCTCTCCGGCAGGTACAGCCAGCCGCGGCTGACAAACTGCGTGAAGTTTTTCAGAAACGTCACCTTGCTCTTGAGGTACGGCTCGGCGGCGCTGTTGTATGGGCGCATGAGCAGGGTCGCCTCCACGTCGGTCAGGTACTGTTTTTGCTGCGCAGTCGTCAGGCCGTAGAAGCCGAAGATCATGTACTCGGACATGGACACGCGCTTTTCCGGGTTGCTGCGCCGCACCTTGAGGTAGTCGTGAAAGAGCTGCTCGGCGGTGAAGCCCTCCGGCAGTTCGCGGACGCCCTGGATATAGTCGCGCCAGCGCTTGTGCAGCACGGGGTAGGCGCGGAGATTTTTGACCAGTTTATTTTCAGTGAGGATGTTCTTCATCGGTTTCACCTGCACAGTCCCGGAGCAGCGGATATTTGCCCACTCCGTCAAATTGAATGATGTTGCCGCCCGGCCAGTGCCAGTTGCCCTCAATGAGCTCCGGCCCGTCGGGCGTGACGGCGATGTCCCAGCCGACGTAGCCCATGCCGGACACGCGGTCCATAGCCCGATGCACGCACGCGGTGAGCTCCGGCCAGAACGGAATCTGGAATCCGGGCAGATACGCGCCCGATGCCGGGTGGCGGGTATAGGCGCACAGATCGGTGCTGCTGCGTCCCGGGCCGGACACGCGGCCGGACGAGAGCTCCAGCGGGTAGGCGATGCCGCCGGTGTGGAAGTTATCGGTCGCGGCGCCTTTGCCGCCGCACTTGAGGCACGCGCCGATGAGCCGGACGCGGCCGTCACGGTCGCGCGCGGCGTTAACGCGCACACTGTTGACGCACCCGGGGCTGAGCGCCTCGAGCGCGGGGTGCTGCCGGATGGGCGCCTCGAGCAGCAGCCGCTGCGCCCGGCAGTCGCCGTAAAACGCGGCGCGGTCAAGGATGGCGGCGCTGCGGCAGCGCTCGATGCCGCGGCCCATCGTGCCGCCCACGGGTTTGAGAAAGAACGTGCCGTTCCCGTCCAGAAAGGCGCTGAAGGCGGCAAAGTCCGCCTCCGGCGCGTAGACGTGCGCCCGCCGGACATCGGGCGCGAACACCGTGAGAAAGCGCGCCTTGCTCGTGAGGGCTTCTTTTTCCGCCGCCGCGGCATTGCGGTTGAGCGCCCGGTCGAGCGCGCCGGAGCGGCCCGACGTGAGAAAGGCCGCGCGCTGCCAGTCCGGCAGGTCAAAAAACCGGAGCACGAAGTAGTTTTCCGGCGATGCGCCGTGCCGCACGCTGCACCACAGCGCGTCGAGCAGATAGCCCGTCCGGCTGCCGCCGCGCTGCGCGCGCAGGCGCGTGCACATGCGGTAGGTCTTTTTCAGTGCGTTCCAGCGGGACATGGCTCAGCGCCCCTCTCTGCATCGTCCAGAATGGTCCGGATGTTGTCCCGGCCGAGCCGTTCGATCGTGCGGCCCTGCGCGCGCAGGTCATACCCGAGCGCCGCCGAGGCGATCTCGATCAGCGACGAGCACACCGGCGTCGGCACGCCCAGCGCTGCGCCCAGCGACTCCAGCAGGCCGAGCCCCTGCGGCACGTCCTCCGTGATATAGCGCGAGCGTACATCCAGCGGCCCCTTCGCCCGCTCCGGCATGGCGGCGTAGGCGAAAAAGACCTCCTTCGCGTCGCGCGCATCGTCGAGACTGTTGCGGAATTTGCACGCCTCGACATACGGCACCGGGTCGCAGCCGAGGTGCTCGAGCACGCGCATTTTCTCGCCGTCGAGCGCCTCCAGCAGGTTCCAGACCGATGGCGTGAACACTTCGTGGTACATGCAGAAGTTGCCGTGCGTGGCCTCGATGCGCGGGATGCTCATCACGGCGCCGACCGTGTGCACGATCATATTCGGGTTGTGCAGCGCGGCCTCGGCCACGCTCTTGAGATACACAAACGGTGTGCCCAGCCGGTCGAGCACCTCCCGGGCTGCCGGGAGCGCGCTGTGCGGGTAGACACCGATGGGGTTGCGCACGTTGCGGAAGCCCACCTGAAACTCCCCGGGTGCGCCGATGCGCCCGTCGATAAAGTTGCTCTCCGCCTCGGCGAGAATCACGCCGTCAGCCGGGTGCAGCCCCAGCGCGTAGGCGGTCGAGAGGTAGCCCGGCACCATCAGCAGGATCTGCCCCGGCGTCAGAAACGGCACGACGCGCCGCAGCACGTCCGGGTGATAGCCCGTCTGCGTGCACAGGAGCACGACGTCCTTGGCCCGGACGTCGGCCACGTCGCGCGACAGGTGCGCGATCACGCAGTCGGTCTCCTTGCCGAAATCATGGATGCGCATCCGGCCGCCGGCGGCGCACAGATGCGCAAAGTTGTCATCATGCAGACTGTGCGAGGTCTTGATGAGCGTGACCTCGTGGCCGCGCGCGGCGTAATCGGATGCGAGCGCGCAGCCGCTGTTGCCAGCGCCGAGAATGGCAATGTTCATAGTGTTTCCTCCATCATGCGGCCAAAGCGCAGGTCGGTCTCCGGCAGACGTTTGTTGTCCAGCGCGGCCGCCGGGGTGAATGTCAGCTCGCCGAAGCGCACGCCGCGCGGCGTGAGATACAGGTCCACGCGCACAAAGTCAAACGGCTTGCTCAGCCGGTCGGCAATCGCGAAGGCCTCGTCCAGCCCTGCCGGTTTCGGCAGCGTGAAGCCCTCGGGCGCGGCCTGCGAGTCGCGGTTGATGCGCAGGAGCCGGAAGTCCCGGTCGAAGAAATAAAACTTCGGCCAGCCCTCGTCGCGCCCCACGCAGAGCATAACACAATCTGCCCGGCCGTGGAAGCAGTAAAATTTATAGTCCTCCGGCAGCGTGCCGTCTGCGCTGCCGATGTACTCCTCCACGAGCAGCTTTTTTTCAACGTGGCGGTACTGGAGCTCGGAGTAATACGCCCAGAACGGCTCTCGCCCCCAGGCGCGCAGCTGCTTTACAGCCGCTGCCGTGTCAAGCGCACTTTTCTCCGTGCAGATGAGGTTGTAGCCGCAGCCGAAGTTCCACTTGACGGCGAACTGCTCCGGCAACGCGTCCCAGTCGATGTCCTCCGGCCGGTCGTACACGGCGAGCAGGCGGTTGAGCGTGCCGCCGCAGCCGCACCCGGCCACATAGTCGCGCACGCGGTATTTGTCCGCACAGCGGCGCACGACAGGGTCGGT
>ERZ831634.3781-NODE-3781-length-10873-cov-17.480680_pt1 | contig 10873 bp, 9 predicted proteins | sample MGYA00519953_ERZ831634 | MGnify/ENA primary metagenome ERZ831634 (study PRJEB31850, sample SAMEA3708718) | human gut metagenome | biome: human gut; feature: human-associated habitat; material: faeces | place: China | collected 2014 ...
CGGTATAGGTGCAGCCCTTCTCGTGGGGGCTGCCGTTGATGAGCAGGACTTTCATAAGCAGATACTCTCCTTTTTTGGCAAAACGCGCCGCACATGGGGCGCTTTGCCCTGATTTTAGCACAATTGCACCCTGAGTGCAACGCGCGCCCTTGACAAAGAGTTGCGTTTTGACGATAATATGGAGATACGAAAACACGAAACAGCTGCTGGCCGGGCAGGGGGCCCGGACAGCGGGAGAAGGAGGCAGATACATGCGCGTTATTGCAGGAGAAGCACGGGGCCGCAGGCTGGAAGCCCTGCCCGGCACCGAGATCACCCGCCCGACGATGGATCAGGTCAAGGAGGCCATGTTCAGCATCGTCCAGTTCGACCTGCCCGGTGCCCGGGTGCTCGACCTCTACGCAGGCAGCGGCCAGCTGGGCATCGAGGCCCTGAGCCGGGGTGCGGCCCGGTGCGTGTTCCTGGACGAGAACCGGGAGGCCGTGAACATCGTGATGAAGAACTGCAAGAACTGCGGTGTGTTTGACCGCAGCCGGGTCAACATCGGCGAGGCGGCACGGTATCTCTCCGCCTGCCATGAGCAGTTCGACATCGTGCTGCTGGACCCGCCCTTCCACACCGGCACGCTGGAAAAGATCCTGCCCGGCGTGGACAAATGCCTGGCCCCGGGCGGCATCGTGATCTGCGAGAGTGAGACCGGCCTGGTGCTGCCTGCCGAGGTGGGCGGCATGACCCTGAAAAAACAGTATAAATACGGCAAAGTCCTGCTGTGGAAGTATGGTAAGCCCCGGCAGAGCGCCGGAGAGGGAGATGCGGAATGAACGTAAACGAGCTTTTGGATACCATTGAGGATACGCTGGAGGAGAGTGCCGGAATGCCCCTTTCGGGCGGCAAGCGCATCGTGGATGTGGAGCAGATCCGGGATTATCTGGACGAGATCCGCCAGAACCTGCCTGTGGAGCTGCGGCAGGCCCAGTCCATTGTCAGCGACCGTGCCCAGCTCATCGAATCGGCCAACGCACAGGCGCAGGCCATTGTAAAAAAGGCCGAGGAGCGCGCCCGTGTGCTGGTGAGCGAGGCCGAGATCGTCAAGGCGGCCCAGCAGCGCGCCGGGGAGATCGTCTCCGCCGCCCAGACCGAGGCCCGCACTGTCCGCCAGACTGTGACCGACTACTGTGATAATATGCTCAAGACCACGGAAGAGACGATGGCGGAAAACGCCGCACAGGTCAAAAATGTCCGTGCAAACCTGCGCCAGAGCCCCCGGAAACAGCTCTGATGCGGGAATGTGAAATTTCCCGGTGAGAGCTTCCGGCCCCTGCAAGCAAAAACGACGGCTTGCAGGGGCTTTTTTTGGTACATTTTGAGAGAAAAAACAAAAGGGAAACTCTTGCAATCAGGGGCCTGTTTTGTTACAATAAAATTGTATCCTCAGGGCTGGCCGGGCCACAAACTTCCGGCAGGCCGCAGGCCGCTTTCCCGGGCAGCAGCTCCGGGCAGAAAAGGGCGGCAGGTGCAGGATCTTATCTGAGCTTTGAAAGGAGGCTGGGAACATGGACATAGAAAAAACAGCACAGCCCTTTGACCCGGCCTCGTTTGAGCATGTCCCGGTGCTGCTGAACGAGTGCCTGGACGGCCTGAAGATCGACCCGGCCGGCACTTATCTGGACGGCACGGCGGGCGGCGCGGGGCACTCCCGCCAGATCGCTCTGCGGCTGAACGGCGAGCAGGGCGGCAGGCTCATCTCGCTGGATCAGGACCCCGATGCCGTGCAGACGGCCCGGGCCCGGCTGGCGGGCCTGCCTGCCACCGTGGTGCAGATCAACTTCCGCTATGCCGGACAAGCTCTGGAGCAGCTGGGCATTGAAACAATCAACGGCGCGCTGCTGGATCTGGGGGTGTCCAGCCATCAGCTGGATGACGCGGCCCGGGGCTTTTCCTACCGGGCGGATGCCCCGCTGGACATGCGGATGAGCCAGGAGGGCGAGACGGCCGCAGATCTCGTGAACAGCGAGAGCCGGGAGGAGCTGGCCCGCATCCTGCGGGATTACGGCGAGGAGCCCTTCGCCTGGCAGATCGCGGGCAGGATCGTGGAAGCCCGGGAAACTGCCCCCATTGAAACGACATTGCAGCTGGCGGATATCGTGGCCAGCGCCATGCCCCCGGCGGAGCGCCGGAAGAACAAAAACCCCTCCCGCCGCACCTTCCAGGCACTGCGCATTGCGGTAAACCATGAGCTGGACGCACTGGAAGAGGGGCTGGATACCATTTTTGCACATCTCGCACCGGGTGGAAGACTTTGCGTGATCACCTTCCACTCGCTGGAGGACCGGCTGGTCAAAAACAAGTTCCGCCGCTGGTCCACCGCCTGCACCTGCCCGCCGGAGTTCCCGGTGTGCGTCTGCGGCGGCAAAGCCAAGGCAAAGCTGATCACACGCAAACCCATTGAAGCCAACACGCAGGAGCTGGAGGAGAACCGGCGCAGCCGCTCGGCCCACCTGCGGGTTTTGGAAAAGATCTGAGGGCGGCACAGCCCCGGAGATGTGAGGAGGAGATCACCATGGGTCAGGCAGCATACGATATGACAGAGGTTCGGCGCAGAAGAGCGCCGCAGGCACAGCCCAAAGTTCCGCTGCGGGTAGAAAAGGGCGGCAAAAAGCGGCTGAACCCCGTGCGGGCCGCCATGCAGCACGCGCTGCAGCTGGTGGGCGCGGCTTTGCTGGTGGGCTTTGCGGTGAGCCTGCTGTGGAGCGAGGCACAGCTGGTGGAGCTGAATTCGCAGATCCAGAGCGCCAAGGCAGAGCTTGTGAGCGAGCAGAGCCAGTATACATACTACAACAGTGCCCTGAACAGCCGCACCAACATCACAAGTGTTGAGGAGACCGCCACACGCTTGGGGCTGATGAAGATCGACCAGAGCCAGATCACCTACATCCGGCTGGATGAAGGCAGCGTTCTGGTGCGCAAGGCATCCGCTGTGCGGCAGTGGTCGGATCTGCTCCACGATGGGGCAATGACCATTCTTGCATCTGTCAGAACGGCAAAATAAACCAAACAACGAAAAGCGTGCGGCAGCGCACGCTTTTTCGGTTTTCTTCGGGAGTACGCAATGCAAACACCATCCTCCAATCCCAAAAAGAACAGTGCCCGCCGCCGCAGTGCGGACCCCCACGCACGGCTCAGCGCCCGGCTGCGTCATATCAGCTTTGGTGCCGCCGTGCTTCTTGTGGTGGCTGCCGCGCTGACCGTGATCTACAGCCTGTACAAGATCCAGATCCGCGACGGTGCCACCTACCGCCAGTACGCCGCCGAGCAGCAGCTGCTGGACAGCACCATTCAGGCCACCCGTGGTGAGATCTACGACACCAGCGGCATCACGCTGGCCTCCACCAGCGTGGTCTGGACCATCTGGGCCGACCCCTCCTACAGCACGGCCCTGTATACCACCACCACCGATCAGGACACCAAGGCGGAGACCCGCACCATCGATGAGGCCGCCATGAAGGAGGTCTGCACCCAGATCACCCTCCGCCTGCTTTCGGGCGACGGCGAGAGTCTGGACAGCGTGGACACCACTTCAGCGGAGTACCAGACCCAGTATCAGGCGGTCTGCGATGCCCTCTCCCAAAACGAAAGCTCCTATCAGGTGCTGGCCACCAAGGTCAACAACGCCATCAAGCTCTCCATTGAGGAATACGTCAAGACCTACAACAAGGCCCACAGCAAGAGTGGAAAATCTGCCGGTGCGCTGGAAAAGATTCTGGCCAAGCTGGGTCTGGGCCAGCAGGAGAGCGACGACGGCACCCCCACTGTCCGCAAGGGACGGGTGTCGGTGTCGGCCTCCAAGGGCTTCCAGCGGGATTACCCCTATGGCCGCTTTGCCGCTGCCGTGCTGGGCTTCTGCAACGCGGATGGTCAAGGCGTGTACGGTCTGGAAAACTCCTATGAGTCCACGCTGGCCGGTGTGAATGGCCGCACCATCACCCTGCGCAATGCCTACGGCAACGCCATTGCCGATGAAAACGCCACCACCTACGCCGCAAAGGACGGCTCCAATCTGGTGCTCTCGCTGGATGTGAACATTCAGGAGGTGGTGGAGCGCTACCTGAACGAGGCCGTGGCGGCCAACACCGTTGAGAACCGCGGCTGCGCCATTGTGATGAACGTCAAGACCGGTGCCATCCTTGCCATGGCCTCCAAGCCGGACTTTGACCCCAATGACCCACAGGATTTCAGTGCCAATCTGGCCTATCTGACGGAGCAGGTGCAGGCCGAGCCGGAGCTGTACACCATCTACAAAAAAGACGAGAACGGCAACTACCTGCGGGACGAGAACGGCCAGAAGATCGTGGATGCGGAGGCCGACTACACCGGCACCTACCGGGATATCCAGTGGAAGAACAAGACCATCACCGAGCTGTACTACCCCGGAAGCGTGTTCAAGGTCATCACCGCCGCCATGGGTGTGGACAGCGGCAAGGCGACCTATTACACCACCCTGAACTGCTCCGGTGCTTACAGCGTGGCAAAGCAGACCTACCACTGCGCCGGCAGAAAGTCGCACGGGGCCCAGAATCTGGCCGAGGCCCTGCGCAACAGCTGCAACATCTACTTTATCCAGCTGGGCCAGCGCGTGGGCTCCAGCCTGTTCTATGATTACTTTGATGCCTTTGGCTTTACCGAACGCACCGGCGTGGACCTGCCCAATGAGACCAGCTTCATGCAGTATTACAGCAAGAGCCGTCTGGGCGAGGTGGAGCTGGCCTCCTCCGCCTTTGGTCAGGCCATGGCCGTGACCCCGCTGCAGGTGTGCACCGCCATCTCGGCGGCAGTCAACGGCGGCTATCTGGTCACCCCCCATGTGGTGGATAAGATCACGGACCAGAACGGCAATGTGGTGCAGGAAATCGGCACCAACATCCGCCGCCAGGTCATCAGCGAGAGCGCCAGCGAGACCATCCGCCAGATCATGGAGTTTGAGGTGGGCGACGGCACCCAGGGCGGCGGCGGCAACGCCTACGTTGCAGGCTACCGCATCGGCGGCAAGTCCGGCACCTCCGAGCAGCTGAACATGGACCGCCGCGCCGACGGCGACTACAAGAAGGTGGCATCCTTTGCGGCTGTCCTGCCCGCCAACGACCCGGAGATCCTGGTCTATGTCATGCTGGACGACCCCAACAATGCCCGCACCGACTATTCGTCCATTCTGGCGGCTCCGGTGGTGGGCAACATCATCAGCGAGATCGCGCCCTATCTGGGCATCGCCACCGACGGCGTGGACCGCAGCGGCACCACCGTCAAGGTGCCCAACCTGACGGGCAAGGAGTGGAGCAACGCGCAGGTGCAGCTGAACATCAAGGGCTTGAAGCATCACCTGGCCGAGAGCGAATCCGACCAGACCGCCGCCCTTGTCACCTACCAGTACCCCCGCGCGGGGGCAGAGGTGCCCTACGGCACCACCGTTTATCTGTATACCGATACCTATGAGGGCAAGCACGCCGAGGTGCCGGACGTGACCGGCAAGAGCGCGGACTTTGCCCGGCAGATGCTGAACGCCGCAGGGCTCAACTGCACAGTCGAAGGCTCCGGCACGGTCCAGAGCCAGAGTGAGGCACCCGGCTCCAGCGTCCAGCGGGGAACCATCGTACATCTGATCTGTGGATAAAGGGGAATGAGAGTATGGAAGCAATTGCAGCAAACATCCTGTTGGAGGGTCTGGCCGTCAACGCGCTGGCCCAGTGCGAGACCCCGGTCACGCTGGTGACCACCGACAGCCGTGAGGTCTGCCCCGGGTGCATCTTTGTGGCGTTCCCGGGCGAAAAATTCGACGGCCATGATTTTGCCGCCAAGGCGCTGGAGAATGGCGCGCTCTGCGTGGTGCTGAACCACCCCGTGGAAGGCGTGCCGGAGGAGAAGAGTGTGATCTGCCCGGACAGCTACCACGCCATGATGGTGCTGGGGGCCAACTACCGCAGCCAGTTCCACCCCAAAGTGGTGGGCGTGACCGGCAGCGTGGGCAAGACCACCACCAAGCAGATGACCTATGCCGCCATTGCGGGCTTTGGCAATACCATCAAGACCGAGGGCAACCAGAACAATGAGCTGGGCCTGCCCCGCACCATGTTCCGCATCGGCAAAGAGACCCAGTACGCCGTGGTGGAGATGGGAATGAGCCACGCCGGAGAGATCGAGCGCCTGAGCAAGTGCGCCCGCCCGGATGTGGGCATCATCACCTGCATCGGTGTGTCCCACATCGGCAATCTGGGCAGTCAGGAGAACATCTGCAAGGCAAAGCTGGAGATCTGCAACGGTCTGCCGGAGGGCGCACCGCTGGTGCTGAACTACGACGACCCCTTCCTGCGCAAGGCAGTGCTCCCTGCCCATGTGCGCCCGGTGTGGTTCAGCCTGAGCGATGAAAACGCAGACGTCTGCGCCCTGTCCATCCGGCAGGAGACGGACGGCATGAGTTTTGTGCTGGAGGATCAGGAGCACGGCACCTTTGTGGTGAATATCCCCGCCATGGGACGCCACAATGTGGCAAACGCCTTGGCTGCCTACTGCGCCGCCACCCGTCTGGGCTGCGACGCCAAGAGGGTCATCCGGGGCCTTTCCAACTTTGAGCAGACCGGCCGCCGCCAGAAGGTGGTGGACAGCGAGGGCGTGACCGTCATCGAGGACTGCTACAACGCAAATCCGGACAGCATGAAGGCCGCGCTGGCGATGTTCAAGGATTTCCCCTGCAAGCGCCGTTTTGCCCTGCTGGGCGATATGCTGGAGCTGGGCGAGCTGAGCCGCGAAGCACACGAGGAGCTGGGACGTCTTGCCGCCGAGAGCGGGCTGTATTGCCTGATCACCTACGGCGAGCAGGCCAAGCGCACCGCCGTGGTGGCTGCCGCCAAGGGGGTAGAGACCCTGCACGCAGAAAATTACCGCGAGGCCGCCGATGCCCTGCTGGACCGGGTGCAGCCCGGCGATGCTGTTCTGGTAAAGGCCAGCCACGGCATGGCACTGGAAAAAGTGCTGGATATCTTCTACGAAGAGCATAAAGAAGCAGAAGTATAACTATTTGGCGAAATGGAGTGTCTGAGTTATGGAGCGTTTCGCCTTGGCAGCGGCGGTGGTGCTGGGCTTTGCCCTTACGGCAGCCCTGTGCAGCCTGTTTGTGCCGCTGCGGCGGGTGCTGGAACGCCGCGAACAAAACCAGCAGCCGGCACAGTCTGAGCAGCCCCGGCCTGCACCCCTGCGCGCCCCGCTGTGGGGTGGGCTGTGTGCGGCGGCGGGCACGGTGGCTGCGGTGGGCGTGGGCTGGCTTGCCGCCTGCGTAGGCCAGCCGGAGCTGCTGGGCAGCGAGGGCCGGTTGATGACACGGCTGCTCACGGCACTGGCCGGAAGCCTTGCCTTTGGGGCAGTGGGTCTTGCAGAGGACCTTGCCCGGATGCGCAGCCCGGCGGCGCTGGGGCTGCGGCGGGACGTGCGGCTTTTGCTGGAAGCACTGGCCGCGGCATTCGTTCTTTTGCTGCTGCAGGCAGCGGGCTGTCTGCCCCGGGGACTGGACGTGCCTGGGGCGGGGTATGTGCTGCTGGGCAGCGCCGTGCCCTTTTTGTGGGCGGTGCTCATGGTGGCGCTGGCTGAGTGTGCCCGCATCGCCGAGCGGGACGAGGGTACGGTGTGCGGCGCGGCCTTTGTGGCTATGCTGGCGCTGATGATGGCAGAGGCCGGCTTGGGCGTGCCCGGGCTGGCGGTGCTGCCCGCCGCGCTTGCCGGGGCACTGGTGGCACTGCTGCTGTGGGCGTTCCCCCCGGCAAGGCTGGGGGTGGGCTGCTGCGGCAGCCTGCTGGCGGCGGGTGCCATCGGCTGCATCCCGCTCAGTCTGGATATGACCAGCCTGACCGTGCCGCTGGCGCTGCCCTTCTGGGCGGCGGGCGGTCTTTGGGCAGCGCAGCTGCTGGGTGCAAAACGCACCGGCAAGCCCTTGCGCTGCTGGGTAAAAAAGCATAAAATGAGCCCGGAGACGGTGTTTCTGTGCAGCTTTGCGCTGAGCGCTGTCGGCTATGTACTGGCGCTGGCGCTGCTGCGCTGGTGCTGACCGGGCACAGAGAGGGAAGGGAGCGCAGATGGCGACTAACCGCAAAAAACACAGAGCGCCGGTGCCGGTGTTCCAGCGAGACCCGGGCCCGTGGTCCCGGCTGCTGATCGACTGGCTGGCCACGCTGGCCGTTATTATGATCTTTGGGCTGGTGATGCTGTTCAGCGCCAGCTACACCACCGGTTACCTGCGCATGGGCGACAGCTTCCACTACATCAAGCAGCAGGCGCTGTGCATGATACTGGGGCTTGGCTGTATGTTCCTGATAAGCTATGTGGATCACCGTTTTCTGCGCAAGATGGTGGTGCCGGGGTACTTCATCGTGCTGGCCATGCTGGCCGTCACCCTGACTATGGCACCCCTGAACGGCTGCCGCCGCTGGATCCGTTTTGCAGGCCTTACGCTGCAATCCTCGGAGGTGGCAAAGTTTGAGATGATCCTGTTCAGTTCCCATCTTGCAGCCAAGGCACCGCAGGTGGAGCGGCTGGACCCGGAGCGCCGCATCCTGCTTACCCCCCGGGAGTGGCTGCGGGTGCGGGTATGGAAGCAGCTGGTGGTGCCGGTGCTGCCCCTTATACCGGTGGTCATCCTGCTGGCGATGGAGCCGCACATGTCCGGCATCGTGCTGACGGTGGCGGTGGTGGGCACCATCCTGCTGCTGTCCGGCAGCGGCGGTGTGCTGACATGGGCGGGTGCCATCACGGCGGGCACCCTGCTGGAGACCCTGCTCTCCCATGTGGACTCTATCCCCTACCTGCAAAAGCGTTTGGACGGCTGGACGCAGGATCTGAGCCAGATGACCGACCAGACCGTGCAGAGCCTTTATGCTATCGGCTCCGGCGGACTGAAGGGGCTGGGGCTGGGCAACAGCGTGGAAAAGCAGCTCTGGCTGCCGGAAAGCACCAACGACTTCATTTTCAGCGTGGTGTGCGAGGAACTGGGCTTCATTGGCGCAGTGCTCATCATCGTGCTGTTCGTGCTGTTCATCGTGCAGGGGCTTCTCATCGCCTATAAGGCGGAAAATCTGTACTGCACCATGGTGGGCATCGGCATTATGGCGCAGATCGCGTGGCAGGTGTTCTGCAACATCGCCGTGGTCACCAACACCCTGCCCAACACCGGCATCAGCCTGCCCTTCTTCTCCTCAGGCGGTACCAGCCTGATCCTGCTGCTGGCAGAGATGGGCGTAATGGTGAACATCGGCCGCAACGGCGAGCGGGCAGCGCAGCAGCGGGAGCAGATGCGTGCCCAGCGGGAGGCCGCCCGCGCCGAGCGGGAAGCAGAGCTTGCCCGCAAGACCATTGACTTGGCTTCTGCCCGCGCAGCCCGTACAGAACAGTAAAACAAACCGCAAGCCCGCCCGGCCGCACGCCAATGTCAAATTTGCCTCGACCGCGGCGGAGAGCTGCCACGGCAGCGCGCTGCTCATGACCAGAATATCCTTTGTAATTCCAGCGTTCCGCAGCGCCAGCCCCTCGGACACATGCGCCACGGCGAAGCCCGCCACGGCCTCGAGCGGCTCCAGCACCCGCGCGATCTCCGCCGCGCCGAGTCCGTAGGCGTCGCATTTGAGCACCGGCAGCAGCTTCGTCCCTGCGGGGATTGCGCGCACGATGGACTCTGCGTTACGCCGGAGCAGAGCAAGGTCGGTCTCCAACACGGAATTATTCACCATATTCATCGAGTTATTCATTTGCATATATTCATTCCTGCTTGCATACCGCAGACAGAGGCGGCTATGCTGTCCCGCGCGGGACGACCATGACCGCCGATTTTTGCGGCTTGCGTTTGATTTTTTCTTTATTATATGGTCAAAAACTGACATATGCAAGCACTATTTTTGCCCTTTGGCAGTTCGCACAAAAACTGCGCAAAAGAAACTGCATAAAATATGAATATTTTTGCTTGACTTTGCATGAATAAACGTTGTATACTGTTGCCATCACAAAAAACATGCACAACATTGCATCCGAAAATGAAAAGGAGTATTGACTATGAAAAAGCTGCTTGCACTGACGCTGGCCGCGCTGATGGTATTCGGCATGGTGGCCTGCGCGTCCAACACCGATTCCACCCCCGCTGACACCTCCGCGCCTGCTGATTCCCAGACCACGGAACAGGCCGACGCCTCCACCGAAGCCGACGCTTCCTCCGAGTCCACCGAGCAGGCCGACGCCCCCGCCGAGACGCTGATCTTCGGCACGTCCGCCGACTACGCTCCGTTCGAGTTCATGTATCCGGACGACAACGGCGACATGGTCTACGGCGGCATCGACGTCTCCGTCGCGCAGTACATCGCCGACTACACCGGCAAGACCCTCCAGACCGAGAACATGGCCTTTGACTACCTGCTGGCCTCCCTCCAGAAGGGCGATTTCGACATCGTCATCGCCGCGATGGAAGCGACCGACGAGCGCAAGGAAGCCGCCGATTTCTCCGACCCCTACTACACCGACTATCCGCCTATGATCCTCGTCAAGAAGGAGAACGCGGACCAGTACAAGACCCTCGCCGACTTTGACGGCAAGGCCGTCGGCGCCCAGACCGGCACGACCAAGGCCGACATCGTCACGAATGACATGCCCGGCGCGAACCTCGTGGCCCTCCAGCTCGTGACCGATCTCGTCAACCAGCTCATGTACGATAAGGTCGACGCCGTGGTCGTCGACGGCAGCGTCGCCAACCAGTATGTCGCCGAGAACGACGATTTCGTCATCGCCGAGGCGTCCAGCGAGCTTGGCGCGGCGGAACCCTACTGCGTCGCCGTTCAGAAGGGCGACCCGAAGG
>ERZ831634.3786-NODE-3786-length-10868-cov-2.751780_pt1 | contig 10868 bp, 10 predicted proteins | sample MGYA00519953_ERZ831634 | MGnify/ENA primary metagenome ERZ831634 (study PRJEB31850, sample SAMEA3708718) | human gut metagenome | biome: human gut; feature: human-associated habitat; material: faeces | place: China | collected 2014 ...
CTTCTTGATACAGCCGTATTATTCATATGCATCCTTTCAGACAGCATTGATACCTTGACCTGTTCATTTTTCTTTTTACATTCCTTTGCACAAATATTAATAGTCTTTAATGTGCAATATTCAGAATGGCTAATATTAAACAATGTGCCTTTTAAATGCAGCTTTCTAAACTGCATTGCGGCATTGAATAACTTTTCACACTGCTTATTCATCAAAACCTTCCTTTCTTTTAATTAAATATAGCACATCCCTAATAAATAAGGTCTGCCTTACGGCTTATACCGCAAAAATATAACGAAGTAAATATTTAACACTGTAAACTATTTACTTCGTCATATATTAACATTCCCATATTTAATTGTAAATATAATTTTTTGAAAAAAATATTATAAAAATATTGAATTTATAAACATCTTATTAAATAATATGAATTATTATCTGTATCTTGCCTTACATGTATAGTCTGTCGCAGCTATCTTTAAAACCTCCACCTTTTTAATCTGTTCATCCGTAAATGTTACATTCTGGCCTGTCTGGCGCTTCATAAGAAGTGATAATCCATGTTTCTTTTCATGCGGCTCTTCTACAAATTCCATACTGCCAAAGCCTATAATGCTTTCATACAGACAGCCTGATGCGCATGGATTATCATTGTCATATATAATCTCTTTTTCATGGCTTATCTCAAAGGCTATATTATGATTCTGCCTTAATATATTAAGTTTTTTCCCGGTCATGGCACTATGGAAATAAAGTACTATTCTGTCATCTTCTATCTCATATCCATAAGATAATGGAATCACATATGGGAAATCATCCTGTGACATGGCCACATGACACACAGTACATGAATCAAGCACCTCCATAATCTTTTCTATATCTGTGACCTGCCTGTCACTTCTTCTCATATAACCGGAATGTGCCATATCCGAATCATTATCCGTTTCAACAAGCTTATTATCTATAGAATATTTTATATATTCCAAAGTATCTTTATCTGTATTATCAGTATTGCTTATATTCCCAGTTACATCCAAACTATCATAACCATTGTTATCAGACTTTGTATTTATAGCCACATCCCTGTCATTATGAAGGCTGTTATTTTCATAGCCACATACAGCTTCAATATTATTTTCAGATGTATTTACAATATCCGGTGATTTTCTTCCTATTACATAGATCTTACTTTCATCAGGCTGTAAATTTGCATGTATATGATTATTTTCAAGCTTAATCTTCTCACCTGTTATAACATCATATACCTCATCCATTAATAATGCTGACATGTCAACACCCTGAGCCTGCCTTATTGGAATCCATATCTGCGCTTCATTTTCATCATTATTAACTGCTGTTATTATGCCTTCTTCATCAGTCCATCTCGCATATACAAACTGTCTGTTAGTAAGAACCAACTCATCATACACGCCATATGCCAGACACTTTGCATATAATTTATGAATTTTACCTAACTGTGTTATCCACTCTGTAAGCCATGCACACTGATTATTAGAAGACATATAATCCACGTCCAGCTCCGGTCTTAATGCATCATCACTTGCCCCCTCTTTTTTACCCTGTATTCCCCATTCGGATCCATAGTATATAGATGGTATACCGGGAAGTGTGTATATAAGAGTATATATAAGCTTCATATGTCCGGCTATATTAACCTTACTTGCAAGCCTGTCAACATCATGGTTATCAGCAAATGAATAAAGATGTGTTCCCGGGCACTGTCCGCCTATTCCAAAAAGATATCTTATTGTATGTGCGATTTCAAAGTAATTATGGTCATTGTGACCTGAATACAAACCCTTATGAAGCTGGTAATCCGTAACACTGTTAAGCTTATTATCCGATATATAGCTGCCATAATTACCGTGGATAACTTCCCCCATAAGCCAGAAATCCTTCTTGTGTGCATCAGCTCTTCTTCTCATCTCTTCAATAAAAAAGTCTTCCAGACAGTCAGCACAGTCAAGTCTTATACCATCAATATCAAATTCATCAATCCACATATCAATGGTATCAAATATATATTCTCTTACAGCAGGTTCCCACGGATTAAGATTGACAAGCTCATAACAGCCTCTCCACGCTTCATAACCAACACCATCATTGTACGGTGAACTCCAGTCAAAGCTTATATTCTTATACCAGCTGCAATACGGTGAAGCTGAACGGTTCTTTAATATATCCTGAAATGCAAAAAACTCTCTTCCGGTATGATTAAATACACCATCTACCACAACCTTTATTCCATTGTCATGTGCAAGCTCTACAAATTCCTTAAAATCATTATTATCACCAAGTCTTGAATCAACTCTCCTATAATCCTTGGTATCATATCCATGTGTTGAAGACTCAAATAAAGGTCCTATATATATTGCATTTATTCCCAGCTTTTTAAGATGTGGAATCCAAGCTTTAAGCTTTTCTAACCTGTGTACTACCACGCCATCTTTATTTTCCTTAGGAGCACCTGTAAGTCCCAAAGGATAAACGTGATAAAATACTGCTTCGTCATACCATTTTTCATTAATTACGCTCATACAAACCTCCATTTCCTGCTTTACAACAACATTAACTTACACCGGACATATTACTATAATTCACAACCCTGTAATATATTCTGTCTGTAATGTTCCAGTTCTTCTATATATGCATTACCAAGCATACTAAGTGGAATATTTTTCTGTTTAATATATCCTATAGTCATAGTCTCATCAGTATTAAGCGGTATTGCAATATAATCCTGTCCATTAAGCTCCTCACAGATAAGGCCACTGCAAAGTGTAAAACCATCCATACCAACCATCAGATTAAGAAGCGTTGCCCTGTCATCCGCCTTGATAATCTTCTTATAATCATAAGTACTAAGCACCTCTTCTGCATAATAAAACGAATTACTATCACCCTGTTCAAAGGACAGGCACGGATAATCCTGCAAATCCTCCATATTAATGACCGTCTTTGCAGCCATTGGATTAGACCTGCTCATATATACATATATTCCACAATCAAAAAGCTTATTAAATTCAAGTCCTTTTTCCTTTAAAATCTTAAAAATAACTTTACAATTAAAGTCATTAACATATATTATCCCAATCTCACTTATCAGATTCTTAACGTTATCTATTACATCTCTCGTTCTTGTCTCATGTATGGCAAATTCATATTCGTCCATTCCATATTTTTTTGCTATTTTTATAAATGCTTCCACAGCAAATGTATAATGCTGCATTGATACGCTAAACTTCTTCTTTGAAATACTGCTATTAACAAATCTGTCTTCAATCAGCTTATAATGCTCTAACATCTGTCTTGCATAGCCTAAAAATTCCTCACCTTCAGGAGTAATTATAATTCCTCTGTTAGAGCGTATAAACAGGTTGACATTAATTTCTTTTTCAAGGTCCTTTATCGTGCCTGAAAGACTTGGCTGCGTTATAAACAGCTTCTCTGCTGCCTTATTCATTGATTTACAGTCAGAAACCATAACTGCATAACGCAATTGCTGAAGTGTCATTTCTATTCCCACCTTCTTTCCAAACACACTGAACGGATATATTAAATTTATAATACCACTATAATTCATATTTTACAAAGTTTATTTGATTAAAATAACATTTCATGCTATAATCATTTGAAAGCAGTCCTTTATTATATATTATAATACCAATGTATTAATGCAGCTTTATACAATAAAGGCTCGTGGTTATCATTTTTATAACAAAGAAATCCGTTAATAAACAGCAACGGTTTTCTTAATAATAAAGTTGTAATTATTTACACTACTGCTTTGTAATATAATTACTTGGAAATGAGGATTAATATGGCTACACATGAATCATCAGAGAATTATCTCGAAACAATACTTATACTTAGCTCTAAGCTTCCGGTAGTACGTTCTGTTGATATTGCTAACGAACTTAATTTCAAGAAATCAAGTGTCAGCATAGCAATGAAGCATTTAAGAGAAGAACATCACATAACAGTTACAAAAGAAGGTTATATATATCTTACAGAATCCGGTAAAGAAATCGCCGAGATGATATATGAACGTCATGAATTTTTATCTTCATGGCTGTGTTCCCTTGGCGTTGATAAGGATATTGCCAATGAAGATGCCTGCCGTATGGAGCATGTAATAAGTAAAGAAAGCTTTAAAGCTATTAAGGATTACCTTAACAGCCGTAAATAAGCACAAGTCATACAAAATAACTGCCGCAATAAGAATTATTATACAGTATATTTATCTATATCTGTATATTATTAATTCTTAATGCGGCAGTTATTTTTTAACCACTCTGATGCACACTTACTGTATCATGGATACAGCACTAGGCTTCAATTCTCTCATATCCTACAAGCACACCTCTTTCCTGTGCATAGAAGCTGCATAAACCTCCTGTATTTACAATTGTCACATGGCTTTCGGGATATTTTTCAATAATCTTAAGCTTAAGATATCCTGCCATGGCTTCATTATGACAATGGCTTATAATTACATTGCCACCAATATATCCATATTCGAGCATATCTTCTATAAGCTTATCATATACCTTAGTCTTACCTCGTGACTTTTTAACTACTTCAAGTGTTCCTTCGCTGCTTGCACGGCCCATCACCTTTATACCAAGCATTGATGCCACTCCGGCTTCAAACTTATTAACTCTTCCATTCTTAATAAGATTATCCATAGTCTCAAGTACAAAATAAAGATGTGTCATTTTCTTATAATTGTTCATTCGCTTTACCATGGTATCAAAATCTATATCTTCCATGGCATATGTTATGGCCCGTCTTGTAAGCAGCATAAGCTCCGGTCCTGTTGACATAGAATCCATCACATATATCTTTTTGTCAGGATAATCCTCTGCTATCATGTCCTTAGCTGCACATGCACTTCTATAGCTTCCCGACATAGCTCCTGTTATAGTTATTGCAATACACATATCAGCCTGTTCGAATATATCATACCACTCCTGTGGACTCGGTGAAGCACTTCCTGTCTTTCCCTGATATGATTTCAAATAGTCTACCATACTCTCAGTATCCAGATTCTCATCATCTATAAATTCAACATCTCCTGCTTCTATCTTTAATGCAACCGTATCAAATAAAATATGTCCGTTAGTTTCTTCCTTTATCTGCTCCTTCAAGCCCGCCATATCACTTGAAGAATCAGTAACCACTGCCCATTTCATAATCTCATCCAGCCTTTCTGTCAGATATTTATCAGATATCAGAATTTATTTTTAAAAATGATATTGAATACAAAAATCTACAACTGTTATTCACATATATTTCTGCCGTCCATTCTAGAAATTATTAATGCTATACAAGTACATATTACTAAGTTGTATCTTTTACAATATCATGTAGTATTAATTACTATATTATCGTTCTATGAAGTGTATGTCAAGAATTAACTTTACATTATTAAAAAATCAACTTTACAATACTAAAAACAGCTTCACATACTAATCTCAATTTAGCAGACAATGCTAAAATCACTGTCTATAATAATATTCAGCTTCAACAGCTTTCTTTTAACAGCTTTTCTGTCTGTTTCCAGTCAGGAAGAAATCTTGTCATATAATCTTTAAATACCTTATTATGCCTAGGTTCAAGCATATGTACCAGTTCATGCACAATTACAAGCTCCAGACACTTTTCAGGCTTTTTTACTAATAAAGAATTAATCCTTATTGTATGTTTATTAACCGAACAGCTCCCCCAGCGTGTCTTCATCATCCTTATTGTAAAGCATTCACATTTAACTCCTATTACCGGTTCCCACTTATTGGCATATTCCCGTATCTTATCTTTTAGAAGCTGTAACTCTTCATCACTTATTATAATTTTATTCTGACTGTTTATTTCTTTCTGACTGCTGGTTTCTTTATCAGCACCATCTATATTATCTTTATATGAATTACCATATAACTGTTGCACTGATTTTATTACTCTTTCACGATGCTTTATAATCCAATCCCATTTTCTTAGAATAAAACTCTTAATATACTCGTCAGAAACTCTCATAGGTGCGGTTACAACCACCTTTCCATCCGGTGTCTTTATGTATAGATTAATATTTTTAATTTTCTTCTTAGTTATGTGTATATTAAGACCGTTGATGTTTATGTCATATTCTTTCAAAATTAATCCCCCGCTATACTCCATTTATATTTAACAGTTAATTACTTGTCCCGATGCATTTTTATTGCTATTAAACCAACTCATAATCCGCCTGTAGGGCATAATCCAATTCAGAGATTAAATACCGGCTGAGGCAATATTGTTTTCCTTTCTATAGCAGAAATGTCATCTACAAATCTAAAAACAGGACAGGCAGACCAAGACCCGTGCTGTTTAATTACAAGACTGTATAAAAAGAGATTATCTTTCTGATACTTCATGCTCCACAACACAAGTTCCGGTCTGCCCATTATGCTGTTTTAACAGCCATTAATCAAGATAACCTGTATAACTTGATGTTTCTAATATATTATTTGCTTTTTCAATTAATTCCTTTGTTGGTGGCTTAACTCCTTCAAGCGAATATGGAATACCAAGATTTTCCCACTTAAATACACCAAGTGTATGATATGGAAGTACTTCAAAACGCTTCACTGTCTTTAACCCCTTTACAAAATCCCTTAATTTAATTAAATCCTCTTCATCATCTGTATACCCCGGAACAAGTACATTTCTAATCCACATATCTTTTCCGTTATCAGATAAATACTCTGCCAATTGTAAAATATTATTATTAGTCCAGCCTGTAAGCTCCTTATGCTTATTATCGTCAATCTGTTTAATATCGAGCATGAAAAGATCTGTATACTTCATAAGTTCGTTAAACTTACTTATAAATGGTTCTTCAAGTGTAAATGGATTACCTGACGTATCAAGGGTTGTATTAACACCATTTGCATGTGCAATCTTAAATAACTCTGTGACAAAGTCAATCTGTAAAAGTGCTTCACCACCACTTACAGTAATTCCTCCCTTATTCTTCCAGTAGTTGTGATATCTATAAGCCTTGTCAAATGCCTCCTGAGGTGTCTGCATGCTGCCACCCTCCATTGACCAGGTCTCAGGATTATGACAATATTTACATCTCATGTGACATCCTTGTAAAAATATAATATATCTGACTCCCGGTCCGTCAACCGAACCAAAGCTTTCTACTGAATGTACTCTTCCTTTAATCTGTGTTGATTCACTCATTACACTACCATACCTTTCTTTCAAATATCTATATTATTGTTACCTGACTTCCGGCAGCAACATATTGTTGATTTAATTGTTTTATAAATTGCATTAAATAATTGAAGCTGTAGCAGCTTTATTCAAATATACTGTATATAGTCATATACAGCTAACAAAATATATCATATTTAAACAGCTTTGTCCATAAACCAACCATTAATTGTTGCTTAAAATCCAATACATAAATTTCCTCATGCTAATCTTCCTTCCGCAGGTATTTTAATGAAAAAAGAATCGCAGTATCATTATTTTTATATTAATCATCATTAATATGAAATGTCATATCTTTTTCTGTCTTTTTTATATGATTGCCTATAATCTCTGATACGTCTGATACAGTTACAAATGCCGATGTGTCAAGTGACCTGATTATATTCTTTAACTCTCTTATCTCAAATCTTGTAACAACACAATAAAGGACAGTCTTTTTGCCACTTACCATCCCCTCGCCATGCATAATTGTTACCGTTCTTCCGAGCAGCTGATATATCTTTTCCGCAATAATCTCTGCCTCGTCCGTAATAATCATTGCCGCCTTTGCCTGATCAAGACCTGTCTCTACAACGTCTAATATCTTAGAAGTTATAAAATATGTCAAAAGACTGTACATTGCCCTGTCAAATCCAAACAGCACTCCTGCTATGGCATAAATTACTATATTAATTATAAGCACAGTCTGACCTACAGGTATTCCAAACTTCTTATTAAGAAGAATTGCAACAGTCTCCGTTCCATCAAGGCAGCCTCCATAACGTATTACAATTCCTACACCAAGACCTAATATTACACCTCCAAATGATACGGCAAGCAAAGTCTCCTGTGTCGCATTGGCAAGTGGCGCAAATACTCCTACAAATACAGAAAATACTGCCATTGAAAACGCTGCCTTTACAACAAACATTTTCCCCAGTTTTCTCATTCCTATTAAAAGAAACGGCAGGTTAAGAACAATTTTAAGTATGCTAAGTGATATTCCTGTAAGATTCCTAATCATTATGCCAATACCTATTACACCGCCATCAAGAATAGTATTAGGTACAAGAAATTCCTCAATAGCAAAAGCCGCTATAACAGCCCCAACTGCAAGCATTATGTAATCAATAAATGTTTTTAAAAAGTCTTTTTTCATTTTCAATTCCCCTATCTTTTTAATAAAACTAATCCCAGTTTTTGCGGGCATTTTTATCTGAAAAAATTACAGTAAATTATATAAGCTTTCGTATTTTAAATTTTTTAATGGTATTTTTAATGACAATAACAAATGCATCTACCATAAATATAGAAATAGCAATAGCTCCAGCAGCCCCGATTGTCGAAACAAGACTTGAAAGTGCCATCTGTGTATCTTGTGTAAGAAGGTAATATACCGTCTCATACATACCGGCTCCCGGTACAATTGTAAGAATTGACGGGATAAGTATTGTTGTAACCGGAGACTTTAATACCCTTGCAAATATATGTGATGCTATCGCAAGTGTAAGTCCTGAAATAAATGTTGCAAACATTACTGTTGTATATTCAAGCACATATAAGTATATAGCCCATCCTGCCATACCAAGTATTCCATTAACCAAAAGACATTTCCTAGGTGCTTCATTGACAACAGAAAAAGCAAGAATTGCAAAAAATGCAAAAAGGCTCTGTAATATCATATATATATCCTTTCCCAGTCTATACACTGTATATATTTAAAGTATGCCACCTGTAATGGTAATTCCTACATAAACTCCCAATGCTATCATGGCAGCCTCCACAAATGCCTCTAATATGTTGGCATTTCCAGATGTATAATCCCCATGAAGAGTATCCCTTATTGCATTTGTAATAGCAGCACCGGGAACCAGCACCATTATTGCACCTACGATAATAAGCTTAAAATGCAGCACAGGATACAGCCTTGTAAGAATTGATGCAGCACTTGATAATACGATTGATGCAAGCATATCCTTTATCAGTGAATTAAGCTCTATACGTCTTCCTATGCTTATCCATATCGCAAGAATTGTTCCTACCACGATATTGGCAGCCATATCCAAAAATGTACCGCCAAACATTCCTGTAAAAAATACCATTACAAATATTGTACATATATTCTTTAACCACCAGGGATACTGTGACCTTTTGATATGCTTAAGCTGCGAAAATGCTTCTTTTATTGTTATATCACCTTTATACATCCTTCTTGAAATATCATTAACGATAGCTACCACATTAAGATTAACAGCACCCTTTCTTACTCTTCTTATAACAGTAAGTGCATCAATAGCCGGGTCATCTAAAGATATCATAAGTCCTGTGGATACTACAAAAGACTGTGTCGTCTTAAGTCCCGAGGTCTTTAATATATAATTAATAGTCTCTTCCACCCTGTATATTTCAGCACCATTTTCAAGCATAATCATGCCTGCAAGTGCCGCCGTATCTATTATTAGTTTATAATCAATACTATCCTGTATTCCTTTTTGATTTTCCATGCACCTTCCTCTTTCTAAAATATAAAACCATGATATTTGCCGGATGCAGTTATCTTAGATTCTTTTCCATAAAGATTGTATATACTTAAAATGTATTAACTACAAATGTACTAAATAATAATATATTGATTACAGCCCTAAAATTTCCGACAGATTCTTTTGTATTCCACCTGCAACCTCCGGCTTATTCATCGAATATACATGTATATGCTTAACGCCATTGGCATAAAGGTCTATTATCTGATCTGCTGCATAGACTATTCCAGCCTGTTTCATTGCTGCCTCTGTATCTCCAAATCTGTCAACAATATTGATAAATCTTTCTGGAATATTACAGCCTGACAGTTTAATTGCATTCTTTATCTGTCTTCTGTTAGTAACCGGCATAATTCCCGGTATTACAGGAACCATAATTCCTGCATCTCTTAATCTATACATAAAGTTAAAAAATATATTATTATCAAAAAACATCTGTGTTGTCAGGAAATCAACTCCACAATCTACTTTCGTCTTCAGATTGCTGATATCGTCTTTCTTATGCTCCGTCTCCACATGGCCTTCCGGATAACATGCCGCCCCGATGCAGAAATCTCCCTGCTGTTTAATATCTTCAATCAGTTCACATGCATAACGATATTGGTTCGGAAGTGGAAATGCATTATCTTTCGGAATATCTCCACGAAGCGCTAATATATTATCAATCTTCTTTTCTTTTAACTTATCAATGACCTGATGTACTTCTTCTCTTGTAGACGATACGCACGTCAGGTGCGCCAGACTTGTTACTCCAAAATCATCTTTGATATGAGATGCAATACTTACAGTGTTCTTACTTGTTCCACCGCCTGCTCCATAAGTTACACTAATAAACGACGGCTTTAATGCCGCAATCTTCTCAGCAGCGGAAAGCACACTGTCATATCCTGCATCTGTCTTCGGTGGGAAGATTTCAAATGAAACCTGTGGTGTCTGATCTTTTAAAATGTCTCTTATCTTACATGTCATCGTATAATTCCTCATACTGTTTTGCAGAACTCTTCCATGAAAAATCCTTACTCATTCCCCGTTCTACAATCTTATTCCAGTCTCTCTTCTTGTCGTAATATA
>ERZ831634.3794-NODE-3794-length-10849-cov-5.263016_pt1 | contig 10849 bp, 8 predicted proteins | sample MGYA00519953_ERZ831634 | MGnify/ENA primary metagenome ERZ831634 (study PRJEB31850, sample SAMEA3708718) | human gut metagenome | biome: human gut; feature: human-associated habitat; material: faeces | place: China | collected 2014 ...
TATTATGAGTTTAAATCCACGTTTTGACAACTAGGAGGTCATTTCATATTATCTATAATCATGAATTGTATTAATACTTGTTTATTGTTGGAAAGAAGCTTATTGATTGCACTATTAACTACAAAAGCACCTTCTACATTAAAACCTAGTTTTTCTAGTTGTTTTGTGACTTGATCAATATTCTTCAAACTATCTACTCTTACAGTATAAGCACCTGGTTTCCAAGGTGTTTCTACAACGACCTGATCCACATCACTCATTGTATAAGTAGAAGGTAATGATCCTTCATAGTATTTATAATCAGTCCCTTCCGCTCCAGGCACACCATATAATACTTTTGATTGTGTTGCATGATATGTCTTTCTATATTGATTTACAACACTTCGTGGGACATAGATACTGCCAGTACCATTATATGAATTTGAACTTATTTCTGTTCCTTCTTTTAGTATACCTCTTACAGGTAATTCTACCTCTACGAGATCCACAAGGACAGTATTAACATCCACATAGTCATTACCTTCTAAATCAATACCTGTCTGTGTTATACCAGATGCATCATACATAGGAACAGGTAAATAGAACTTTAATTTAAGATCATCCATATTGATTGAATCAACTGAAATATCCTGATTAGATAATAACTGATTACTTATATATACACCTTTATTATCATTATGCTTTACAGTTAAATTTGTATAATCATCATCATTATCATATACCTGCATACTCACTAGACTTATTGTTTGATTACATTTCTTTCCTGTAAGTTTTGCTTCTTGATATTTCAATTGAGTTTCAGTATCTAATCCAAGCATCATAACATCATCGTATTCTTTTTCATAACGCCATTTAACACTCTCCACATTCTTTACAGATTTAATCTTTTTATAATCTGATTGTGTCATAGGAAATTCTGAACCATTATATGAATAATAATCATTACTCATCTTTTCCTTATATACAGTTAAATCTCTCGAAGCAATCGTATTGATTTTTTGTTCATAAGATGCATTATAATGTCCATAATTATTATAGCTATATGCACATATAATCATTGTGAAAGCAACAAGTATATTCATTACTATTCTAAAAGTACGATGAGAAAAACGTAGAGTAAATAATTTATGATTATGTGGTATCTGTGATATAAGAGGTGTTTCCCTCTTATTTTCTTTTTCTAGAATAAGTGTTTGATCAACCTTATAGAGCACATCTGCTTCTTCAATCATCCTTTGATCATGAGTTGCCACAATCACATAATGTCCCTCTTCAGCATACTCTTTTAGATACTTAATCATTTCTATCGCATAGGATGCATCTAAAGCAGCTGTAGGCTCATCAAGTATCAATATTTCTGGTTGACTCATAATAGCTAAATAAATAGCGACTCTTGTCTTTTCACCACCTGATAAGTTTCTAGGATATTTTTTCTTTAGAGAAGCTATACCAAACTTTTCTTCATATATATCATTTCTTTGATAGCCTAATTTAACTAATTGTTTAATATGTTCCTCTATAGTCATTCCTTCAATAAACAAAGGAATCTGTGGCACATTGACCATATGATCATAAATGAACTGTTGTCTACTATCTTGATCTAATTCATCCACTCTCTGTCCTTCATAGATATATTCACACTCATATGCGAATTGAAAGGCTTTTAAGAAAGTAGACTTACCAGAACCACTCTTTCCCCTAATAATAGTTAACACACCGGGATAAGTATGAAATGATGCATTGTTTAAGATTACTTTATCACTAAATGACATATTTAAATTTTTAATTTCAATCATCTTAATGCACCTCACTTCTTAATTCATCCACTATATTCAACTTATTAATGAACTTGTTTTGAAGAACTATTCTTTCTATCAATAAGATAGCTATGAATAAAACTGTCATACTAGAAAGTGTTATTATATCAAAAGTACCTAGTATACAAGACATGACAACAGAAATAAGGGTAGAACTCACTACAACTATAGATATACTTCCCAATGATTCTATCATGGATATTCTTTGTAAATCCTTTTTTAATAATCCTGATATCAAAAGAAGTACAAGTTCTTTTTTTCTTTGCATAAGAAGATGAGATTCCAATACAATATCAATAAGTACACTAATAACTAGAATCACACTCGCAAATGTAAACATCATATTTTTATAATATAAATCAAGACTATTCATAGCCTCTCTATCAGTGAATGAATCATTAATTCTATATCCCTTTGATTCATAATAGTCTATCAATTCATTCAATTCGTTATAGGTATTAGTCTTAATGATATAACCTATATAACGTGGTGTACATCCTGATTGTTTATAGATATCCTGAAGAATTGCATACGGAACATAAATATATCTCTGACTCTTTGATACATAATGAACCTTTTTATTATTCCTAAATACACCATTGATATCAAATATATGAGTTGTCTGATGCATTCCTTTTTGATCAGTGATATAAAGATCTAAATTCACTCTATTATCAGATAATCCCTGATTCAACAGATAATAACTCTCATTATCCATATAGATTCCTGTCTTTGTTTCTTGAATATTTCTATCTATATATTTAGAAAGATCATCATCCTTGAAATAAGGCACAAGATAGACATCTTCTCCTTCTATTTGTGTATATATTTTATATAGAGGAAACGTATTCTTGTCATCTAATTTTATGAAATGAGAATAATCTTGATCCACATAACTATGCTTATCTTTGGTAATAATAGCCTTATTTTCTAATTGTCCTATCAACATCTGCATGCCTTGATCCTTTGAATGATGAATAATACCAAGAATCATCTGTCCAGATACAAGAGACAAAATAAATACCATCATCATCAAAACATACATGAACCTATAATGTTTCACATAGTCCTTTACATACTCTTTATAGAACTTATGATCAACCTGAGAGATAACACCCTTTCCACATATATCTTCTTGAAACACAGAACCATCAGATGTCAGTCTTCCATCTTCTAGTGTATAGACAATATCTGCATACTTTATAGCCTCTTCTGAATGAGAAGCCAACACAATGGTCATATGCGCACTTAATTCTTTTAATATATTATAGATTTCTATCTCATTCTCATGATCAAGTGAAGCGGTCGGTTCATCTAAGACAAGCACTTGTGGATTACTTACAAGCGCTGTTGCGATAGAAAGCCTCTGTCTTTCCCCTAAAGATAGCGTGATGACATTCTGATTTAAAGTCACATCAAGATGCATCTTATCAAGATAATCCTGTATATCTTTATCAGATAAGTGTTTATTGTGAATATGTGCAAAATACTGTAATGTACCTTTGACATCTAGATGAGCCAATAAATCATTTTCCTGTAATACATACTAATACATTCTTTCCTTATATTATTTCTATCTTTTTCTTCTATGAGATGATGATCATAATAGTATTTATACTTGCTTTTTGTATCCATAAGCGCAATACAATAGAGAAGAGCTGTCTTACCTGAACCACTCTTCCCTCTTATAAGAGTAATAGAATGTGCAGGAATAGAAATAGAGGTATGATCAAGAATAACCCTATCATATTCTATACAAATGTCCTTTAATTCAATCATATTATCATTCCCTTTCATATATATATTACACTTCTAATTATTTTTTTGTAAAGGCTTTCATTGTAATCAAAAAGAGCTGTAACGCTCAAGATAGTAATACATTCACACTGCACGATAGACTTAAAGCCATCATTAAAATTAACGCTACTATTCTTTTTATAAGAACCTCCTAATTTAAAATACTACATAGCAGCAAAATTAATTACGCATAAGAAAACAAAAAAAAAGCAACAATATCATAAGAAAAATCAAAACGCATTTTAAAACCTTTTTTGAACGACGATTTCTACTTGCCAACTGTTCTACCACTCTCGCCAGTTCAACTGCTATCATATCTTCATTTTTATCATCGGCAACATCTGATCCTATTAGTTCGCTCACAGACACATCTAATATTTCTGCCAATTTTATTAACATGTCGGCATCTGGAACTGATATTCCCTTTTCCCACTTCGAAATAGTTTGTCGCACAACGTTCAAAGTTTCTGCAACGTTTTCTTGTGTTAAGCCTTTTCGTTTTCTAAATATTTTCAAATTCTTGCTTAACATTTTATGGCTCCTCCTTCATTTGTTTGCTCTATATATACCGTAAATAGTTGCGTTGCACAAGCAACACATATTAACATAGCGTAATTTTATCGTATAGTAGATTCTTTTTTGCAATAAAGCATCATTTTCTCTCAATCTTCGGCGTCTTTCAAATACAGAGATTTCATCATGGTGGTGCCAGACACTATTAACAAATACTTATCCCATCTCCTTATTAATCAATTATTAAAGGAATCGTAGATAAATATTTGAAGATTTAGCTTGTCGCAATGGGGCATAATATCAGGAAATACCAGAAACTGAAGAAGAGAATCAAAGAAACAGAAAAAAAACAGATGAAACAAATCAAGTAAGGTTTAAGGGCAAGAAAAAAACTCTGTATTAAATACAGAGTTTAGTGAGTCTGACCTTCAACAGTCTTGATATCTTCCTGGTTTTCACCAATAGCTTTAACAGCTGCTTCAATACCAGTCACAATCTGTTCAAGACTTAATGATGGAGCAATTGGCTTACGGTTAATAACCTGGCTAGTGATGAATGGAACATGCATGAACCCACCACGAACATCTGGATATTTATTGGCAAGTGTATAAAGTACACCATACATTAAATGGTTACATACATAAGTACCAGCAGTATTAGAAACACTTGCCGGAACACCTGCTTTACGAATTTCTTCAGCCATTGCCTTAATTGGTAATGTAGCGAAATAAGCTGTTTCTCCATCTGCGAATACCGGACCATCTAAAGGCTGATTTCCTTCATTATCAGGAATACGTGCATCATTGATATTGATTGCAACACGTTCTGGGTTTAAATCAAAACGTCCCCCAGCCTGTCCAATACATAATACAGCATCTGGTTTTTCTTTTTCGATTGCAGCAGCTACTGTATCGATAGATTTGTAGAATACTGTAGGAACCATAAGTTTTACAACTTCTACATCTCCTACCTGATCAGAAACTCTTTTAACAGCTTCCCATGCAGGATTGATTGGTTCGCCACCAAATGGGTCGAAACCTGTTAATAATAATTTCATTTAAAAGCCTCCTTAGAATGCTAAAACGTACATTAAGATAATATGAATTACTAACATAGTTAATGCAACTGGAACCTGAGTCATAATAATTCTGTATTTATTCTTAGTTTCCAGCAATGCAGCAGGCATGACATTGAAGTTTGCAGCCATAGGAGTCATTAATGTACCACAGTAACCTGCAGTTAAACCTAAAGCACCAACAACAAGTGGATTTGCACCCTGTGCAATTAAGAATGGATAACCGATACCTACTGTAATAACAGCGAAGGCAGCGAAACCATTACCCATGATCATTGTAAATAATGCCATACCTACACAATAGAAGATAACTGCAATTAAGTGATTTCCTTCAGGGATAAGTGCACCTACTCCAGCAGCGATTACAGCACCTACACCAGCTGCAGTAAATAATGAACCTAAAGCAGATAATACCTGAGGTAAGATTCCTGTAGAACCAACATTATCATTTAATCTAACACCATCTTTGAAAGGTGTAGATAGTTTTGGTTTAAAGATAATAAATGCAACAATTAATGCGGCAGCAGCACTAATACCAATCGCATTGTTTGCACCAAGATTTGGTAAGAAAGTTGCAACTAATACGGCAACAAGAGCTAAGCATACTGGTGGGATAAATGACTTATATCCATATTTGTCTGCATTATCACGAGTTTCCTTAGCAGTTGGGATATGTCTTGCAGCTGGTTTTACTAAACCTAAACCAGATAATACAGCAAGAAGAACAACGATTAAACCAGTAATCCAAGTTGGGATATATGGTCCAACCATAAATGTAACAGCAATTAAGAACCAGAAAATAGCAGTAGTCACTGGCTTTTCACAGTCTTTATTAGTTAAGGCATTAAACCCTGTTGCGGCAAAGATTGCACCAATAACGCAGTAGAATACTTCTGCGATAATAGTGGCTGTATTCCATTCAATTTGTAACATTGTTATTTGCCTCCCTTTCCATATTTCTTATTAAGTTTCTTATCGAACCATAATGCATAAGCTCCACCAACAAATACAGAAATAACTGCAATTGGAATAGACCATAATGCAATCTGGTTAGCAGTAACAACCTGGTTAACACCATGTGACTTAAATAATTCGTTTAAAGTTGAAACAATAAGTAATGTTCCTGAAGCACCCATGAAACAGTTCTGAGCAAAGAAGTTACCATAGTTTTCAGTAGCTGCAGCCATACCTTTGATCTGATCTTCTGTATCTTCATCAATATCACCATATTTTGCAATCGCAGCAGCCTGAGCCATTGGATTGATTAATGGACGGATGAACTGTGGATGACCACCAATTCTTAATGAGAATGCAGATGCAAGAGTACGAACGCCTTCCCAGATAACTAATAAGCGACCTGTAGTAGCATTCTTAATACCCTTAATCAAGTCTACCGCTTTATCACGTAAGCCCATACGTTCACATAGACCTACAACTGGTAAAGTTAAAATAAATAAAGTTGCTGTACGGTTAGTTAAAAAGGCTGTACCTAGTGTATTTAAAATGTCCATGATAGACATACCACTGATTAGACCTGTTACTAAACCAGCAACAACAACTGTTGCAAGAGTATCGAATTTCATTACGAACCCAATAACGACAATTACGATACCAATAAGTTTAATAGCATCATTCATATGTTTTTCCTCTTCCTTCGTAAATTGATGAAATAATTATACCAATAAATGTCGCTATATGCAAATTGAAATGGTGTATATTTCATATAAATACAAATTGTACACTCTTACATCTTGTGATATTTGAACAAAAAATGAGGGGTATTATAATACTCCCCATTCAATCGGCTGGATAGCCTTGGCATGACCATCTTTCATGATGACCTTATCATCTACTATAATTGTTGGATTATGTGTCACTAAATCAAAATGTCCACGGGCATTATGACTGCCTCCTAAAGCAAGGTTTCTACCAAATCCAATATGGAATGTCCCAAAAGCAGACTCATCTTCAATATAGCTTGCCCCACGACACTTTGATATTGTATTTAAACCTATTCCAAATTCTGCAGCACAATACATTTCTAAATCATCAAACGACTCTAGATATTCCTGTAACTTACGTCCATCTTCAGTATCTTCAATAGAAGTGATATAACCATTCTCTATCTTGATTTCTACTGGATTGTCCACTATTCCTATATATCCCATTGATCCATCTAATATAAGTGTTCCATTTGTATGATATTCTACTGGTGGTATATATATTTCAAAGCTGGATGAAGAACATTTTCCTACTTCCCATAAAGAACCATGGAAGATACCCGGAAAACGATCTGTGATATCAAAGGTGAGGTCTGTACCACGTTTAGTAGTGACATGGATTGTTTTCGCATCACGTAATTCCCAGAACATCGGCATCCCAAGCATTGTGGCTTCATCAGGATCCATTTTTAAGAATTCCTGTTCAAATATTGATTCACCATTATTTGTAGACATGGGCATGGATAAGAACTGTGCACCACGTGAAAGTGCATAGTTAACTGCATCTGTAGTAATAAATGAATAATTCGTTGCCCCTACTATCGCATCTGCTTTAGCCATTTCCCATTTTAAAGCATCTATGCTTTTCCCATTTTGTATTTCATGTGATTTTAATTGGACAACCTTACACTCCGCACCAACATGATCACATGCTTTTAAGAAGGCATCTGCTTCTTTAAGTTTTGTTTCATCTGTCACAAAATAAACAAGATTATCTTTTGTAAGATGGAGCCAGTCTTCTACAACTATTCTTGCTCCTTCATTTATATTCATATAAAATCAACCTCCGATAATCATTATATAGAAAATCAACAGCCCTGGCGATGAATATTATAAAAATAGAACTGGCACAATTATACCAGTTCTATAATATCATTAAGGTCGAAGAATAGAATCTCCATTTGTTTCAATGATTTCTTTATATTCTTCATAAGAATCTTTCAGTTTTCTTTCAAGTGTTCCATGTCCATCATTAAAACGATCAACATAGACAAAACCATAACGCTTCTTCATTTCTCCAGTGCCTGCAGAAACAACATCAATAGGTCCCCAATATAAGTAACCCATACATTCAACACCATCTAGAATCGCTTCATGAACATATTTTAAATGTTCCTTGATGTAATACATTCTATATTCATCATGAATATGTCCTGTTTCATCTAGATTTTCATCTAAACCAATACCATTTTCTACAATAAAGAGTGGTAAATGATAACGATCATATAAGATATTCATAACATAACGGATACCTTTTGGATCAACTGGCCAGCACCAAGGTTCTGGTGAACATTCTTTCACAAATGGATTAGCACGTCCTTTTAACCCACCTGTATTACCATCCATACCAACAGACTGATCATATGTAGTAGAACGATAATAACTAAATGAGAAGAAAGTGACTGTATTTTCTTTGATTAACTGTAATTCATCTTCTCTCATTTCAGGTGCACAATCATGTTCTCTCCATACACGTTTTACATAACCAGGAATTTCACCTAAACAGAAGACATCACCAAAATAGAAGTTATTTAATCTTACTGTATTATATGCCCCAAAGACATTATCAGGATTACAGTCATATGGATATGTTGCAACAGATGAACATGTTAACATACATCCTACTTGTGCATCCTTATCAATCTCACGGCATAGTTTAACTGTCCAGGCATTGGCTACACAGATATTATAGTAAGCAAGCCATTTATCTTTTTCAGTTGTAGAACCAATAGGATCACTAGGATCTTTTGGATTATCAATAGTCAATACTCCACCAGCTACTAGTGGGTTGATCATCATATTATTGACTTCATTAAATGTAAGCCAGTATTTTACTTTACCCTTATATCTCTTAAATACCGTAGTAACATAACGTTTCCAGAAGTCAATTAGTTTACGGTTGCTCCATCCTCCATATTCAGTAATAAGATGTAGAGGTGTTTCATAATGACTTAATGTGATGACTGGTTCCATACCAAGTTCCAACATTGTTTCAAACATATCATCATAATAAGCTAAACCTTTTTCATTAGGTGTTTCTTCATCTCCATTAGGGAAGATTCTACCCCAGGCGATAGATGTTCTAAAGCAGTTAAAGCCCATACCAGCCATTAACTGTAAGTCTTCTTTATATCTATGATAGAAGTCAATCGCTTCATGACTTAAGTATGCTTTATTTGGATCTAAGCACATTTCATATTTTTTTGTTTCTTCATTCCATTTAATACCTGGATTCTTCGAACCAATACCCACCATAACATCAGTGACATTAGGTTCCTTACCATCTTCTAACCAAGCTCCTTCACATTGATTAGCAGCAACAGCACCGCCCCATAAAAATTTTTTTGGAAAACTCATATTTCTTTCCCTCCTATGATTCTATTCTAATCTAAAACAAGAAAAAATATGTTATTCTTCCCATTTGTGAAAGGCATTTTCTAGATATGAAAATACACTGCATCTCATAATAAAAGTGATAGTATAAAACATTTAAAAAGCTATATGCATGCTGCATATAGCTTTCATTATTATTTAATGATCTTGAAGTAGTGACCTGGTTCAATCATGTCTAAGAACATCATTTCTTCTTCCTTAACATGACCACAAAGGTTTCTTTCTCCATCATTTGGAATATCTCTTAATGCGATTTCTAATTCACCACGATAATGAGCAAGGTTGTCATTAACGATTAATACATCACCACGATGGAACATCTTCTGTTCTGTTTCACGATGTGGGATGCTTTCATTCTTATACTTTACTCTGCTTCCAGATGAACGTAAGAAGAATGAAGAATGATCATAACGATCCCAGTGTGGATAGTAATCATAAATAATTTCCTTTTCTATATCTGATAAACCTTCTACTTCATCAATCTTGAAGCAGATATTCTGGTAATCAACTTCTGATAAAGCCTTTAATTCTTCTTCTGAAGCATAAGCGTTACCAATGATAATATCATCAACATCTCCAGTTGCAAGCATTAAACGAGCCTGTAGATCAATTGGAAGACCTCTTAAGATTTCTACTGTTGGTAATCCACAGAATACATTCCAAGGACCATGTGTATGTGGCTGGTTACTTGATACGAATGCAGCTGTATGAAGATTTAATGATTTCCAATAAGCATTGAAATTAACAAAATAGTTCCAGTCTAAACCAGAATATCTTTCTGGGAAGAAGTTATGACAGATAATAACCTGATCCTTGTTTCCACCCTGTTCTAATAATAATTCAACACCCTGGTCCATAGAACCGTTGAATTCAATCTGAATATTATAAGGGTTTCTAGTAACCTGGATATCTCCTGTAGTACCAAATGAACCATCTAAACGGATGATATCTACACCCATATCATGAAATGGTTTTAAATCACTATAAGTAGCTCCTAAATGTTTAAATACTTCTGGGTTAGTATCTACTGCAACAACATAACCTAAAGAATGTGCTTTATCCATGAATTCTCCAAAGTCCTTCATGATCTTTTCTTTTGGATCATTCACTGATAATAAACAAGTAAAGATTCTTGAGAAGCCATACTTAGCAGCAAGTTCTAAGTAATCGTAGACTTCCTTCTGAGTTGATTTTTCAGGATAAACTGAAATTCCTAAGCGATGCATAATTAATCCTCCTATTTTTATTTTCCG
>ERZ831634.3796-NODE-3796-length-10843-cov-6.413978_pt1 | contig 10843 bp, 10 predicted proteins | sample MGYA00519953_ERZ831634 | MGnify/ENA primary metagenome ERZ831634 (study PRJEB31850, sample SAMEA3708718) | human gut metagenome | biome: human gut; feature: human-associated habitat; material: faeces | place: China | collected 2014 ...
GCGCTTTTGGCTTAGCAGCTGCCGTGCCTCGCTCGCCGTATCGGCACTTAGAATTATGCGGTATTGCCTTATATTATTAAAGTTTCTGCTTCCTTCTTTTCAAAGAAGGAACAAAAACCCCCGTAAATCAATGCAGATGCAGATGGCGGGGCACGCCGTCGATGTAGATGGGGGTCAGCTCGGCCTGGATGAGGGGGCGGGCATAGTGATGGAATGCTTCGGTCACATGCATGCCGTCCGGGCTGATCCAGTCATCCGGCACGCGCTTTTCCAGGTTGGCAACCTTCTGCACATCTACCATCTCGGTTTCGGTGCGGTACGGCATATCCGAAATGCGGCGGATGGCGCACATCTTACCGGTTTCGCCGCGGTAAGCAGCTTCCACCGAAGCACCGCCCACTTGGTATGCCTCGGTAATGTCGGTGCGGCTTGCCAGATGGGAGGCACAGCGCTGCAGGGTAGAGAACTCGATCGCGCGGGTCTTGCAGCCCAGGCGCACATGGATCAAATCCGCCAGGTAGCGGCTGGTGCCGGACAAAATGGCTTTATGGCCAAAAGCATCCAGCTGGCCTGCTGTGGATACCAAATCACACAGGAAAACGCCGTCCTTGTTTTTTACGCCCTCGCTGGCCGCAATGATGACATTGTGGCGGTCTTTTTCCAGCTGGGCTACTTTTTCCAGGAACACATTCTCGTCAAAGGGGCGCTCCGGCAGCAGAATGATGTCCGGGCCGTTGCAGTCAGCCCCGGCAGCCAGGCTGGCGGCACCGGCCAGCCAGCCGGTATGGCGGCCCATGATCTCGGCCACCGTTACGCTGCGGATGTTATACACGCTGGAATCACAGATGACCTCTTTCAGGATGGTGGCAATGTACTTGGCGGCACTGCCGTAACCGGGGGTGTGGTCGGTGTACATCAGGTCGTTGTCAATGGTTTTGGGCACGCCGATAAAGCGGATCTCGCTGCCCTTGGCAGCCCCGTAAGCGGAAAGCTTGGCAATGGTGTCCATCGAATCATTGCCGCCAATGTAGAACACGGCCCCAATGCAGTACTTGGCAAACAGCTCAAACAGCTGCACAAAGGGGCGTTCGTCCGTGGCGGGGTTGGGCAGCTTGAACCGGCAGCTGCCCAGGTAACTGGACGGCGTGCGCTTGAGCAGCTCAATTTCCATCTTGTCGTCAAGGCGGTCATCCAGGTCCACAATCTTGCCCTGCAAAAGCCCTTGAATGCCATACTCCATGCCGTATACATGGGCGGCGCCCAGAGCTTTGGCAGCTTCATACACACCGGCCAGGCTGGAATTGATCACAGCAGTCGGCCCGCCGGACTGGCCGACCAGTACATTTGTTCCCCAAGACATAAGAAAGCCCTCCTTATTTTTGCAGCCATCATGCTATCTTAATATGATACACCCTAGTGTACACGAAAGTACGACTTAAAGCAAGTACTTTGCGCACCGGAGGTTTTACAGCTTCACGCCCATTTTTTCCAGCGCAAACAGCGCTGCGCCCAGGCTGCCGCACAGTTGGCTGTACTCGCTGACCTCCACCGGGGCTTTCAGGGCGGTTTCCAGCTCTTTCACAACGCCGCGGTTGCGGGCTACACCGCCTGTCATCATAAAGGGGGCCACGCCGCCGGTGCGGCGGGCCAGGGCCGCGGTTTTGCCCGCAACAGATTTGTTCAGGCCGTGGATGATATCCGCCGGTGCGGTGCTGCGGGCAATCAGGCTGACGACCTCACTTTCCGCAAACACGGTACACATGCTGGAAATGGTCACATCGTTGTGCCAGTCCAGGCCAAGCTCGCTCATCTCCGGCAGCTTCATCTGCAGGGTGCGGGCCATCATCTCCAAAAAACGGCCAGTACCGGCGGCGCATTTGTCGTTCATCGCAAAGGTTTCAACAGCGCCGCTTTCGCTCAGGCGGATCACCTTGGAATCCTGCCCGCCAATGTCGATCACGGTGCGCACGGCGGGGTCCAGATGATGAGCCCCGCGGGCATGGCAGGTGATCTCGGTCACGGCTGCGCCGTCATCGCCCAGGAACTCGCGCCCGTAGCCGGTGTATACCTTGGAACCCAGGTCGCTTTCGGCAATGCCTGCCATCGTCAGGGCCTGTTCCAGTGCCTGGCGGGCGCCGGTTGCAGCCCCGGCGCCGGTGGGCACAATGGCCCAGCCGCAGATCTTTCCGCTGCGATCCAGGATCACGGCATCGGTGCTGGCAGAGCCGCTGTCGATGCCGGCAGCATATTGTGCGTTGGTGTTCATGGCGGGGGCCTCCTTGTTTTCGGTATCGGGAACGGCGTTCAGGCTTTCGGCAAATGCGCCCAGGCGGGTGCTCAGCTGCCCGCCGCCGCTGGTAAAGGTCTGGCGGGAACAGTCGGTTTCAATTTTTAATACCGGCAGATGGAACTGCTCCGGCGCGGTCAGGCCGGGGGCGTAATAATCACAGAACTGCACGGTGTGGTACACAATGCCAACGGTCTGGCCGTCCACCAGGGCGGCGCGCTCACTGACCGGGGCATCCATCCGCATGCAGGGCATCTGGCCCAGCAGGGCGGCGGCGTAACCGGGCAAAAAGTCCTCCAGTGCGGCGGGGGCAACATCGGCAAGCTCACGGTTGCCGGTGCAGGTAGCATCCACCACGGGCAGGGCAAAGGCTTTCTGCACGGTATCATACAGCACGCTGCCGCCATGGGCACCCAGCAGGGTCAAATGCGGACCCTCGGCGTGGGGGGTGTGCACAAAAAAGGCGTGGGCGCGCTGGGCGTCGAATTCCTGCCCGGTGTACCGCTGCAGGGCATCCGCCAGCCTGCGCAGGTCCCGCGCAAAGCGGGCGCGGGTGGCCGGGGTGCTCTGGTGGGGGACGGGCAGCAGCTGCAAAAATTCCATCTTACCACTGGCAGCCAGCACATCGTAAACGCGCAGCATGGCATCGCAGCAGTTGGTCAGCACCAAAGCCCGGATGCCGGATTGCTCCACCTGTTCCAGCACAGCCTTGGCGTAACCGCACAGGTTGGCGTGGGCGCAGCGCTCCGCGCAGGAAAAACTTTCCGCCAGCGGATCCAGCGCCGAGAAGGTGGCCCCATACCCGGCAAACAGCTCCAGCGGGGCGTATTTGCAGGCATAATAAATCGTTTTGCTCATACCAGCGCCTCCTGTTTGCTGTGCAGCATCTCCAGAAAAGCATCCAGCCGGGTGGCGGTCTGGCCGTCCATCGTGTTGGCGCGGTCGCAGCCATCGCCGTCCAGCAGCAGCACCGGGTAGCCCTCGGCTTCCAGTGCGCTCTTGAACAGCTGTGCGGCCCCCATCGTCTGCTTGCAGCCCCATTGGCAGAAGTAGACCACCCCGTCGATCTGCTGCATGCGGCACAGCTCCAGCGCGCGCTGGATGCGGTGCTGGGCGCTGCCGTTAAAGATGTTGTTCACCAGCCGCGCGGCCACGCTCTCAAACGGTTTGTCCGGGTCCATGTAGCAGCCTAAGGTATCGGCGTTCATATCGCAGGTAATAAGCTGGTTTTCTGCCGAGAAATTCAGCCGCTCCCGCACGGGCGCCTGATAAAACGGCACGGCGTGCGCCCACAGCAGCCGGGTGCCGCCACCCATGGGGCTGGCCTCGATATCCGCCAGCAGCTTGCGGGCGTACTGTTCAGCCTGCGGGGTACCCAGCATGGTGTGGGTCACAAACACTTCGTAAAATTCGGAGGTGACATCGTTGTGCAGGTTCCGCCCGGCCTTGGCGGCCTGTGCCTGCTGCAATAGTTCCAGCGTGCGGCCGCTGTGGGCGACTGCCTGCTGCAGGGCCGCTTCGTCCAGCTTCTGGTGGGTCGCATCCTCCAAAAAGGCGGCGAACTCTCGCAGGCGGTCGGAAACTTCGGCCACAGCGTACTCGTCGTGGTCATAGGGCACATCCAGATAAAAGTGGGGGATGCCGTAATGCTGCGCCAGCCGCCGGAAGGTCAGGTTGTTGGCATCGCAGGCAATGGAGGTGCAGGCAGTGAACAGCGGCTTGCCCGCCGTGCCGGAAAGCCCCATGCCCAGCAAAGCCTTGTGGTAGCTGCACAGCGTGGGGCTGATGCCTGCGCTCTCGGCATAATGGATAAAGCCGCGCTCGGCTGCGGCACCGTTCAGGTAACAGGCGGTGGCTTCGGCAAACATCGGCAGCAGGTGGAAGGCGTGCAGCAGTTCACAGGGCATAAAGATATTGACCAGCGCCGCCCGCTGCGGGTGGGCCAGGGGCGCAATCATGGCGTCCATGGCGATCTGTGCCGCATACTGCCGCGCGGGGGTGAGCCCTTTTTCCGGGGCAAGCAGCAGCTGCACATCCTTGGCGCGGTAGCCCAACAGCAGCAGCCGGCGGGCAAGCTCCGGCTTGGGAATGGCGTCATCCACCAGCTGGCCAAAGCGGTCAACGATATTTGGCATAGGGGGTTATCCTTTCAACACATAGGTTTCAATGGCCTTGGCAACGCCGTCATGGTTGTTGTCGTCCGTTACATAGCGGGCGGCGGCCAGAACATCCGGTGTGGCGTTGCCCATCGCAATGCCGTACCCGGCGGCCTGGATCATGGCAAGGTCGTTGCCGGAATCGCCGCAGGCCATCACCTGGTTCATCGCCAGGCCCAGGGTATCGGCCAGCGTTTTTAATCCGCTGCCCTTGGTCACGCCAGGGGCGTTGATCTCCATGTTGTTGGGAATGCTGGAAGTAATCTCAACATTAAACCGGCTGGCAACAGCCTGCCAGGCGGCATCGCGGGCGGCATTGTCCCGATAGGTGATGCTGAACTTTTCCACCTCGTGCGGGTGGGCGGCGAACACTGCGTGCATGTCATCCACCACAATGCGGCTGTCGCGCAGGTAGCGGCGCAGGGCAGGGGGCATCAGGGCAAGGCCGTCATTGGCACCAAAATAATCGGTGTAGGCTTTGCCGCCGATAAAAATGCCCATGGCACCGCCCGTTGCGGCCACGATATCATAAATGTCGCTGGCAAGGGCAGCATCAAACGGCAGGTTGACCAGCGGTTTGCCGGTGGAAAGCTCCACCACGCTGGCCCCGTTGGAAGTCAGGGCATACCGCACGCCGGGAATGCGCAAAAACGCTTCCGGCACACCCGATGCCACACGCCCCGTTGCGGGGATGACATCAACCCCTTTGGCAATGGCAGCGCGGATGGCTTCCAGCGTGCGGGGTGTGATCTCTTTTTCATCATTGAATACGGTGCCGTCCAGATCCAATGCAACAAGACGGATATCGGGCATAACGGACCCCTCCTTTGTATATTTCACCAAAGATTTTAGCGCATTTTCGGTCATTTTGCAAGGGCGCCTTGCATTTGCTATGCCAAGTATGGTAAAGTGATATCAGCCCTTTGCATATTGGCATAGGGCAGGGAAGGAGAACGCGATGCAAACCGAACAACAGTCGTTGCGTGCGGCAGCCGGGCAGCGCTTTTGGCAGATCGATGCCCTGCGCGGGCTGGCGCTGCTGAATATGCTGGTTTACCATGCCATGTATGACTGGGTGTATATTTTTGGCCATGCCAGCGGCTGGTACGATATCTGGTCCACGCACTGCCATGTGTGGCAGCAGTATATCTGCTGGAGCTTTATTCTGCTTTCGGGTTACAGCTTTACCCTATCCCGCCGCCCGCTCAAGAACGGCCTGCTCACGGCGGCCTGCGCGGTGGTGCTGACCGTGGCAACCGCCGTTGCCATGCCGGAGGAAGTCATCTGGTTCGGCGTGCTGCACCTGCTGGGCTGTGCGGCCCTGCTGACCTGTCTGCTGCACCCCGCGCTGGAAAAGCTGCCCCCGCTGGCAGGGGTTACGGGCAGCGCGGTGCTGTTTGCCCTGCTGAACCAGCTGCCGCAGGGCTGGCTGGGGTTTGAGGGAACGCACCTGGCGGCCCTACCTGCCGCCTGGTACAAGCCGAATCTTTTCTGGTTGGGTCTGCCAGATCTGACGGTGTTTTCCTCATCGGATTATTTCCCGCTTTTGCCGTGGGTGTTTTTGTATTGGGTGGGGTACTTTTTTGCGCGGTGGTTCCGCGCCCGCTGCACCGCGCAGCCCGGCCTGCCGCCCAAAGCCCTGCGCCCCCTGTGCGCCGTGGGCAGCCGCACGCTGCTGATTTATATGCTGCACCAGCCGGTGATTTACGGCGCTTTATTGGGCTTGCGGTACTTGGGTTTTGTATAAACTATTGCCTATACCCCGCATATGAGGGCAAAAAACTGAACTTTTTATGAAATTTCAAAAAGTGGGCCAGAACGTGTAAAATCGTGGTTGACAGGAGCCTATAAAGTATAGTATAATTTCAGTTACTGGTTGATTGTAATTTTGATTGACCGGCAAACTCCTGTCTCAGACCAAGGGAGGGAAAAAGATGTCGGAGATCCGTGTCAAAGAGGGCGAATCCCTTGAGAGCGCCCTGCGCCGTTTCAAGCGCAGCACTGCCCGCAGCGGTGTTCTTGCTGAGGTGCGCAAGCGCGAGGCTTATGAGAAGCCGTCTGTGCGTCGCAAGAAGAAGTCCGAAGCCGCCCGCAAGCGCAAGTTTAAGTAATCCGGAGCCATCGCAGCGGCTATGCCGCCGTTTTCGATAACCGTGTTTACCCAAAGGAACGGCAGAACAGGTTCGCAGAGATGCGGGCCTGTTCTTTCTTTATATCTAAAAACCGGGGTGGCGCTTGCCCGCTGCCCCGCGCTTATAATAAGGTAGTTTGTCTATGCTTCTTACCCCTGAATATATTTTCCGTGCCATTGAGGCCATCACGCCGGAGTTCCTGCGCCAGCACGGTATCACCGCCCTGGTGCTGGATGTGGATAATACCTTGACGGGGGATGGCAGCCAGCAGCTGGATGCCACCGTGCAGCAATGGCTGGATACCATGCGTGCCGCGGGTGTGCGGTTGACGATTGTTTCCAACAATACCGCCGCCCGCGTGCGCCCCTTTGCGGACCGTGTGGGCCTGGCTTGGGTGCCGCTGGCCTGCAAGCCGCTGCCGGTCGGCCTGGCCGTTGCCCGCCGCCGCCTTGGCGTTCGCAAAAATCAGATGGCCATGGTGGGCGACCAGATCTTTACGGACCGCCTTGCCGCGGGGCTGTACGGCATCTCCTGCCTGTATACCATGCCGCGTGGGGGCGACCACCAGCGCGGTGTGCAGTTCAAACGCAGGTTTGAACCCTACTGGTTGGACCGGTATTACCAAAAAGGGGGCCGCCTGTATGAGTGAAGCACCGCGCTTTGGCACGGCTGGGCTTTCGGACAGCTACCGTGTCCGCAGCTTTGACCCGCAGGCCATGGCGGAGTATACGGCTTCCTTTGGGCTGACGGCGTTTGAATACCAGTGTGGGCGTGGTGTGCGCCTGGGGCTGGATAAAGCCGCCGCCTTAAAAGAAGCGTTTGATGCAAAAGGCATCACTTTCTCGGTCCATGCGCCGTACTACATCAGCATGAGCAGCCTGGAGGAGGACAAGCGGCTGAACAGCGTGAACTACCTGCTGCAAAGCTGCGCACTGGTCAAGGCACTGGGCGGCCGCAGGGTCATCTTCCACGCGGGCAGCTGCGGCAAGCAGAGCCGGGAAGCCGCACTGGAAAAGGCGCTGGACACCATGCGCCGCGCCGTTCAGGCCGTGGATGAAGCCGGTTATGGCGACTGTATCCTTTGCCCTGAAACGATGGGCAAGGTGAACCAGCTGGGCACGCTGGATGAAGTGCTGGCCCTTTGCAGTGTGGATGAACGCATGATTCCCTGCGTGGATTTTGGCCACCTGTATGCCCGCAGCCAGGGCACCGAGCTGAACGATGAGACCGCCCCGGCAGATTACGCCGCCATCCTGGATGCCATTGCCGCAGCCTTGCCGGGGGAGCGGGCCAAAAAGTTCCACGCGCATTTTTCCCGCATTGCCTACACCAAGGGTGGGGAAAAATGCCACCTGACTTTTGCGGATACCGAGTTTGGCCCGCCGCCTGCCCCGCTGATGCAGCTGCTGAAAACCCGTGGCCTGGCGCCCACCATTATCTGTGAATCCGCCGGAACCCAGGCCGAGGATGCGGCGGCGCTGAAAAAACTGTATGAACAAGGCTGAGAAAGCCCAAAAACAGCCAACAAAAGCCGAAAAAAACCAAAATATCACCCGAAAATCCCGCTAACCTCTTGCAATACTGGCGCTTTTCGGGTAAAATACTTACAGGTATGACAATGCAATGGCATTGCTTGATGGGCGGCGGGGCCGCTTTTTCAAACAGGCCCGATTCTAAAATTATGGAGGAGTTCCTATATGATCTCTGCAGGCGAATTTCGTAACGGTGTAACTTTTGAGCAGGACGGCCAGGTCCTTCAGGTCGTTGAGTTCCAGCATGTTAAGCCCGGCAAGGGCGCTGCTTTTGTGCGCACTAAGACCAAGAACGTGATTACCGGTTCCGTTGTTGAAACCAGCTACAACCCGACCGCTAAGTTCCCCCAGGCTTTCATTGAGCGCCGTGAGGTTACCTACTCTTACGAGGATGGCGACCTGTACTACTTCATGGACAACGATACCTGGAAAAAGGATTACAATAATTTCGGATCCTATGAAAAGCAGGATATCTGAAGGCCCAGCTGATCTTCACCTACAAGTTCTAGAAATACGTTGTTTCCCGCTCCCCCGGAGCGGGAAAAATAGAGAAAGGGCAGGATGCGGTTTCAGGCTGGAACCGTCCTGCCCTTTTCCTTAAAGGGGAGCTCTGGCGGCATTGACATTCCCCTGCTTGCCTATACCATTCCGCCTCGTCAGGTATGTATGGAAGGAGGTCAGCATGTCCGTCGATTTCAGTCTTACCAGAGAAGAAAAGAACACTCTCGGCAGCATCGCCCTGAATGCCGTATCCCTGCGTCTCAGGGGTGAGTTTCCGCCGGAGCCGGAGCTCTCCCGGTACAGCCCCACGCTCAGAAAGAACCTCGGCTGTTTTGTCACTCTCAAGGAGAAAGGCAGGCTGAGGGGCTGCATCGGTACCATCGTTGGGGAGTCTCCGCTCGTCCGCAACGTATGGCGCATGGCCCAGCTGGCCGCTTTCGACGACCCCCGCTTCCCCCCTGTCAGTCCTTCCGAGTGGGATGAGCTTTCCATGGAAATCACTGTTCTTGGCGAGCTTTCCCTGTGCCCGGATCCGAAACGGATTGTCATTGGCAGGCATGGCCTTGTTCTCTCGGCTCACGGCCGCACCGGTGTTTTTCTGCCTCAGGTGCCCGTGGAGCAGCACTGGGATCTGCCCGCCTATCTTACGAACCTCTGCTACAAGGCCGGCCTGCCTGACGGCAGCTGGAAGGCTCCGGGAGCCCGCCTGTACTGGTACGAGGGTCTGGCCTTCCCCGTGGACAGGTAGGCTGCCGTTTTTTAGTATTTTAAAAACTCCTGCATGTGTATATTGCTGTATGCAGGAGTTTCTTCTGCCGGAGGTTTACATGCAGCCCGCACAGAAGTGCATCCACATCGAACATGCCCGCCAGCACAATCTGCGCGACATCAGCCTGGATATTCCCCGCGATCAGCTCGTGGTTGTCTGCGGTCCGTCCGGATCGGGTAAATCCACTTTGGCGTTCGATATCGTTTACGCAGAAGGACAGCGCCGCTACGTTGAGTCACTTTCCGCCTATGCGCGGCAGTTTCTGCCCAAGATGGACAAGCCCGACGTGGAAAAGATCGAGGGTCTGACGCCGGCCATATCCCTGGAACAGGGGACCACGTCCCACAATCCCCGCTCCACAGTGGGCACCGTGACAGAAATCTACGATTTTCTGCGCGTGTTCTTCGCGCGGCTGGGAACGGTCTCCTGCCCCAAGTGCGGCAGGCCCATTGAAGCCCGGTCCACGGATGAGATTCTCGAGGATATCCTGAGTCTTCCAGAGAAAACGAAGTTCATGATTCTCGCGCCCATCGTGGAAATGCAGAAGGGAACGCAGAAGGACCGCCTGGCGAAGCTCAAGGCCAGGGGGTTTTCCAGAGTGCGCGCTGACGGGGAATTCTACAGGATCGATGAGGTGCCTCCGCTCGACAAGAACAGGAAGCACTCCCTTGATCTGGTGGTCGATCGCCTCGTCATCCGCGAGGGGCTGCGCCAGCGCCTTTCCGAGTCAGTGGAGCTGGCCCTGAAGGAAGCCGACGGGCGGATTGTCCTCTATCAGCCGGACAGGCCTGAAGGGGAGAGGGAGCACATCTATTCCACGTCTTCGAGCTGTCCTCACTGCCATATCGCCATGCCGGTGCCGAAGCCGCAGCTCTTTTCGTTCAATACGCCTTCGGGCGCCTGCCCCCGCTGCGTGGGCCTCGGCACGGTCGATTATTTCGAGCCCCGCCTTATCGCGCCGAACCGCGGTCTTTCCCTGCAGGAAGGCGCACTGCTTCCATGGCACGGAAAACGCGCCATGGAAAAATACGCGCCAGCCCTGCGCGCACTTGGCAAACGCCATGGATTCAGCCTGTCAACGCCTCTCAAGGATTTCAGCTCCGGGGCCTGGCTCGCGCTCTTTTACGGAGAGGACGGGGAGAACAAGCCCGCCAACACCTCCGCAGGACTCAGGCGCAACTGGATGGGCGGCAGCGTGGCCGTGTACGCCAAAGGCGACTACCAGTACGAGCACTTCGCAGAGAGCCTGAAGGCCCAGGTCAATCTGGAAGTCACGGAAGACCGCTGGCCCGGCGTCATTCCGCTTCTTGAAAAAGGCATGCAGTACGGCGACGCCTGGCGTGATGAGCTCGGCCGTTACATGCAGACCACGGCCTGCCCGTCCTGTCACGGGCAGCGTCTTTCCCGGGAAGCGCTCGCGGTGCGCATTGACGGCCTGAGCATCGCCGATTTCTGTGCCCTTCCCA
>ERZ831634.3797-NODE-3797-length-10841-cov-12.209438_pt1 | contig 10841 bp, 8 predicted proteins | sample MGYA00519953_ERZ831634 | MGnify/ENA primary metagenome ERZ831634 (study PRJEB31850, sample SAMEA3708718) | human gut metagenome | biome: human gut; feature: human-associated habitat; material: faeces | place: China | collected 2014 ...
ACGATGATGTATTCCGTACACTTTTAACCGACTGTACGGAGTTAATGATTCCGGTTGTCAATGAAATCTTTCATACGCACTACACCGGAAAAGAAACCATCTGCCTGCTGCAAAACGAGCATTTTATTAAAATGCCAGACGGCAGTGAACAGGAACGGATTACAGATTCCAGCTTTGAAATTATCAGTAGTAAAGAAACACCGATACCACAGCCATTGAAAAATCAGCTTTACGGCGGCTCTGCCGGCTGTAATACAGCACAGCGCAAACGATATCACATTGAATGTCAAAGTACGGAAGACGGCAGTATGATTGTACGAATGTTTGAGTATGATACACAGCTTGCATTAGAAAACAGAGAGTTTACATCAAATATTTTGACCGTACAATTTCCGGATTCAGCAATTGTGTCGCTTAGACATACTAAAAATACGCCGGAAGAAATGACGGTTAAAGTCTTAACTCCGGGCGGAAGGGTATCCTATACCGTGCCGGTATTAAAAATAAAACGTTATACGATTCATGAATTGTTTGAAAAGAAACTGTTTTTTCTGATACCGTTTCATATTTTTGCATATGAGAAAGATTTTAAAGAACTGGAAGAAAACAAGAAAAAGTTAAAGCAGCTGGAAGCAGAATATGCTTCAATCAGGGAACGGCTTGAAATCGCTTGCCAGATGGGTGACTTGAACAGATATGCCAAAGCTGCTATTCTTGATATGTCACGTAAAGTCATAGAGCATCTTGCTGTTAAATATAAAAATGTTGCGAAAGGGGTGAGCCGGACAATGGGCGGAAAAGTATTAAATTATGAAGCAAAAGATATCTTAAACCGCGGACGTGCAGAAGGACGCCGCGAAGGACGTATGGAAGGGCGTCGCGAAGGCGAAGAATATACTAAAATTCAGATTGCCACAAAACTTCTTAATATGGGGAATGACATAAAATCTGTCGCAGAATTAGCTGAATTGCCACAGGAAACCGTAGAAAAACTGGCGCAAAGTATATCAAAAGAAGAAAAATAAGATTGTAAAGCAGCGTGAAATCAGGTTTATCATCAGTATGGACAAAAAAGGCTACACGTTTTAAGAAATACCCCGCAGGGTATAAACAGAAATGTAATACGCTGCGGGGTATTGTAGTTGATAAAATACGATATTAAACAACAGATTTCCATGCATCAAGGATTTTTGTGCATTGTTCCACGTCAATATCGGAAACAGCCGTCTTTAGCTGATTTAAAAATTCCTGCTGGTTGTCAGGATAGATAAAGTGTGTCATTTCCTCCAGCGTAGATTCCATGGTATCGCTGTTCAGATTATCAATTGCATCATACATGGCATAAAAAAGCTTCTCCAGAACCGGTGCAGTAATCGTTTCTTGTGCGGAGATTTTTTCTTCCTTTTGAAAATATGGCTGCAAAATAGACTGGTATTGTAAATAATCATGAAGGAGGGAAGCAGTCTGTTCATGAATGAGTGCCGCATCTTGTCTGGAACCGGCAAGTTCCAGACGGGCAGCGGATTCGGCAAGGTCAGTCGCACCAATCTGTCTGGAAGCGCTTTTTAATGCGTGGGTTTCAATGGTATAGGCATGCCAGTCTTCCTGCTGCTCATATTTCTTAATCAGTTCTGCCTTCTGTTTAATGACACGGTAGTAATCTTTTAGAACGGTCATATATAACTGCGGGCTGCCAAGAAGCTGTATGGCAGCTTTTGTATCAAGTCCCTCAATTGCCGGAAGTGCTTGCGTATTGTCCGCAGCGGCATTCGTGGCAGTTACAGTGTTGTCAGTGCCTGTGGTATTTCTGCTTGCAGACATACCGTGCTGTCGGTCAATCTTTTCCGCAGGAAGCCAGTGCTTGATTTTTGCAGTTAAAAACTGCAGTTCAATCGGCTTTGGTACAAAATCGTTCATGCCTTCCTTTAAAAACATTTCTTTTGTACCGTCAATGGCATTAGCAGTCAGGGCGATAATCGGAACATCGTCATATTCAGGATGAAAACGCCGGATAATGTGCGTTGTTTCCACACCGTCCAGTTCCGGCATCATATGATCCATAAAAATAATGTCATACATCTGTGACGAAATTTTTTCAATGGCTTCTTTTCCGCTGAGGCAGGTGTCAATCTGCATACCAAGCGGCTTCAAAAGTCCTTCCGTAACGGTCAGGTTAATAGCATTGTCATCGACAATTAAAATCTGTGCCTCCGGTGCCGTAAATTCAAAGTGGTCGGCATCATCTTCTTCATCAAAATGCAGATCTTCATTTTTTAAAATCGAAATCAGATTTAAAGAGTACAGCGGCTTTTTTACAATGTGCAGATTCTTTAAATTGCAGCTGACCGAAGTATAAAAGTCTGTAATCAATACAGCGGTCAGTTCAGGGTGTGCCTGAATATAATCCTGCATGGCAGAGGAAAATACCGCATAATCGATAAAAAAATAATCAGGTGTATTGCCCGGCTCAGTCCCGGTCACGGTACAATTGTCATAAGCAATATGCAGCCGGTCCAGATCCTTTTGCAACTGTTCCTGTACAAGGCTGTTTTTAATAAAAAGTGCTGCATGAACCGGCGGGTCATTGTTAAATACACCGCTTGGACGGGCATCCAGCACCTTTTGCGGCAGGGTAAAAGAAAAGGTACTGCCAATACCGTATTCGCTTTCAACGGAAATAGTGCCGTGCATCAATGTCAGCAGCAGCTTGGAAATAGCAAGCCCCAGTCCTGTGCCTTCGATATTGCGGTTGCGTTTGCTGTCTAATTGTTCAAAGGAGCGGAACAGTCTTCCAATCTGCTCTTTTTTAATGCCGATGCCGGTATCTTCAATAGAAGCGTGCAAAACAGTTTCACCGTTTTCTACAGGGTCCGCATAAATTTTTAAAAGCACGCGTCCGTGTTTGGTAAATTTTACGGCATTATTGGCAAGATTTAACAAAATCTGTTTAAAACGGATACTGTCACCAAACAGCTTGTAAGGGATATCCGGTGCAATATCTAAAATCAGCTCAACATTTTTGCTTCCAATCCGCGTGGTGATAATATTTGCAACATCGTGGATTGTAGACATTGGTTCATATTCTACCGGAATAATATTCATCTTGCCGGACTCAATTTTTGAGAAATCCAGTATATCATTGATGATGGTTAAAAGTGTCTTTCCAGAGGCTTTAATCTGAGTAATATAACCCCTTGCGGCAGGCGGCAGGTCTTCACGCAGCGCCATTTCTGCCATGCCGATTACCGCATTCATCGGGGTACGGATTTCATGGCTCATATTGGCAAGAAAATCCGACTTCATGCGGTTAACCTTTTCAATCTCAATATTTGCCTGAAACAGCTGGTATTTGTGGTAGGCAATATTGGAAAGACCGTTTGCAATGGTATATAAAAAGCTTGCCGCTTTGTCAATCTGGGTTTTTTCCACGATATTGACTTTCTTGACCGCCTGAATGTAGCTGGCAGGGTCAATCCCCAGTTCATCGGCGACCTGCATGATTTTTGAAATATCCGGCGGCTCGGTCAGCACCTGGCCGCCGATAAAACAGCCAACCATTCTGCCGTCCGCAATAATCGGTGCGGCAAAATCCACGAGTCCTGCGTGACAGAAATAGGTTGAAGAAGCCCCTTTTTGAAGTGCCAGCTCCGCCCCGTTTTTATCGCATAATTCACACCGCTGGCAGCCCAGTGGTGAAGAACGTGTATATTTCATGCAGAAGTCTGAAAAATGAGAGCCTTTTGTTACGGCAACTCCGTCAGCATCGGTTGTGACGGAAGCAATGCCGGTCATGTCAGAAAAAGCATCCTGAATTTTTTGCAGCATTTCCACATCGATTAAATCCGTTAAATGTAATTCGTTTTCCATAGGCATATTCCTTCCGCAGGTAATTATATTCTTATAGCTGCGACTACGCTTCAAGTATATTTTGGATGGCAGCAAGCAGGCGTTTTCTGTTAATTGGTTTTAAAAGGTAACCCTGCGGTTTCATCACGAGTGCCTCCTGTATCTTTTTGCGGTCGGTAATGCCGGTTAAAAAGATGACAGGAATATTTTTGGTCGACGGATTGGCACGCAGCTTTTCAAGTACGACAAGACCGTTTTCATCCGGCATGGCATAGTCGAGTAAAATTAAATCGGTGTGCTTGGTTTCTAAGAATTTTAAAGCAATTTTTCCGCTGATGGCAGTTGCTACATCGTATTTTTCATGCAGATGAAGCTTAATGACTTTTAACATACGGACATCATCGTCAATAACCAGAATATGCTTCTTGCCGGAAGTCATTCCCGGTATATTTGCAATATCACGCATATCCGGCATACCCGTCACGTCCGGCACATCTGTTTTTGGCGGAAATGTTTCGTTAAAGGCAAGGTCTGCTTTTTTTAATTCTTCAGCAATCGGTTCGTGCATTCGCTTTTGCTGTTTTAAAAACACATTTATGCGCTGTTCAATCACTGCGGCGGTTAAAGGGCGCTGCAGTATCAAATCCGCAACCTTAACAGCGGCTTTTGTAAATTTGTCACAGTCGGCAGCATCTCCGATGATAATCAGCGGAAGCTGTACGGCATCCCTGCTTTTCATAGATATAATCTTTGTAATGTCATCGACCGGTTCGTCCTGTAAGCAGTAGACAAAAGCATCTGGATTGAAAGCGTGCAGATGGCTTATCATATCTTCATAGCGCTTGGACGTTGTCTGACACTCAAAGCTGTTATACATTTTTGTGAAAAATTCATCAATTGCAGCATTGTTCTTTCCGGTTAGTAAGACCTTATATTTCATAAGTACCCCTCCTTGCGTTGTTATTTAGTTGTTCACGTTGTTTTGTTATCTCTATTATATAAAATTTTTATGGATAATGCACTCTTTTTTTATAGGAAATTGAATATACATTTGAAGAATCGTCTGTTATAATATTAACAGGTTTTTTATGCGGCAGGTAAAAGCCAGCCGCGGGCTATATTGTTTCCGGGCGAAAACAGATAGTCATTATGGCAGGGGAAATACCTTTGCGATTGAATCGTCCGGAAATGAGGTATAACATGGCGGGACAGATTAGCTGCGATTACTGCAACAATTTAGTTTACGATGAAGAAATGGAAGAATATGTATGTGATGTGAATATGGATGAAGATGATTATGCACGTTTTTGTGCATCGGAATATAAGAATTGTCCATACTATCAGAGCAACGATGAATATAAGATTGTAAGACATCAGATGTAGGACAGGGAAGGCAGAAGGGAATGGAAGATAAGCACTATGCAGTGTTAATTGACGCCGATAACATTTCCTCAAAATATATTGCGTATATTTTGGACGAAATGACAAAGTACGGTGTGATTACATATAAAAGAATTTACGGGGACTGGACGAGTCCGCAGGCGGGCAGATGGAAGGATGCACTTATGGAAAATTCAATTGTGCCGATTCAGCAGTTCCGCAATACGGTCGGGAAAAATGCAACCGATTCCACATTAATTATAGATGCCATGGATATTTTGTATACGGGGAATGTGGACGGGTTCTGCATTGTATCGAGTGACGGTGATTTTACAAGGCTGGCGAGCCGCTTAAAAGAATCCGGTATGGACGTTATCGGCATGGGAGAAAATAAAACCCCGCGGTCATTCAGGGCAGCCTGTTCCGTTTTTACGGATCTGGAACTGCTGTTAGAGGCGGCGGAGGAAGAAGAAGAAACACCGGTCAGGAAGCAGAATAAGATTCCTGAAAATATCATCAGTCAGGCGGTCATTGAAAATGCCATCATTGAAATTGTCATTGAAAATGACGACAAGGGCAGACCGACAGGACTGGGCGAGATCGGCAGCCGTCTGCAGAAGAAATATTCGGATTTTGATGTCAGAAACTACGGATACAGTTCGCTGTCTACATTTATCGAGGAAATTGATAATTTCGACTTACAGAAAGTCAACAATACCGTGATTGTCCGTTTAAAAGAAGACAACGGCAATAAAAAGCAGGTAACGGACTTTGCAATCGCCTGCGTGCGGGAAGCCGGCAGCAGAGGAGTTGAACTTGCCGCACTGGGACAGAAAATCCATGTAAAGTATCCGGGATTTAAAGCTAAGGAATACGGTTATTCCACATTGTCGAAGTTTATCAGTTCCATTAAGGTGTTAAAGATTGAATCCGTTCATGAAAACCGCAAAATGGTATATATAAAAGGAAACGAAAGGTGAGCGCATGGAGTATTTAGATATTCGTACAGAAAATGGTGAGCTGACAGGCGAAATCAAAGAGCGTACACAGGTGCATACGGACGGGGATATTCACGGAACATCGCACGTATGGCTTGTGCGTTATACAGATAAAAATAAAAAGAAATTTGATATTTTACTGCAAAAAAGAGCCGCAACAAAAGATGCGTATGCCGGCTGTTATGATATATCCTCGGCAGGGCATATTCCCGCAGGACAGGATTATCTGGAATCGGCGGTGCGGGAGCTGGAAGAAGAACTGGGAATTAAGGCAGACCCGGAGAAGCTTAAATTTATCGGAATGCATGACGGGACAATGGAAGCGGTTTTTGACGGAAAGCCGTTTAAAAACCATGAATTAAGCGCTGTCTATATTTATGATGAACCGGTGAAAGATTCTGATTTTAAACTTCAGGAAGAAGAAGTAGAGTCTGTACGCTGGATTGATTTTGACGAATGTAAGAACAAGCTGTGGACAGGTGAAATCCGCAACTGTATCTTTGAAAGTGAATTTAAGATGTTGGAAAAAGCAATCCGCGGATGATGTACAGCAATTCCGGTTGAATTGCAGGAATAGAAGGAAAGGACAGAAAAAATGAATAAAATTGCAAGTTTTACGGTAAATCATCTTGATTTACTCACTGGTGTTTATGTTTCAAGAAAAGATTATTTAGGAGATCAGGTGCTGACAACCTTTGATCTGCGTTTTACAAGACCAAACGAAGAACCGCCGATGGACAATCCGGGGATTCATTCTATTGAACATTTAGTTGCGACATTTTTAAGAAACCACAGAGAATGGGCTGATAAGACGGTTTATTTCGGACCAATGGGCTGCCGTACCGGGTTTTATGTGATTTTTGCAGGAGATTTAAAATCAGAAGATATTTTGCCGGTACTGCGTGAGGCCGCAGATTTCGTACTGTCTTATGAGGGCGAAATTCCGGGATATTCTCCGAGGGACTGCGGAAATTATCTGGACAACAACTTAAATCTTGCCAAGATTTATATGAGAAAGTTCAAGCAGGAAGTCTTAGATAATCCGGCGCCGGAGCGTCTTGTGTATCCGCAGTAGACAACAGCACAAGACAGAACGGGTATCTGATACGGAGTGATTAAGCGCTGTTTTAGCCTTGCGCTTAAAGAGCTGCGGATAAAGTAATAAAGCAATAAAGACCAAAATAAGGGTTGTTCCGACAATGAAATATCGGAACAACCCTTATTTTATATAGTTATCATACGATTTTTAAGTAAAATTCTTTATAAATTAAACCTCGAATAATAAGTCACCGTAAGAAGGGAATGGCCAGAAGTCTTTGTCAACAATCATTTCAAGCTTGTCGGCAGGTGCTCTTAAAGCATCCATTGTAGTTTTTACGGTATCTCTGAAGAACTTCGCCTGTTCTTCTACATTGCTGATTTCAGCACCGTCAGCAACAGCCTTTTCCAGTGCAGCAAGCTGTGTCTTCATTTCCTTTAAGTAACCGGTTACGGTAGTTAATAAATCGGCCTGTGTAGAAGCATCGGCACCGGCTTCCTTTACTGCAAGAACAGAGTTTGCAAGTTCTGTTGAGTAAGCGATTACAGCAGGGATTAACTGCTTGCCTGTAATATCAAGCATAGCCTTTGCCTCGATATTGATAGCCTTCGCATAAGCTTCGTACTTGATTTCAGCTCTTGACTTTAATTCTGCTTCTGTAAATACGCCAAAGCTTTCAAACAGCTTAACAGCCTTTGGTGTTGTAAGAGCAGGAATTGCATCAACCATAGAAGGAATGTTTGGAAGACCGCGTCTTTCAGCTTCTGCAATCCATTCATCTGTATAGCCGTTTCCGTTGAATACAATCTTGTGGTGGTCTGTGAAAAGCTTTTTAATCATATCATGGCAGGCCATGTCGAAGTTATCAGCCTTTTCCAGTTCATCAGCGATTTCTTTAAAGCTTTCTGCAACGATAGTATTTAATACAACATTTGCAGGAGCGATAGAGTCAGCAGAACCAACCATACGGAATTCAAATTTATTACCTGTGAAAGCAAACGGTGATGTTCTGTTTCTGTCGGTAGCATCCTTATTTAAGTCAGGAAGTGTAGAAGCACCGGTCTTTAACTTACCCTTCTGGATTGAGCTTGTAGCATCTCCCTTGTCAATAAGCTGCATAACAACATCTTCAAGCTGTTCACCAAGGAACATAGAAATAACTGCCGGTGGAGCTTCATTAGCACCTAATCTGTGGTCGTTACCTACACATGAAGCTGATTCACGAAGAAGGTCAGCGTGTGTATCAACAGCTTTCATAACAGCACCGAGTACTAATAAGAACTGGATATTATCATGAGGTGTCTTACCCGGCTCAAGAAGATTGATTCCATCATCAGTTGTGATAGACCAGTTATTGTGCTTACCTGAACCATTAACGCCTGCAAATGGCTTCTCATGGAGAAGGCATACAAGGTTATGACGGTATGCCACCTTTTTTAATACTTCCATTGTAAGCTGGTTATTATCTGTGGCAATATTACACTGTGCATAGATTGGAGCTAATTCATGCTGTGCAGGAGCAACTTCGTTATGCTGTGTCTTAGCAGATACTCCAAGCTTCCATAATTCTTTATTAACATCTTTCATGAATGAGGCAATTCTTTCACGGATGTTACCAAAGTAATGGTCATCAAGTTCCTGTCCCTTAGGAGGCATAGCACCGAAAAGTGTACGTCCTGAGAAGATAAGATCCTTTCTCTGTAAATATTTATCTCTGTCTACGATGAAATATTCCTGTTCAGCACCAACAGAAGGAGTTACCTTATTAGATGTTGTATTTCCAAATAATTTTAAGATACGAAGAGCCTGTTCGTTGATTGCATCCATAGAACGAAGAAGAGGTGTCTTCTGATCAAGAGCTTCACCTTTATATGAGCAGAAAGCAGTTGGGATACAAAGTATAGCACCGCCTGCACCCTCACGTACAAATGCTGGAGAAGTACAATCCCAGGCTGTATATCCTCTTGCTTCAAATGTAGCTCTAAGACCACCAGATGGGAAAGAAGAAGCATCTGGTTCACCCTTTATAAGTTCTTTACCGGAAAACTCCATGAGAACCTTTCCATTTTCCTTAGGTGCTGAAATAAATGAATCATGCTTTTCAGCAGTTGTGCCTGTAAGAGGCTGGAACCAGTGAGTATAATGAGTTGCTCCCTTTTCGATAGCCCAGTCCTTCATTGCATTGGCAATTACGTCTGCATCTGATAATGTTAATTCTTTCTCGCCTGCCATTGCAAGCTTGAGGTTTTTGTAGACGTTCTTTGGTAAACGCTCTTTCATTACAGTGTCATTAAACACATTCTCGCCGAAAATATCAGCTACATTAAATTTTTCACTCATAATTTAGTATTCCTTTCTTTTCATTTATTTAGTATTCTATTAGTAAAACTAAAAAAGGCATTCCATAATATTATATATGTGTAGATATAATTATGGAACGCCGTTGTTCTACTATTTAATTAATGGCAAATCATTGCCTGTTAATAAAATAACTCATATTACTCAATATTGCAAGCCTTTTTTTGTTTTTTATTTAATAATATTAATAAATGTCAGTATTAAGTGCCATTTTTCCAACATATGTACCATGAATAATAAAACGTCTGCTTCCATCTTTTGTGCAGGTTGACAGTGTAACAACCTGTGTTGTCTGTGTTATGTCAACATCAGTAGGATATAAAGAATTAGCCTTCATATCAGCAGCATATTGCCTAAGGCTATCTTTTGAAGAAAAATTAAAAGTATATGTATCACTTACAGGTTCGCTGATATATGCACTGAATATGCGGTACATCGTAATATTATCCTCTGTATATATGTAAAATATATCATTCCCAGGTGTATTCCAGAATGAATAATCCTGATATTTAGAAAGCTGTCCAAACATACTTCCGTTTTTCATATTATGGCCATAAAGGATAATATTGGATGAATTAAGCTTATCCTCAATACGATAATCTTCAAATATACAGCCGTTGCCATTATAGGTGCCTTCAAATGCATGAGTTAAGTAATAATCATTATCAGTTGTCTGTGCAATTGGAAGTCTTGTATCTATAGAGGGTATGTATATATATCCAAGTCCTTCCGGATTAATGGATAAGAGAGCCGCATGATTATATGTAAATGGAATCTCGGCAGTAGTTGTATCGCCATTATCATCGGTAATTACAAGAGCATCAGGATTGTTATTATCAAGTACAGAAGAGTCTATATTGTTATATATATCTGTTCCTTTTTTATATTCCAGATAAATGTCTGTCAGTTTATAGGTAGAATATACAAATAAACATATTGCAATAATAAGTATTATATTGCGTAAAATGTTTCCCGAATTATTTTTTTTATGGGCTGATACAGGGGGATTATTCATAAAAACTCCATTCCGCAGGTATTTTAATAAATCTGTCAACGGATAAAGATACTTTGCGATACCTGCAGCACAAAGCCACTGTCTTATTTTTTGAAATCTTTATTAAAAGATATATGTATATCCAATAAATAAAAAATATATGGAGCGGCTGCATTAAGAAAGAATATATAGAATAAGAGTATCTGATATGTCCTATATAAACTTT
>ERZ831634.3799-NODE-3799-length-10835-cov-17.213358_pt1 | contig 10835 bp, 9 predicted proteins | sample MGYA00519953_ERZ831634 | MGnify/ENA primary metagenome ERZ831634 (study PRJEB31850, sample SAMEA3708718) | human gut metagenome | biome: human gut; feature: human-associated habitat; material: faeces | place: China | collected 2014 ...
GGCTCTGGAGAAGATCGTCAAGGGCATCTGCTTCGACAACGCAAAGCGTTACTTCGCTCTGTAAGCAGCGTCTCTGCATCCCCTTTCCATAACTCGTAAAAGCGCCCTGCCGGTTCGCCCCGGCAGGGCGCTTTTTTCTTGTGCAGCCGTATTCACAAAAATGTAACTTGCATTCTGCCGTCAAATCGGGTAGGATAACGTTGAATCAAAACCGAAGGGGAACGTGAAGATGCTGAAACGTTTTGTAAAGCGGCTGCTCAGCTGCCTGCTGCTGGCGGCGCTGTTTGTATTGGTGGTCATTGGCGGAACACTGGGCGTGCAGGGCTGGCGGCTCTACCGCGCCACAGCGGCGCAAAAGCCCATTGCCGGCCTCTACGATGAGATCAGCTCCCGGCCCGGCTTTGCCAGCTGTGACCAGCTGCCCCAGACCTATATCGACGCGGTCATTTCCGTGGAGGACAGCCGGTTTGAAAGGCACCACGGCATCGACCCGGCGGCCATTGTCCGGGCGCTCTGGGCCGACCTGCGCACCCGCTCTCTGGCCGAGGGCGGCAGCACCCTGACCCAGCAGCTGGCCAAGAACGAGCTGTTCACCCAGGAAAAGCAGATGGCCCGCAAGGCAGCGGAGATGTTTGCCGCCAGGGACATCGAGGATTACTACTCCAAACAGCAGATCTTTGAGATGTACGCAGGCAGCTGCTACTTCGGCAACCAGTGGTCCGGCGTGGCACAGGCTGCGCAGGGCTACTTTGGCAAACCCACCCGGGAGCTGACCCGCGCCGAGTGTGTGGTGCTGGCCGGCCTGCCCAACGCGCCCTCGGTCTACGCCGCCAACGGGGAGCTGGCCCGCAGGCGCGCACTTGTGGTGGTGGAGCGGATGGAGCGCGCCAAAAAGCTGACCCACACCCAGGCACTGGAGCTCCGGGATGAAGTCAGTTCCCTGCCCCTTTGGTGAGAAAAAGCAGAATTTATCCGGGTTTTCCATAAAATAATGCTAACACCGGGAGCGGATGCCATGATATCCTTAGTGGCAGATCAAACCCGGAGGGAGCATGTAAAACTTATGGAAAAAACCAAAAAGGGTTCCGGCACCACCGACCTCACGGTGGGCAGGCCGCTGCCCCAGATCCTGAAATTTGCCCTGCCGCTGGTGCTGGGCACCCTGTTCCAGCAGCTGTACAGCTTTGTGGACACCGTCATTGTGGGGCGCTGTCTGGGCACCGATGCACTGGGCGCGGTGGGCACCACCTACTCTCTGAATTTTCTCATTTTAGGCTTTGTGCTGGGTTCCTGCACGGGCTTTGGCATCCCGGTGGCCCAGAGCTTTGGTGCAAGGGACAGCGAGGATATGCACAAGTATCTGTTCAACGGCGCGGTCCTCTGCGTGGTCCTGAGCGTGGTGTTCACCATCGTCACCACCCTCACTGCTGCCCCGCTGCTGCAGCTCATCCACACCCCGGCCGAGCTGTTCCCGGACGCGGTGGCCTACATCCGCATCATCTTCCTCGGCATTCCGGCCACGATGCTGTTCAACTACACCTCCACCGTCCTGCACAGTCTGGGCGATTCCCAGCACCCATTCTATTTCCTGCTAATCTCCAGTTTCCTGAACATCGGGCTGGACTGGCTGTTCATCGTACCGCTGGGTATGGGCGTGGAGGGCGCAGCCATCGCCACCGTTGTCAGCCAGCTGTTCAGCGGCCTGCTTTGCACCTGGTGGTTCTTCACCCGGGTGGAGGGCATCCATTTCACCCGGGAAAACTGTGTCCTCTCGGCGGGGCACTGCGGGCGGCTGGCCTATATCGGCCTTCCGATGGGCTTTGAGTATTCCGTTTCTGCCATCGGTGCCTTCATCATGCAGGATGCCATCAACCTGCTGGGCAGCACCGCCGTGGCCGCCCAGACCGCCGGTGAGAAGATTCGCCAGATGTTCACCGTGCCCATGGCAAGCGTGGGCACGGCTATGGCAACTTATGTCGGCCAGAACCACGGTGCCCACCGCACTGACCGCGTCAGGCAGGGCATCCGGGATGGCTGCATCCTCCAGCTGTGCTACTGCGCGGCTGCCTGGGTGGTGCTCTTCTTCGTCAAGGGCTGGGCCGTGGGCCTTGTTCTGGGCGATGCCGACCCTGCCGTGACTTCCGGTGCTGTGGAATACCTGACCGTGATCAGCGTGCTGTTCTGCATCAACGGCCTGCTGATGGTCTTCCGCAACACCCTGCAGGGTCTGGGATACAGTGTGCAGGCCGTTATCTCCGGTGTGGGTGAGCTCATCGGCCGCGCGCTCTGCGGCTGGCTGGCCGTTCATAGTCTGGGCTACTTCGGCATCTGCATTGCCAACCCCATTGCCTGGGGTCTGGCACTGCTCTACTGTGTGTTCATGGTGACCAGAGTTCTGAAAAAAGAGAACGCATAAAAATACCCCTCTCCGTCCGTGCGGCCGCACGGACGGAGAGGGGCTTTGCTATTTTACGATCAATCGATAAGGTTCACGAACACCGGGCAGAGCACTGCGGTCAGCACACCGGCCACGGCGATGGACAGGCCGCTCATGGCACCTTCCACCTCACCCATCTGCAGGGCCTTGCTGGTGCCCACGGCATGGGCCGAGGTGCCAATGCCCACACCTTTGGCAATGGGGTCGGTGATGTGAAACGCCTTGCAGACCGTCTCGGCCAGCAGGTTGCCCACGATGCCCGTCAGGATGACGATGGCACCGGTCAGGGCTGCAATGCCGCCCAGCTCTGCAGCTACATCCATGCTGATGGCGGTGGTCACGGATTTGGGCAGCAGGGTGGCGTACTGCTCCTGGGTCAGGTGCAAAGCCAGCGCCAGAGCCAGCGCGCTGCCCAGGCTGACCAGTGTGCCCACCGAGATGCCTGCAATGATGGCAGCGGCGTTTGCCTTGAGCAGGTCGAGCTTTTCATACAGCGGGATGGCCAGCGCCACGGTGGCGGGCAGCAGCAGGTAGTTCACCGGGGCGGCGCTGACCTTGTAGTCGGCATAGGGGATGCCGCATACCGACAGGAAAACGATCACAAAGATCGCGCCCAGCAGCAACGGGTTAAAAAATGCCTTTCCGGTCACCTGTTCACGAGGGCTCCCAGTGCAAAGGCGGCCAGCGTCAGCAGCACACCCCAGGCAACAGAGCCCGAAATGAACTCATTCAGCAATTCCATCATTGGCAGCAGCCTCCTTGTCCTTTTTGCGGCTGGTCAGAGCCTGGGTGGTCTTTCCGGCGGTCACCATGACCAGAACCGTGACCGGGATGATGGCGATGATGATGGGCAGCAGCATCTCCCCCATCTCCGCCCAAAGCTCCATCACGCCTGCGGCGGCGGGCACAAAGAGCAGCGGGAAGATACCGGTGAGAAACACGCCCACCTCTTTTACATCCTCCAGCTGGATCAGCCGGAAGTTCAGGGCCAGCAGCAGCAGCACAAGCCCGTACACACTGGCCGGAACCGGCAGCGGCAGTACAGCATGACATACTTCCCCCAGAAAGCAAAACGCGAGGATACGCGCAAATTGAAACAGATAATTCGTAAAAAAATCCCCCTTGTCTAACAGCTAAGTCAAAATTATAGCCCAAAACCTCCGGAGGCGCAACAGCAATATCTGACAAGGATTGTTGCATTTTGCCGGAAAAACTGTGGAAAAGAAAAGGGCCCGGCAGAAAGCGCACACCCATGCGCCGCGATCTGCCGGGCCGATCCACTGCGGACCAGTATTTTTTTCTGTGTTTTCCCGCGCTTTCTCAGCTCCGCAAAACAGTTTCGATCCGTTCCCGGTCCAGCCCCTCGCCGATGACGATGAGCACCTCCTGCCCTGCCGGAATGGGAGCCGCGGTCAGGCCGTCGGCGGTGGCATTCAGCTCCACCCAGCCGCCTGCATCCCGCACAAAGCCCTTGACCCGCAGCACCCGTCCGCAGGCGGTATCCGTGAACAGGCTGGGAATGCGCGCTTCCAGCTGCTGCCGGGGCAGACCCAGCTCGAGGAAATACGCCGAACCGAATGCATCGTGCGCATCAAAGCAGAGCTTTTCGCAGTCAGCATGCTGATAGCCGCAGGCATCCAGCGCCGCAAGATCCGCATCCTCCAGGTCGGCCCAGTCCTTGATCAGAAAATCTTCTTCCGTCAGGGTACGGCTGCACTTGCAGGCCGCAAGGGCACGCTTCAGGTGGTTGATGGCGCCTTCCCGCTGGGCCTGGGTGGCCAGCTGACTGCGGGAGAGCAGGATGCGTCCGGCGCTGGCGGCTTCCGATGCCAGAATGTACTCCGCCTGCGGGGAAAGCTTCTCGGGCAGCAGGGCATCCACAACGGCAAACACATTGCCCAGTGTATACCACCGATCCAGCGGCTCATCCCGCAGGACATCAAAAAACTCGTCCACATCAAAAATGCCGCTGGGCTCCACCACCACCCGGTCGAACCCGCGCATAGCCATCGAGATGAGCTTGGTGCGCATCCGGCGCTGATGGGTATCACAATCACACCCGCCGCTGATGGTCTCGATCTCGCAGCGTTCCCCCAGCAGATCCTGCACCAGCATGGCATCCACGTTCACAGCGCCAAAGTCGTTTTCCAGAATGCAGACATGATGCCCCTGTGCGGTCAGATACGCAGCATATCTGCGCAGGAACGTTGTCTTGCCCGCACCCAGAAAACCGGTGATGAGATCGACCTGTACCATACGTTCCTCCTTATGCGTGGTTGAAGCCCTTGCCGAACACCTCGGTGGTGCTCAGCATGGACATGAAGGCGTTCAGGTGCTGCTTGTGGATAAAATCCTGCAGCTGGTCGGCCTCGCGGCGGGTCAGGGTGGTGTAGATGATGTAGTGGGGCTTGTCGGTATATGCGCCGAAGCAGGGCGTATAGGTTGCGCCGCGCATCAGCTTGCGCATGACAAAATCACAGATGGGTTTCCTGTCGTCGCAGACGATGAGGATGGCCTTGCACATCTTGATCTTTTCCAGCACGGCATCAATGACCAGCGATTTCACGGTCAGACCCACAAAGGAATAGAGGGCGGTGTACAGGTCGAACACGAAGCAGGCCGCAATGACCATGAACAGGTCGGTCAGGAACAGCGCCACTGCCACGTTGTGGATGTGGGTATATTTTTCCACGATGAGGGCAATGACATCCGTGCCGCCGGAGGAAGCGCCCACATTGAACAGCAGAGCCGACGCAATGGCCGGCAGGGCAATGGCAAACATCAGGTCGAGCATGGGCTGGTCGCTCAAGGGGCCGCGCAGGGGGCAGATCTTTTCCAGCGCCATCAGCTCCAGCGACATGACCACAGTGGCATAGCCGGTGGTCATGGCAAACTTTTTGCCCAGAAATATCAGGCCCACCCCCAGCAGGATCATGTTGGCCGCCGAGGAAAAGGCCGAAGCCGACAGCGGGGTGAGCTTGGCCGCCAGCGCCGCCATACCGGTCACGCCGCCAAAGACAAAGTTGTTGGGGAATTTGAAAAAGTACACACCCACCGACATGATGGAAATGCTCAGCGTGATCATTGCATACTGCTTGACATATTCAACGACCTCGTTCCGCATGGAAGATTCCGCGTTCGTATCCATAAAATTTACCGTTCAATACTCCTTTTTTGTGCTCCGCAGCCCAAACAGACAGGCTGCACCGGAAATATTGTAACACGGAACGCCCCGGGGTCAAGGGCAAATTCCACACACGCCGTCTTTTACGGGTGAAAACTGTCAACTCCACCAAAATTCTTTCTCAAATTTCAGCGGTTCTCCCATCGGAAACGGTTCCTTCTTTTCTTGACGCACCTCCCATCGTCCATTACAATAAAATCAGAATGGAATGGTATTTTCCTCCAAAACCGAAAGAGAGTGCAATGGCTCTTATTCCGCATTGTTCGTTTCCATGAAAGGAGGGAACGGTATGAAAAGCCGCTCTCACATCTTTGCTCTCATCACTGCCTGTGTGTTCCTGTTTTGCGGCTGTTCTGACTACCTTTCGCTTTCCAAAGCATCCACCATTTCCAACCCTCAAACGGAATATGATACCGCTCTGAAAGAATATCTTGCTTCGCTGGAAACACCGCTTTCCACCATAGAAATCAAACACGGCGAGGACACCCCTATTGTCTGGGAAGATACCGGAATGGAAGCCGCTGTCCGGCTCCTGTTGAACCGCCCGGAGGGCACCATCAGCCGCAGCGATGTCTGGAATCTCAACACGCTGACTATTACCGAACGAACCATGTTTGAGGGCGATTCGGGCACGACCACCATCGTGACCGTGACCGCCCAGCAGGGAGATGCCACGCTGGAACAGGAGATATCGGCAGTCGGAAAAGAAAGTCCGCTTCCTGCGCTGGCCTCTCTGCACGATCTTCAGTATTTCGACAGCCTGCAAACCTTTTCCTATTCTACCTCGCCGACGGCCAATCAGGCATTCACTGATTTTTCTGGGATTGAAACCATGTCCCATCTCGAACGCTTCAGCGTGAACGGGGCACGGCCCGAAACGTTGGAACCGCTTTCTCACCTGTCCCAGCTGAAACAACTCTCCCTGACCGAATGCGGCACCCTCGACCTGACACCTCTGGAAGGTCTGAACCAGCTGGAATCGCTGACCCTCTCTTCAAACGACAGGATCGTTTCACTGGAACCGGTCACCAAACTCCCGGCACTGCGGTCGCTTTCCCTCAGCTCCGGAACAGCAGTTCCCAGTCTGGAGCCGCTGGCTCAGACCAATCTTGCCGTTCTTGATCTCGGCCTCGGGGTCGGGCAAAGCGGGCTTTACAAAGAAATTGATTATTCGCCCCTGTCCCAGCTGCCCGATCTGGTCTGTCTGAACCTGACAAATCACACCAGGGTCACCACAAAGTTCTGCAAACAGATCCTTGCCCATTCTCCTGACCTGCGTTTTCTGAACATTCAGAACACCCCTGCTTCGGAGGGCAGTGCGCTGGATGTGGAATACCTGCGGGCTTACACGGAAGCAGATCTGCTGAAACGGCTTGCCAACAAGCTGCGCAACACCCTTGGCTGACACACAAACGCGGCCCCGGAGAGTTTTTCCTTCTCTCCGGGGCCGCGTTCTGTTCCGGCTCAGCCGAACAGCTTTTTGGTATTATGGGTATAGACCGAGAGCACCAGGCCCACACAGATGTACAGCATCAGCACCGAGCTGCCGCCCGCCGAATAGAACGGCAGGGTGACACCGATCACGGGCAGGACGCGCAGGTTCATGCCCACGTTCACGGCGATCTGGGCCAGCAGAGCGCCGCCGATGCCCGCGCAGATGAAGGTGCCCAGCAGATCCTCGCTGCGGGCACCGGTGAGGAAGGTCTTGATGACCAGTGCAAACAGCACGCCCAGCACCACACAGCAGCCCACAAAGCCCGCAGCGTTGCCGATCCAGCTCAGGATGAAATCGTTGTGGGCGTTGGGCACGCTGTAATAACTGCCGCCAAACAGCCCGTTGCCAAAGATGCCTCCCGAACCAAGCGCGATCTCGCCGCGCTGCTGCTGGTAGATGATGTTCTTCCAGATGGTCTCGCTGGGGGCCCAGCCGGTCTTGTTATCGGGATCGATGACGGCAAGGATGCGGTACCACTGGTATCCCTTACCGATCTTATCGCTGAAAAAGGCGAACGCCGTCGCCATAGCCACTGCCGCCGCCGAGACCGCCCCCAGGATATACTTCCAGCTCAGGCCCGCCGCAAACATCATGCAGCAGCCGATGATGGCATAGATGATGGCGGTGCCGTCGTCGCCCTGAACATGGATGATGAGGATGGGCACGGCCAGATGCAGCAGCAGCTTGCCCAGCTCCTTTGGCTCGTTGAGCCGAGTGCGCACATTGTTCAGGTGCATGGCAAAAGTCAGGATAAAGCTGATCTTGGCCAGCTCTGTGGGCTGCAGGGTAAAACCTCCCAGCTTGTACCAGGAATAGTTGTCGGTATCACCCGCGTTGTAGCCGATGGTCAGCGGGCCGATGCTCACATTGCGCAGCACCAGCGTGGGCAGCACCATGCCCCAGGTCAGGGCCACGTGCACCGGCCACACCTTCACCAGGCTGCGGTAATCGATGTTGGACAGCAGCACCGCAATGACCAGCCCGATGAGGGCTGCACCCGCCTGCACCGCCGCCCGGCGGTAATCGCCCAGACCGGTGATCTGGCCTGTGATCTCATCCACGGCAAAGCCATTGCCCTGCTTGGCTGCCCAGCTCGAAAGCGCTGTCACAGCCATTACGCTGCTGAAGATGCACAGCAGCAGGTAAGTTTTATCGGTGCGCTTGAAGTAGCGCCGAATGTTTTCCAAACGAAAACACCTCTTTCTTTCATTGGATCGCCCGCTCAGGTCTGCTTCGCTCGTCCGCAATGCCGGAGAGGGCGTATACTGCTCCATTATGTTATATAAGTATACCGCACCACCCATTTTTGCGCAAGATTGCGGAAGTTTTTTCCACAGAACTTTTCATCCTGTGACAACTCTGCAAAATATTTGCCGCAGCCTTGACAAAGCCCCCTCCACCTTCTAAAATGAAAGCTGGAGACCTGCTTTTTCGGCAGGATTTTTCCGGAGGAACTTCCAAGATGAAAACAAACTCTCATCGCTTTCTGTGCGCGCTCTGCGCACTGACTGTTTTTATTTCCGCGCTCTTCCCTGCTTCTGCTTTTGCCGCACAGGCAGCCGACACCGTGGCCCAGACCACGCTGACCACTGCCGATGCCCGGGAGATGCAGCAGGCCGACAGCGCCGTGACCGCCCTGACCGGCAGCGACGCTTACGCTGAGATGACCCGTGCCCAGCGGCTGGCTGCCGCCGTGGCACAGCTGCAGCAGCTGGCCGAGGAAGGGCTTGTTTCGGCGCGCTCTCTCCATGTGGACGAAGAAAACGGCATGGTCAGCTTTGCCTACAGCTGCGGCGCGCTGGGCGGCGTTCTGGTGGAGGACCCGGACGAAGAGAATACTCCCTTCGCCCCTTCCGAACTGCCCGCTGTGGATCTGCACGAAATGTCCAACGCCCCGCAGGGTGATCTGGGCAGCGCCATGATCTACTACGCCTTTGACAACACCGTGAACAGCTCCCGCTACCCGTACTACTCCTATATGAAGGGCTTCTGGACCGCGATGGGCCTGCACACCCGAATCGATAGCACAGTCACCGTCTCTGACCTGAAACGGATGAACGATTACGGGCTGTGCATCCTCAGCGCCCACGGCTCCTACTACACCTACACCTCCGGTTTTCTGTTCAAACAGACCCGTACCGAGCCGGTCATCCTGCTGACGGAGGAATCGGATTTTTACAAGGACCTCTACTACGGCATCGATCTGCTGACCCACCGGGTCATCAAGATCAACGGCCTGTACTGCATCACGCCCAGCTTTTTCCGGGCGGCTTACCGGGGCGGCCAGCTCAAGGACACCGTAGTGCTCTCCGAGACCTGTGAGTTCCTTGGCGTGAGCGGCAGTCTGGATACCTCCATGGCCGATGCCCTGCTGGCCGGTGGTGCCAAAGCAGTGGCAGGCTATGTGAACAACGTCTACACCGTGTATTCCCGCAGTATGCTGTGGGATACCGTCAACCACCTGATCCTGGGCCAGACCCTGCAGGAATCCGTTCAGCACTCCATGGATACCTATGGTGCGGATGATCTGGTCTGGTACAACGCGCAGGGCGGCAAGCGTCCCCATGCGGCGGCAGCTTACCCGCTGCTGTTCGGCGATGTTGGGGTCCGGCTGATCGAACCGAACGCGGCACCTGCCCCGCAGGAAGTACAGCAGGCCGCTTGAGCGTTGCACTTTTGCTCGATTTATATTATACTGGGGGATGGCAGAAGCTTCTGTCATCCCTTTTGATTTACCTCTCAGTCTGCTTCGCAGACAGCTGGCAAAACGGGAAAGTTCAAGCTTCAAGATGAAGGAGCATTGTATGGCTGAATATATTACACATTCCAGAGAAGAGACCGTTGCGCTGGGCCGGAAACTGGCGGCAGTGCTGCCAGACGGGGCCTTGATTGCCTTCACCGGCGGTCTGGGCGCGGGCAAAACCGCCTTTTGTGAGGGCCTGGCCGAGGGGCTGGGCTGCACCGACCCGGTCAGCAGCCCCACCTTTGCCATCGTCAACTATTACCGCGGCCCCCGTCCGCTGGCCCACTTCGACCTCTACCGCATTTCCACCGAGAACGACCTGTGCGCCGCCGGTTTTTACGATTATCTGGATCAGGGTGCCATTGTGGCCGCTGAGTGGAGCGAAAACTTCGCCGACCTGCTGGCCCCGGAAGACCCGATCTACATCAACATCGACCGGGTGGATGACACCACCCGCCGTATCACCATCAAGGGGGTCAGCGTATGAATATCTTAGCCGTAGACACCGCCGGTAAAACGCTGGGCGTGGCCCTGCTGCAGGACGACCGCCTGAAGTACGAGTGCTATCTGGACGGCGGCATGACCCACAGCGAGACCCTGATGCCGCTGGTGGATCACTGCCTGAAGCTGTGCGGCCTGACCTGTGCAGACATCGACCTGTTCGGTGTGAACGCAGGCCCCGGCAGCTTTACCGGCCTGCGCATCGGGCTGGCCGCCGTCAAGGGGCTGGCCTTCCCCCGCGAGACCCTCTGTGCCCCGGTCTCCACACTGGAAGCGCTGGCCGCTGCCCACACCGGCGAGGGCACCGTGCTCTGCGCACTGGATGCCCGCCGTGCCCAGGTGTACAGCGCCGCTTTTGACCTGGCCACCCACACCCGCCTGCTGGATGATGATGCCCGGGCTGTGGCTGACCTTGCCCAATTTGTAGAAAATTGCAAAAAGCCCCTGTTTTTTGTTGGTGATGGCGCATCTCTGT
>ERZ831634.3801-NODE-3801-length-10831-cov-8.681329_pt1 | contig 10831 bp, 6 predicted proteins | sample MGYA00519953_ERZ831634 | MGnify/ENA primary metagenome ERZ831634 (study PRJEB31850, sample SAMEA3708718) | human gut metagenome | biome: human gut; feature: human-associated habitat; material: faeces | place: China | collected 2014 ...
CCTATGTGGACCTCGTGTTCGGCGTGGACGGCATCGACACCCTGCCGCAGCTCATTGCCCAGAAGCTGCAGAAGCATAAGCGTGTGCTGATGGAGCCCGCCCAGCGCCCGGTCATCGTGGAGAATATCCCCATCCGGCGTGAGAGCGAGTTCCGCGCATGGCTGCCCATCATGTACGGCTGCGACAACTTCTGCACCTACTGCATCGTGCCTTATGTGCGCGGCCGCGAAAAGAGCCGCAAGCCCGGTGATATCCTTGCCGAGTTCCGCGGTCTTGTGGAGGCAGGCTATAAGGAGATCACATTGCTGGGACAGAACGTCAACAGCTACGGCAAGGGTCTGGAAGAAAAGGTGGACTTTTCTGATCTGCTCAACTTGCTGTGCACGGTGCCCGGCGATTATCACATCCGCTTTATGACCAGCCACCCCAAGGATGCCAGTCACAAGCTGATCGACACCATTGCCGCCCAGCCGAAGCTGTGCAAGCACCTGCACCTGCCGGTGCAGTGCGGCTCCGATGAACTGCTGAAGAAGATGAACCGCCACTACACGGTGGAACAGTATCTTGAGCTCATCGAATACGCCCGCAAAACGGTGCCCGGCATCACTTTTTCCAGTGACATCATCGTTGGCTTCCCCGGCGAGACCGAAGCGGACTTTGTAAAGACGCTGGAACTGGTGCAGAAGGTGGGCTATATGCAGCTGTTCACCTTTATCTATTCCAAGCGCACCGGCACCAAGGCCGCCGAAATGCCCGATCCCACCCCCCGCAAGGAAAAGACCGACCGCATGACCTGCCTGCTCAAGCTGCAGGACGAGATCGCCATGGCGCTGGTCAAGGCGCAGGTTGGCCAGACTGTGAAGGTACTGGTAGAGGGCTTTGGCCGCAATGAGGGCACCCTCTCCGGCCGTCTGGACAACAACCTGACGGTGGAGTTCACGGCAGACGCTTCCCTGATGGGTAGCTATGCCAACGTACATCTCACGGGCGCACGGGCGACTGTGCTGCTGGGTGAGCTTGCCTGAGTGATTCCGGGGCAGTGCCCCTGAACGTATAAATAAGAAGGAGACCATTCAAATGGATTGCATTGATCTTTTCAAGCGCGCAGCCGTTGCGCTGCAGACCGATAGCCGCTACCTCGTTCTGGATCAGACCCGCAAGGCAAACGATAAGGACGAAGAGCTGCAGAACCTGATCGGCGAGTTCAACCTCGCCCGCATGGATCTGAACAATGAGATCGGCAAGAGCGAGCGCAACGATGCCCGCATCGCCGAACTGAACGAAAAGGTGAACAGCCTGTACGGCCAGATCATGGGCAACGAAGGCATGGTGGCTTACAACGAGGCCAAGCGTGACTGCGAGAACCTCGTGAACTATATCGATGCCATCATCAACACTGCCATGAATGGCGGCGACCCCATGACGGTACAGGAGCCTTCTGCTTCCTGCACCGGCAGCTGTTCCACCTGCGGCGGCTGCCACTAAAACCGGCAAAAACAAAACGCGGCTGTGCAAAACAGACCGCGTTTTGTTTGCAAAAGCGGTTACAAGCCGCAAACTTGTGCACAGAACCATAGAACGGGAGAGAGGGTAAACCATGGCAGAGCTGTCGCCCATGATGCAGCAATATCTTGAGATCAAAAAACAACATAAGGACGAAATTCTGTTTTACCGCATCGGCGATTTTTATGAGATGTTCTTTGACGATGCCCTGACGGCATCCAAGGAACTGGATCTGACCCTGACCGGCAAGCAGTGCGGCATGGAAGAGCGGGCACCCATGTGCGGCGTGCCCTTCCACAGCTACGAGGGATATGTGGCGCGGCTGATCGCCAAGGGCTACAAAGTAGCCATCTGTGAGCAGGTGGAAGACCCGGCCAAGGCCAAGGGCCTTGTCAAGCGGGACATCATCCGCGTGGTCACACCCGGCACGGTCATTGAGAGCAGTATGCTGCAGGATGACCGCAATAACTACATTGCCAGTATCTTCCTCAAAGGAAAGAAAGCAGGTTTGTGCTTTGCCGATGTCTCTACCGGCACGGCCCATATCACAGAGCTGAATGCAGACAAGATCGCCCCGGCGGTCATTACGGAGCTGTGCCGCTACCATCCCAGCGAAGTGCTGATGAATCCGGGTCTGCTGGACTGCCGCGAGGTGACGGCGTACATCAAAAAGAATATGACTTGTTCGGTGGAGCTGATCGAAGAGGAGCGCTATGCACCGGGCCTTGTGGCGGCATCGCTGGAAAACCAGTTTGGCCGCGACTGGGCGCAGACCACCGGCATTGCAGCGGACGGCCTTGTGCGCTTTGCCATGGCGGCACTGCTGGAATATCTGCACGATACCCAGATCAAGGGCGTGGAACGTCTGAAAACGGTCATAACCTATAATAAGGCTCAGTTCATGCGTCTTTCGCCCGTGACCCGCGCCAATCTGGAGCTGACCGAGACGCTGCGCGGCCGCGAAAAGCGAGGCACGCTGCTCTGGGTGCTGGATAAGACCAGTACATCCATGGGCAAGCGTATGCTGCGCAGCTGGATCGAGCAGCCGCTTATTTCCAGTGCACTCATCAACCACCGCCTGAACGCTGTGGAGAGCCTTGTCAAGCAGACCATGGCCCGCGGCGACCTGACCGAAGAGCTGGGTTACATTGCGGATATGGAACGCCTGATGACCCGCACGGTTTACGGCTCTGCCACACCCAAGGAGATCTATACGCTGGCCCAGACCTGCGACCGGTTGCCCGGCCTGCGCAGGCTGGCTGAGGCCTGCGGCTGCCCGGAGCTTGCTGAACTGGCAGTACAGATCGATCCGTTGGAGGACATCAAGGCCCGTATTTATGCGGCGGTGGACCCGGAAGCGCCCTCTACCCTCAAGGATGGCGGTGTCATTGCCAAAGGCTACCATGCCGAGGTGGACGAGCTGCGTTCCATCCGCGACAATACCAAGGGCGTTCTGGCGCAGCTGGAAGCCCGCCTGCGGCAGGAGACCGGCATCCCCAAGCTGAAGATCGGCTATAACCATGTGTTTGGCTACTTCATCGAGGTAAGCAACTCCTATAAGAGCATGGTGCCGGAGACCTACATCCGCAAGCAGACCCTGACTTCCGGCGAACGCTACATCACGCAGGAACTGAAAGAGCTGGAAAGCAAGATCTTAGGTGCCCACGAACGGCTCATCACGCTGGAGCACCGCCTGTTCAGCGAACTGCTGGAAAGCATCAGCGCTCAGCTGGACCGCATCCAGCGCACGGCCAATGCGGTGGCCCAGCTGGATGTGCTCACGGCGCTGGCGCAGGTGGCAGCGGAAAACAACTACTGCCGTCCCATCGTGGACGACAGTGACGAGCTGACCATCACCGAGGGCCGTCACCCTGTGGTGGAGCAGATGCTGAAAGGCAGCCTGTTTGTACCCAATGATACAACCCTGAACTGTGGTGCAGACCGCTGCCTGATCATCACCGGCCCCAACATGGCAGGTAAATCTACGTACATGCGCCAGAATGCACTGATTGCGCTGATGGCGCAGATCGGCTCCTTTGTACCGGCTTCCAGCTGCCATGTGGGTGTGGTGGATGCCATTTTCACTCGCATCGGTGCGTCGGACGACCTGTCTGCCGGTCAGTCCACCTTTATGGTGGAGATGACCGAGGTAGCGGAGATCCTGAAAAATGCCACCGCCAAAAGCCTTGTGGTGCTGGACGAGATCGGCCGCGGCACTTCCACCTTTGACGGTATGAGCATTGCCCGCGCCGTAGTGGAGCACATTGCAGACCCCGCCAAGGGCCTTGGCTGCAAGACTCTGTTTGCCACCCACTACCACGAGCTGACCGAGCTGGAAGGCGGCGTGGACGGCGTAAAAAACTACAATATTGCAGTAAAAAAACGCGGCGAGGACATCACCTTCCTGCGCCGCATTGTGCGCGGCCCGGCGGATGACAGCTACGGCATCGAGGTGGCAAAGCTGGCAGGCCTGCCCGGCAGTGTGACCCGCCGCGCCCATGAGGTGCTGCGCGCGCTGGAAGCAACTGCACCTAAAAATAAAGTAGAGCAGATGGATTTTGATGCCCTGCAGGAGTATAACTCTCCGGCTGTGCCCAGCGAGATGATGGACAAGCTGGAAGCTCTGGATGTGGAAACACTCACCCCCATTGAGGCTTTGAACTTCCTCTACGAGCTGAAAAAGACCCTGAAGGGCAGCCTGAACAGATGAAACTGCTCTACCTGACCCAGACCATACAAGGAGGGAAAACACCATGGCAGTGATCCATGTTCTGGATAAGCACACAGCCGAGCTGATCGCAGCCGGTGAGGTGGTCGAGCGTCCGGCATCCGTTGTTAAGGAGCTGCTGGAAAACTCCATTGATGCCGGTGCCACGCAGGTGACCGTCAGCATTGAATCCGGCGGTGTCAAGCTGATCGAGATCAGCGATAACGGCACCGGCATCGAGGCAGAATATATCTCCACGGCGTTTATCCGCCATGCCACCAGCAAAATTGAAACACCGGACGATCTGACCTACATCCATACGCTTGGCTTCCGCGGTGAAGCACTGGCATCCATTGCCAGCGTGGCCCGTGTAGAGCTGACCACCCGAACCGAGGTGGACGAGTTTGCCACGGTCTACCGCATTGAGGGCGGGGAAGAGGTCTCCCGTGAGCCGGGTGCCAGAGCTGTGGGCACCACCATCCGGGTAAAGGATCTGTTTTACAACACGCCTGCCCGCATGAAGTTCCTCAAAAAGGACTCCTCCGAGGGCACCTTTGTGTCGGATACAGTTACCCATGTAGCGCTCAGCCACCCGGAAGTCAGCGTCAAGTTCATCCGTGAGGGCAAGCTGCAGTATGTCACGCCCGGCGACGGCCAGCTGCGCGGTGCAGCCTATGCGGTGCTGGGCCGGGAGTTCAGCCGGGACCTCATTGAGCTGAAAAATCAGGAGGGCGTGTACCGCATCACCGGTCTGATTACCCCGCCCAAAAGCTGCCGCGCCAGCCGAAGTATGCAGCATTTTTACATCAATGGCCGCTATGTGCGCAACCGCACCATGATGGCCGGTATGGAGATGGCGTTCAAGGGTACCATGATGCAGGGCAAGTTCCCGGGCGGCATTCTGCTGCTGGAAATGCCGGCCGACCTTGTGGATGTCAATGTGCATCCGGCCAAGATCGAAGCCCGCTTTGCCCGCGAAAATGATGTTTTTGATGTGGTGTATCATGCTGTCAAGCTGGCATTGGCTCAGCCCGGCACCGGTGAACGGCTTTTTACCTTTGAAGCAGACAAAGAAGAAGAAAAAACTGAAAATTCAAAAAAAGACGCTGATATAATCAAAAATGATGTAAAGAATAATAACTTTACAGGTCTTTCTGCGATCATTCGGGGGCAGGCAGACCCGGGCGTTCTGCCACAGCAGCACTGGGAACCGGCAAAACCCGCCGCAGCACCGCAGCAGCCTGCCCCGTCTGCTGCAATGCAAATACCGACAGCACCCAGTGTGCCGCGCTGGAAAGGCAGTGCTCAGAACGAGGATATGCTGGATCCGTTCGTGACCCTTCACAGCCCGAAGCTGGAAACGACAAAGGCACCAGAGCCGTTCCGTGCGGCGGCAAGTGAAACGCAGCTGGATGTGGAACCGGAATTTGGTGAGACAAAACTGCATTCGCCTCAGGACCATATGGCAGCGTGGAACCCTGCGCAGGAAGCACCGAAGGAAGAACCTGAGAGTGCACCCTGTGCAGAAACAGAACCGGATGCGCCGGAAGCGGCAGAACAGAAAACTGTACTGGCCGAGCCGGAGCAGATGAACTTTGATCCGACGGCGGATCAGCCGGAGCCGCTGCGCTATGTGGGCGAGGTGTTCAGAACATATATCCTTGCAGAACGCGGCGACGAGCTGTGCCTGATCGATAAACACGCTGCCCACGAGCGCCAGCTGTACGAAAAACTGGCCGCGAACTATGGCAATGTGCCCAGCCAGATGCTGCTGGAGCCTGCTGCCATCGACCTTGCTGCGGAGGAAAAGCAGGCCCTGCTGGATAACATTCCTCTGCTGGAAAATGCGGGCCTTGAGATCGCGGACTTTGGCGGCAATACCGTGGTGCTGCGCGCGGTGCCCGCAGATGTGGAGCCGCAGAATGCCGAAAGTCTGCTGGTGGAGATCGCAAATAAGCTGCTCAAGGGCGGCCATGATGCGCTGAACGAGCACACCGAGTGGGTGCTGCATTCTATCTCCTGCCGTGCAGCCATCAAGGCGGGGGACAAGTCCTCGCCGCAGGAACTGCTGGCGCTGGCCGAAAAGATCCTTTCCGGCGAGGTGCCGCCGTTTTGCCCGCATGGCCGCCCCTGCGTACTCAAATTGACCCGGAAGGAGCTGGAAAAGCAGTTTGGACGCATCGTATAAACATCCCGTGGTGGCCGTCGTCGGCCCTACCGCAACCGGAAAGACAGCGCTGGGCGTAGAACTTGCAAAACATTTTTCCGGCGAGGTCATCAGCTGTGATTCCATGCAGATCTATAAAGGTCTGGACATAGGCACGGCAAAGGTGACACCGGAGGAGACCTGCGGTATCCCGCATCACGGCGTGGATATCCTTACGCCGGACAAGGCTTTCAGCGTGGCAGACTTTACCGCCATGGCCGGAAAGCTGGAAGAAGAGATCTCTGCCCGGAAGAAGCTGCCCATCCTTGTGGGCGGCACAGGGCTGTATGTTCAGAGCTTTCTGTATGGGGTGCGCTTTACAGAGGAAAAAGCACCTGCCGGTCTGCGGGAGCAGCTGGCGGCGGAACTGGCTGCAAAAGGCGGTGCTGCCATGTACGAAGAACTGAAGCAGGCCGACCCGGAAGCTGCTGCGGCTATCCACCCGAACAATCAGGTGCGGGTGCTGCGCGCACTCGAACATTATCGTGCCACCGGCAAAAAGCTGAGCGAACAGAAGGCGGAGTCTCTCCCACCGGAGCGGCCCTACCGCAGCCTGATCCTCGGTCTGGATTTCCCAGAGCGCGCGGTACTTTACCGCCGCATTGACCTGCGTGTGGACAAAATGCTGGAAGCGGGCCTTATAAAGGAAGCGGAGCATGTCTGGCAGAACCGGGAATGCTTCCGCACGGCAGCGCAGGCCATCGGATACAAGGAGTTCTTTCCGTATTTTGAGCAGACAGCTCCACTGGAAGCCTGCACGGAAAAGCTCAAGCAGGCGTCCCGCAACTATGCCAAGCGCCAGTTGACCTGGTTCCGCCATATGGACGGTGTGGTTTGGCTGGATGCCGGTGCACCGGATGCAGTGCAGACTGCCATCCGCAAAACTAGCGAATTTTTAGCGAAAGGATGATCGATATGCCGGATGAGACCCAGAAGGAACGCCATGCGCCGCATGTGCTTACCACTCTGGCAGGCGTGCTGATCGCGTTTCTGCTGCTGGCAGCAATTTATGTGGTGTATCAGGCCGCACATATCCTGTTCCCGCAGAATGTTTATGAGACTGCGCTGCCTGCGGTCATTTCGGATACGGTGGAAGCCGACGGAGTTCTGCTGTTCGACGAAAGCTATGTGGCAGGTAGCGGAAACCTTGGATATCTTGCTGCCGACGGCGAGCGCGTTTCAGCGGGCACCGCAGTGGCAGAGGTGTACAGCAACGCTTCGCAGGCTTCGCTGCGCCTGCAGCTGAACCAGCTGAATGATCAGATCGACCTGCTGCAGAAATCGCAGAACACTTCTGCGCTGCAGCTGGATACCCTTTTAAAAGAACGTTCTTCTGCGCTGTATGACCTGCTGGATACGCTGGACGACAGCGATTATGAAGCGGTGGATGATGATGCCAATGCCTACCTGCTGGCCCAGAACAAGCTCTGGGTGGTAACGGGCGAAGCTGCAAACTTTACCGATCAGATCACTGCGCTGGTCCAGCAGTCCCAGAGCGTGCAGGCGCAGCTGGGCAGCCCGGCGCAGATCACTGCATCGCAGACCGGCTATTTTGTGCGCTCTTCCAGCAGCGGACGGCTCAATGCCAGTGCCGATGATATCCTTGCACTGAACGCACAGGAGCTGCAGGGCTATCTGCAGTCCGACCCAGTGCTGGCACTGGACGGCTGCGCCGGTAAGATCGTGGCAGGGTTCACATGGCGCTATGTGGGCGTGTGCACTGCAAAGCAGGGCGAAAAGCTGCTGGGTCAGAACGGCAAGCCGCTGAGCACAGCGGTGGAGATCAGCTTCCCGGGTCAGGTGGAGAACAGCCTCAAGGCCACCGTCACCGAGGTGGAGATCGATCAGGACAGCGGCCTTGCCCGCTTTGTGCTTGCCTGCAACTCCATCAACGGCGATGTGCTTTGCCTGAACCGGGCTGCAGCACGCATCTCGGTAGGAGAGCGCAGCGGCCTGCGGGTGCCTGCTGCGGCTGTGCACTATTTAAAAGAGGATGGCACCGAGGCACAAACGCAGGGCGAAAACTACATTCCCGGTGTGTACGTGAAACTTGGCAACATTGCCCGCTTCTGCCGGATCGACCCGGTGGACGCAGACCATCCCCTCATCACGGACGGCGATTACATCCTTGTTCTGCCCGAAGGGACCGAGGGCTCGGTCAGCAAGGTGAGGCTTTATGACGAAATAATCGTTTCCGGACAAAATTTGTATGATGGAAAGCTTTTGTAGTTATTGACATCTGAGGCAAAAAATCCGATAATAGATAAAGCTATTATTTGCATCTATTTGCAAAGAACGCCAGGCAGCGCCATGCTGCCCGAATGAAAGGAGCAGATTGTATGTCTTTGCTTGACAGCATTAAGAAAGGTCTGTTTGACCAGGAAGACGATTACGAGGATCAGTACATTGACGATGGTCCCCAGATGGTAAACAATAACAATGGCATCGGCCTTGGCTCTGACGACGAAAATGAAGAGCCTGTTGAGGGTGCCAAGAAGAACGGCAAGGTGGTCAACATCAATGCCACCACTCAGCTCAAGGTCGTTCTGGTCAAGCCTGAGCGTTTTGAGGATGCCAGTACCATTGCTGACCACCTGAACAACAAGCGCACCGTGGTGCTCAATCTGGAGTCCACCAACAAGGAAGTGTCCCGCCGTCTGGTGGACTTCCTGTCCGGTGTTGCATATGCAAACAATGGCCAGATCAAGCGCGTGGCCAACAGCACCTTCATCATCACTCCGTACAACGTGGATATCATGGGTGATCTGCTGGACGAGCTGGAGAACAATGGCGCGTTCTATTGATCCGCAGCCCAAGGCGGCGCGCGGGTTCATCCCTGCGCGTACCGATGAAGAACGCTATCTCATGCGCCATATCGAGGACTTGGCCCACACGGCCTTTTCCCGGGACATTGCGCGGTATTCGGCTTTCCTGAGTGACCGCGAGCAGGACTTGGCCCGCGCGGCACTGGGCCGTGCCGGTGTGCAGGAGGGCTTCCGGTTTGAGGGCGGCTGGCTGAATGCGGAGCGCAGGGTGCTCTGCATCGAGCCGGAGTACAGCTGCGGCGAAGCACCCATCTGCTGTGTGCGGCTGCAATGCCGTGCACAGGCGGGGGCTGCGCTGCCCGCCCACAAGGATTACCTGGGCAGTCTGATGGGCCTTGAGCTGCGGCGCGAGGCGCTGGGAGATATCGTTCTGCCGGAGGATCAGCCGGGCACAGCTTATGTGTTTGCGCTGGAACCGGCAGCACAGCTGATCTGCCGGGAACTGTTTCAGGCTGGACACACGGAGCTGACCACGGAACTGCTGACGCTGGACGAGGTGCCGCAGTTTCCGCAGGCGGAGCGTGAGATGCACAGTGCAACGGTATCGTCCCTGCGGCTGGACGCTGTGCTGGCAGCTATGCTGCACTGCAGCCGAGGACAGGCTTCGGAACTGATTGAGGCGGGCAGGGTGGAGATCAACCACCTGCCGGCGGATAAACCTCATGCGCAGGTATATGAGGGCGATGTGTTCACGGTGCGCGGCAAGGGCCGCTTCAACCTGACTGCACTGCCCGGCAAAAGCAGAAAAGATCGGTCAATCATCGAATTTTTTCAATATTAAAAGCAACGGGAGGAAATGACTATGCTGACTCCGCAGGATGTCCGTTCTGTGCAATTTGAGAAAAACCTCCGCGGCTACCGCACAGAGGACGTAGACCGTTTTCTGGATAAGGTGGAAGAACAGCTGCGGGACGACGATGCGCAGGCGGAACAGCTTCGCAAGCAGATTGCGGACCTGACTGCTGAAAACCAGAAGCTGCACGATGAACTGAAGAGCTTTGAGGCAGATGGTGAAATGCTCAAGAGCGCGCTGATCAATGCACAGCGCATGGGCGAAAATGTCATCCGCGAAGCAAACCAGAAAGCAGAAGAGATCATCCATCGTGCAAATCTGCGCGGTGATGATATCATCCGCGATGCCAACGAACTGCTGCAGAAGGCAAACGACCGTGCAGACGAGATCGAGAACGAAGCAAACGAGAAGCGCCTTGCAGAGGAGCGCGAGTATGACCGCGTGCGTCTGGAAGTGACCCGCTTCAAGTCTGATGTGCTCAACCTGTACCGCAGCCATGTGGAGTCGCTGAGCCGTCTGCCGGAGTTCCAGAAGGAAACGGCTGCACAGGATGCCGAACAGGCAGAGCCTGCTGCAGAGGAAAGTGAGCCTGCCGCTGCAGCCCAGCCGCAGGCAGCGGACGTGCAGGAGCCGGAAGCAGAGCCTGCACAGCCCGCACAGGAAGATGCAGAACCTGCTGCCGTTGTTGAAAATGACGACGACAAGGCAGCTGACAGCAGCGAGGATTTCTGGGCAAAGGATGAGAGCCAGCTCAAGCTGGACCCGCCGCCTGCGCCTCCTGCTGATTTTAAGCCGGA
>ERZ831634.3807-NODE-3807-length-10801-cov-2.656989_pt1 | contig 10801 bp, 11 predicted proteins | sample MGYA00519953_ERZ831634 | MGnify/ENA primary metagenome ERZ831634 (study PRJEB31850, sample SAMEA3708718) | human gut metagenome | biome: human gut; feature: human-associated habitat; material: faeces | place: China | collected 2014 ...
CCTCCGCAGCGATTTCGGAATTGAGAAGCCCGTCGCCCCAGAAGGCGAACTCCCCGGGCGTAAGGCGCGCCGGATCGGCGATGTGCAGCGCGGCAAGGCGCAGGCAGCGGACATCCTGCTGCCAGAGGTATTTGGCGAAATCGTGGTCGGTGGTCTCGGCGCGCGCCAGCGTGCGGAGCGTCGGCAGGCTCACGCCGTAGTTCAGGCCGCAGGGAGCGCCGTAGAAGCGCATCGAATCGGCAACGGCGCCGTTGCGCTCGCGGCGGAATGCCCCGAGCAGCGCCGCCATGCGGGAGGTGAAATCCATCGGAAGGTTATTTGCGGCGCGGCAGGGCGACGTTGATCGTACGGCCGAATTCGAAGACCGGAAGCACGGCGCGGGCATACTCGCGGCCGCCCGAGACGACGATGCAGGTCGAAGGATCGGCCACGCGGCACGCCACGACCTGCGTCTCCTTCGGACCGGCCTCGAGGTCGCTCTTCGCGGCGCCCGAAGGTTCGATCTGCAACAGCACGATGTCGCCCGAAAGATCCGTATCGGGAAGCAGTCCGGCCGCCGGGCTGAAGCGGCAGACGATATATTGTTTCTTGTCGGCCTGCGGGTAGACCACGTAGCGGCGGGTCTCGGTCGAGACGATCCGCTTGCCGAGGAACAACTCCAGGTAGCTCTGCTCCATGCGGTCGATCTCCTCCAGCGCGGCTTTCAGGCCTTCGCCGAAGACATTCTCCCCCGCTTCGCCCGTGACCAGCTCGATGCGGTGGCGGCGCAGCGAGAAGATTTGCGCGGCGGCGGCGCGCGCGGCGTCCTCCAGCGCGGGCGTAGTCATGTCGGTCTTGTCCGGCTGCAGGCGCGCGAACTCGTTTTCGGAGGCGGTGTGCGACAGCAGGCGGGCCGATGCCGGAGCCGGAGCCGCGGCTTTGAGGTAGGTGTCGCCGTCGAGCAGGGCGATCTGCGCCCCGGTGATGCTCCACGTCGTCTTGTCGGTGAGCGGAGCGCGCACCCCGAGGAATTTCTGCGCATAACGCGCATAGGGACCGCTCAACGTCACGTCGTGCCCGACGGTGACATCGACGGCGAGGATCGTGCGGGGCTGGGCGACGGTGAGGCCGCCGGCGGTTTCGTTCGCGCCCTGAAGGGCGATGTATGGGTTCTGGGCCGAGACGCCGCCCGCGAGCAGCATGGCTAAAGCCAAAAGTCTGAATTTCATAGTCCGAAAAATTTTATTGCGGTTTCACAAATGTAGCTTATTTTCGTGTGACGTCAAAATTTCAGGTAAAAATCACGGGTCAGGGCGCGGTATTCGGGGGTGTAGCATTCGTGTTCGCCCGTGCCGATAACGAGTTCCGAGACCTCGGGCACGGCGGCGGGACGGTCGGCACGGACGAACTCCATCAGCGCCCGTTTGGCCGGATGGCGCGGCGTGGTGCGCACGTCGGTCCGGCGCGCGAGGGCCAGCCGTCCGGCGCAGATCGTGAGGAAACGCTCCGCTTCGGCCGTGGGGAGGATTACGGCGAAGCGGCCCCCGGGAGCCAGCAGGCGGAGGACGGCGTCGCGCAGGTCGTCGAACGGCAGGTGCACGGCATGGCGGGCCGCGGTGCGCCCTTGGTCGGGGCAGGTGAGCGAATCGACGAAAAACGGCGGGTTGGAGACGATCAGATTGAACGGCTCCGGGGTTTCGAACTCCTGCACGGGGCATTGCGCGAACGCTACCCTGCCGCTCCAGGGCGAAGCGGCGGCGTTCTCGCGGGCCTGCGCGATGTCATCGATGTCGACCCCCGTGACGTGTGCCCCCGGGGCACGCTGGGCCAGCATCAGGGCGATCAGCCCCGTGCCCGTGCCGATGTCGAGCATCCGCCGGTCCTGCGGCCGCACCGCGGCCCATGCGCCCAACAGGACGCCGTCGGTCCCGACCTTCATCGGACAGCGGTCCTGGGCTATTGCAAATTGTTTAAACCGAAACCCGCTTAAGAAGCAGGATTTATGAGTATTATTCATTGTTCATTCAAATAGCCGTCCATGCCGGCTCCGAACAGCGAGAAATCGTACCGCGCGGGATCCTCCGCATCGAACGCGCGCAGGGCGTCCGTCAGCTCCTCGACGGCCCGCCAGTCGTTCTGGCGGCGGCCGAGCAATCCCAGCGCACGCGCCATGTCGCCGACATGGACATCCAGCGGTAAGTAGAGGGCCGACATCGGAATACGCCGCCACAGGCCGAAATCGACGCCCCGGTCGTCGCGGCGCACCATCCACCGCAGGTACATGCACAGCCGCTTGCAGGCCGCGCCCCTGTCGATCGACGAGAGGTGTTTCTCGCAGCGGGGCGCATGGTCGCAGCTGAAAAATTCGCGGCGGAATTCGGAAAGGACCGCCGGAATACTCTGCGCGGCAGCATAGCGCTCCTCGAAAAAGACGCCGAGGCCGCCGAAGCGTCGGTCCATGCGGCGCAGGGCCAGCACGAAATCGCGCAGGTCCGCGCCGTTGAACGTGCGGTGGACGTAGGAGGAGAGCAGCGCCAGTTCGCGCTCCGAGGCGTTGCGCACGAAATCCGCCGGAGCGTCGTCCATGAAGTGCATCATGCGGTGCCCGCTACGGACAATGGCCTTGCGGTTGCCCCAGGCGATGGTGGCGGAGAAAAATCCCGCGATCTCGCGGTCGGCGCGGTCCGTGTAGCGGTGCGGAACCGAAATCGGGTCGTCGGCGATGAAATCGGGGCTGTTATATTTGTCGTGGAGCGCTTCCAGAAGCTCCCGCAGGCTGTCGTCAGAGAATCGTTCCATCGGACATGGTGATCTTGCGGTCGGCCATTGCGGCGAGGTTTTCGTCGTGGGTGACGATCACGACGGTCTGGCCGAGCCGTTCGCGCAGGTCGAAGAACAGGCGGTGGATCTCGTCGCGGTTATGCGAGTCGAGGTTGCCCGAGGGTTCGTCCGCCAGCAGCACGGCGGGAGAATTGACCAGCGCACGGGCGATGGCCACGCGCTGCTGCTCGCCGCCCGAAAGCTGTCCGGGCTTGTGGTCGCGGCGCGCCGCGAGGCCCATCATGCCGAGCAGTTCGGCGGCACGGCGTTCGACCCCGGCGCGCGGACGACGGCCGATCAGCCCCGGAATGCAGACGTTCTCGAAGGCCGAGAACTCCGCCAAAAGGTGATGGAACTGGAAAACGAAGCCGATGCGCTCGTTGCGGAACTGCGACAAGGCCCGATCGCCCAGGCCCGAGACATCGCGGCCGTCGATCTCCACGCGGCCGCAGTCGGGACGCGACAGCGTGCCGATGATCTGCAAAAGCGTGGTCTTCCCGGCGCCGCTGGCCCCCACGATGGAGACCACCTCGCCCTGCGCCACGTCGAGCGAAACGCCTTTCAGCACCTCCAGCGTGCCGAAGCTCTTGTGTATGTCGGTAACTCTGATCATTCGAAACGGTATTTATCGTTTATGGCGGCGATGGTTTTTTCAACGCCGGCGATGTCGCTCCGAAGATAGTCCGGATAGCCGACATAGTAGGCCGACATACCGATAAAACTGTTACATACCGGATCGTGGAGCAACGCCCGCCACAGTTTACGCGATTCCATGTGAAAATCGGCAAGGAGGCCGCCGGCGGAAAAATGGTTTATCGCATTTATCTTACTCTGATTGTACGAATCGACACGGGCTTTGAAAGTGGCCAGTTGCCGATAACAGCCCAGCACCTTCATCAGCAACTCCTTATCTCCGACAAATTGAATCGCGCCCGAACTTTTCAGCACTTCGAAAGCATCGTTTTGAATATCGACGCCGCGCATCGTACCCAACAACGACACGTAACGATCGAGCGAATCTGTCGGTATGAGGTCTACATTCCGTCCGTAATGGTCGAACATCAGCATCCCGTCCTGATCGAAACGCAGTTTCTCGCAGCAGTTGTCACGCAGGCCGAGATTGGTTTTCAACTCTTCATAAACCAACAGCATGGTTGTGCGGACCTGCCGCGCTCGCTGCCAGCGTTCGATCAGGCCGCTGCCGGCAAAAGTAACCACGATGCCGATGACAACCACCGAAAGTTGCAGCGCATAGTCCCGCCAAGTCCAGCGCAATCCGGATTTTGCGACAGGTACACCTGCCGCAGGACGGCCCGAACGCCCCGACCGATGCCGGGAACGGTGCGCGGGTTTGCCGCCCGCCTTGTCAGCGGCACCCGCCGCCTGATGTTCGTTTGCCATAACTATCTGCTGTTATGTTCGTATGCCTTGAAAATCCGCACCGTGTCGGCGGCCTCCCGCACGTCGTGGACACGGAGGATCGCCGCACCCTGACGCAGGCACTCCCAGCCGAGGGCGACGGTGCCCGCGAGCGATTCGGCGGGCGTGGCGTCGAGGACGCGGTAGATCATCGACTTGCGCGAGAGCCCCGCCAGTACGGGATAGCCCAGCGCACAGAGGCGGTGAAGCCCGGCGAGTAGTTCGTAATTCTGTTCCGTGGTCTTGGCGAAGCCGAAACCGGGGTCGAGGACGAGATGCTCGCGTGCGATCCCGGCGGCGAGCAGCGCGGCAACCCTGGCCTCGAAATAGGCGACGACCTCGGCCGTGATGTCGCGTTTGTAGTCCGTGAGCGACTGCATGGTCTTAGGGTCGCCCTTCATGTGCATGGCGATGTAGGGCACCCCGTATTTCGCAGCGACGGCAGGCATGGCGGGATCGAGTTCCCCGGCAGAAATGTCGTTGATGATCAGGGGGCCGAACCTTTCGATCGCCCGGGCAGCGACCTCGCTGCGGAACGTATCGACCGAAACGGCCATGCCGGGAGCCAGCCGCCGCACGGCCTCCACGCCCAGCTCCACGCGCCGCCACTCCTCCCCGGGGGATACTTCGTCCGCCCCGGGACGCGACGAGTAGCCGCCGACGTCGATGATCGACGCCCCTTCGGCTACGGCCTCGCGCACGCGGCGCTCGACATGCGGCGCATCGGGCATACGGCTGCCGGCGAAAAACGAGTCGGGGGTGACGTTCAGGATCGCCATCACCCGGGGCTGTGAGAAATCGAACAAGGGGTTATTTGCTGCCATGGCTGAAAATCCGGTCGAGTTTAACAACTGCGGGTTCGAGGTCTTCCTCGAAGATATTGACCACCACATAGTCTGCGCGGGCGCTCAGCGCATCATCGTCGAGCTGAGCGGCGATGCGGCGCACGACCTGGTCGGCCCCGCACCCGTCGCGGCGGCAGGTGCGCTCGATGCGCAGTTCGCGCGGCGCGAGGACCGTCTTGTCGACACTGCCCTCGAGCCCGGCTTCGAACAGGATGGCGCTTTCGAGGATCACGTAGCTACCCTCCTGCCGCGCCGCCCAGGCATCGAAATCACGCATAACGACCGGATGCACCAATGCATTGAGGTCAGCCAGCGCCTGCGGGTCGGCAAAGACGATGCCCGCGAGGTAAGCCCGGTCGAGCTGCCCGTCGCGGAAAGTCCCCTCGCCGAAGCGACCGGCAAGCTGCCGCCGCAGCGCCCCATCCTCCTGCATCAGCCTTTTGGCCGCAGCGTCCGAATCGTAAACCGCAATGCCCTTCTGTGCAAAAAGGCGGCAGACAGTGCTCTTGCCGCTGCCGATGCCGCCCGTAACTCCTACTTTCATCATTCCTGTCCGTCGGGAAAATCTATCTCGGGAACCGCGTCGATAGAGGTTATCTTAATATCGCTGAATTTCACGGAAATCGCATTCTGCAACGACTGCGGGTCGATGATGATCCGCCCCTCGTGCCCCTCCTCGCGCGAGCGCTTGTACTTGAGCGCCGAGAGCGGGATGCGCAGCGTCTTGTTCATGTAGACCTGGTAACCGAACAGGTTGGTACCGACTCCCTCGACGGTACACGTCACATCGAAAACCTGCCCGTCGACATCCACACGCACCTTCTGTTCGGTGGTGTAGATATAACTCAGTTTGGCGATATACCACAGGATGAACGACGCCATGAGCAGCGCCAAAAAGACCGGCGAGACATAGCGGTGCATCCACTTCAGCAAACTATCTATTGCACGTTGGAGTTCCATGACGCAAAGTTAAAAATAAAATGGACTGCACCAACCGTGCAATCCATTTTATTTACGTATAAGAAATAGGTGTATTACTCCTTGTCGATCTTGGCACGCTTGGCCATCAGGTCGTAAGCGACCGGCGTAGCGATGAAAATCGTAGCCACCGTACCCACGATGACGCCGACCGTCAGGGCGAAGATGAAGCCGCGGATGGTCTCGCCGCCGAAGAAGAAGATGGCGAGCAGCGTCACGAGCGTCGTACCCGAGGTGTTGATCGTACGCGACAGCGTCGAGTTGATGGCGTTGTTCACGTTATCCTTGAGGTTGCGCTTGGGATAGAGGCCCAGATACTCGCGGATACGGTCGAAGACGACCACCGTATCGTTGATGGCATAGCCGATGATCGTAAGGATCGCGGCGATGAACGCCTGGTTGACCTCCAGGTTGAAGGGCACGAAACCGTAGAGCATCGAGAAGAGGCCGATGATGAACAGCGCGTTGACGGCCAGTGCGAGCGTGGCGCCCGATGCCCACTGCCAGCGCTTGAAGCGGAACGTGATGTAGAGGCCGATGGCGATGAGCGAGAACAACACCGAGTAGATGGCGTTCCAGGTCATGTCCTTGGCGATCGAAGGGCCGATCTTGTCGGCAGTGAGGATACCGTTGACGTCGGTCTGGGTATTACGGAACTGCTCGAAGGAGATGTCGTACGAATAGAGCGGCTTCAGGGCATCGAAGATGATCTGCTCCACTTCGGCGGTAGCCTCGTCCGACGTGTCGTCGTAACGGTACTGCGTCACGATGCGCATCTGATTCTCGTTGCCGTACTGCTTCACCTCGAAGCTGATCGCCGAAGCGTCGGCACCGGCGTGCTGCGAGAACGCCTCGCCAAGGTTCTGGCGCACCTCCTCGGCCGAAACGGCCTTGTCGAAGCGGATCACATAGGCACGGCCGCCGGTGAACTCGGCACCGAGGTTCAGACCGCGGGCGAAGAACGAAACGCACGACAGAACCATCAGCGAAACGGCGATGCCGTAAGCCAATTTGCGCTTGGCGATGAAGTCGACGCGCGTGTTATTGAGGAAATTCTCCGACCAGCGGCGCGAGAAGGAGATGTTGCCCCATTTGCCGACGATCCACTCGATCAAGAGGCGCGTGATGAAGATGGCGCAGAAGAACGAGGTGATGATACCGATGATCAGCGTCGTGGCGAAGCCCTGAACCGGACCGTTACCGAAGATGAAGAGCACGATACCCGTGATGATGGTCGTCAGGTTACCGTCGATGATGGCCGAGTAGGCTTTCGAGAAACCGTCCTTGATGGCCAGCGAGAGCCCCTTGCCGCCGCGCAGCTCCTCCTTGATACGTTCGTAGATGATGACGTTGGCATCGACGGCCATACCCATCGTCAGGACGATACCCGCGATACCCGGCAGCGTCAACACGGCGCCGAACGACACCAAGACGCCCATCAGCAGGAAGACGTTGGTCAGCAGGGCGACGTCGGACATCCAGCCTGCGGTCTTGTAGAACAGGCCCATGTAGAGCAGCACGAGGATGAAGGCGATCACGAACGAGAGCATACCCGCGTTGATCGACTCCTGACCCAGCGAGGGGCCCACGACGGTATCCTGGATGATCTTGGCCGGAGCGGGAACCTTACCCGAGTTGAGTACGTTGGCAAGGTCTTTCGCCTCCTGAATCGTGAAGTCGCCCGTGATCTGCGAGGAACCCTTGTCGATCTTGGTGTTCACGCGGGGTGCGGAATATACGTACCCGTCGAGGACGATGGCGATGCATTTGCCGATGTTCTCGCCCGTCAGGCGCGCCCACTCCTGCGTACCCTCGCCGTTCATGGTCATCGACACCTCGGCCGTAGCGCCGCGCTGGGCGTACTGCTCGGTGGCGCTCGTCACGACCGACCCGTCCAGCGGAGCCTTGCCGTCGGGCGTGGAAACCTTGATGGCATAGAGGTAGTAGCGGCCGTCGATCTTATCGTCGCCCTTGACACCCCACTTGAAGTCGATGTCGGCCGGGAAGAGCTCGCGCACCGCGGGGTTCGCCAGGTATTCGTTGACGGCGGCCATGTCGGCCTTATAGGCGGCACCGATGGCGGCACCACCCGCCTCATTCGGGTCGAGCACGGCCAGCAGCGGGTTCTGCGTACGGTCGTAGCGGCCTGCGTCCACCTGCCCGGCAGCGGCAACGGAATCGGCGCCGATCTCGGCGATCAGGCCTGCGGCGTCGCCGGAAGCGGTCTGCTCACCGACGGCCTCGGCTTCGGCCGATGCGGTCTCGGGCTGCGTGGCGGCAGGAAGCTCGGCCAACTCGGCCTTGATGAGCTTATCGGCGGCAGCCAGTGCGGGAAGCACCTCGCGGGCATCGTAGGTCAGCCAGAATTCGAGCGACGCGGTACCCTGCAACAGGTCGCGCACACGCTGCGGCTCCTTCACGCCCGGCAGCTCGACCAGGATGCGGTGCGAGTTGGGCAGACGCATGATGTTGGGCTGCGTAACGCCGAAATGGTCGATACGGCTGCGCAGGACGTTGAACGAAGCGGCGATGGCGGCATCGGTTTCCTTCTTGAGGATTTTCTCGACGTCGGCATCGGAACTTTCGAGCGTGATGTCCTTGCGGTCGGGGCTGACAAAGATCGCAGCCAGCGAACCGCCGTTCGAAAGGCGCTGGTAGGCCTTCACGAAGTCGGAAATATAGTCTTTCGAGGTGCCGTCCTTCAGGGCCGCGTTGGCCTCGGCGATGGCGCCGACGAAGGCGGGATCGTTCTGGCTGTCGCCGGCGAGCGCCTTGACGACATCCTCGACCTGCACCTCCAGCATGACGTTCATACCGCCCTTGAGATCGAGACCCAGGTTCAGTTCCTTCTCCTTGCACTCCTTGTAGGTGAACTTCTTGAACCCGAGGTTATAAACACCCAGATTCTGAACCGAATCGAGGTAATGCTGTTCGGCCTCGCCCTGCTGGTCGAGGGGGAACTGCGCGGCGTACTCCGACGCCTTCTTCTCTACGCTCCGCGTCTTGAACGTGAAGGAGAGCTGGTAAACACACGCAAGCGCCAAAAGGACTGCGAGTAATTTAATAGCACCTTTACTTTGCATTTGAGTTGAAAAATTTTGTTATTATCTGTTGTAATTATTGTCATTACGCACAATAGCACGCAAAGATAGAAAAAAAGAATTAAATAATGCGGCCCGGAAGGGAGGAAAATGCCATTTATCTGTCAATTCACGCCATACGGCTCCCTTCCGCGCCGCATCGGGGCGTCCGGAAGAGGCCCCGGCCACACAGGCAATCCCCCTTTTTTCGGCCCGGACAAAAGAAAAAACAGCACCGAACGGTAAAAAATCCGTATTTTTGGAACCGCATGCTGAAATACACGGAATACAAATACCACCTCGCGGCGCTGTTCACGGTGACCGTATGGGGCGCGACGTTCGTTTCGACGAAGGTCCTGATCGCCAACTCGCTGACTCCGGCGGAAATTTTCCTGCTCCGGTTCGCAATGGCATACGTCTGCATCCTGCCCTTCGCACGCGGGCGCATGTGGGCCGCGGGGCTGCGCGACGAGCTGCTGCTGGCGGCCGCGGGGCTGAGCGGAGGATCGCTCTATTTCCTCACCGAGAACGTGGCCCTGGAGTACGCCCCGGCCTCGAACGTTTCGCTGATCGTCTGCACGGCACCCGTATGGACCGCCGTGCTGCTGAGCCTGCTGTACGGCAGCGAGCGGATGTCGCGGCGGCAGATCGCAGGCTCGGCGCTGGCATTCGCGGGCATGGTGCTCGTGGTGCTGAACGGGCACTTCGTGCTCCGTCTCTCGCCGCGGGGCGACCTGCTGGCGCTCTCGGCGGCGCTGCTATGGATGGTTTACTCGCTGGCGATCAAACGCATCGGAGGCCGCTACCCCGCCATCTTCATCACCCGGAAAGTCTTTTTCTACGGACTCGTGACGATCCTCCCGGTCTTTGCGTTCCAGCCCTTCGACGTGAGCTGGGAGGTGCTGTCGCGGCCCGTCGTATGGGGCAACCTGCTCTTTCTGGGCGTCGTGGCCTCGATGCTCTGCTACGTGCTCTGGAACGCCGCGATGCACCGCCTGGGAGCCGTCAGGACGACCAACTACATCTATTTCAACCCGCTGGTGACGATCGTCGCGGCGGCGCTCTGCATCGGCGAACGGATCACCCTCGCGGCGCTGGCCGGGGCGGCGCTGATCCTCTACGGCATGTGGCGGGCGGAAAAGGGTTGAAAAAGGCCGTGCTTTTTGGCCGCAAAAAGCACAGAGAAAGCCCCCCCCCGGGCGCGGCAGCACGGAGCTTAATGCACCATCTTCAGACCGACGATGCCGACGAAGACCAGCGACAGGAAAAACATCCGCCAGAAGGTCACGGCGTCGTGGAAGAAGGCGATGCCGAGGATCACGGTTCCCATGCCCCCGATACCGGTCCAGATCATGTAGGCCGTGCCCATCGGGATCGTCTTCTGGGCCACGTAGAGCAGCCAGCCGCTCACGCCCATCGACACGACCGCAAGGACCAGGAAAAGAAAGTGGTAACGCGGGTAAAGGTCCGCCAGTTTGAAGCCCAGCGGCCACCCCATCTCGAAAAGCCCCGCCAGAATCAGATACAACCAAGCCATCGGAATCGAATTTTGGCGGCAAGATAGCAAAATTTGTCTTCCGGGCAAAATAAAGAGCGCGGTCCCCGAAGGAACCGCGCTCTTCGCGTTATGATCGGCGGGGGTTCTCCCCGGAGGTTTTATTTCACCTCTTCGAACTCCAC